>Ga0181343_1000710_pt1 | contig 14039 bp, 22 predicted proteins | sample Su13VDMLBSD_FD_130110 | JGI IMG/M metagenome (GOLD analysis project Ga0181343, IMG submission 130110) | Freshwater viral communities from Lake Michigan, USA - Su13.VD.MLB.S.D | ecosystem: Environmental > Aquatic > Freshwater > Lake | place: USA: Michigan | collected 2013-07-15 | reverse complement strand
TTTTTACATGAATGAAAAAGAAATTGAATCTTATTTTAAATGGGCAGTAATGTCAATAGGCGGAAAGACTTATAAGTTTAGGTCAATCAACCAGCGTGGCGTGTCAGATCAGATTGCGTGTCTGCCCAATGGCGATACGTGGTTCGTAGAATTGAAAACAAAGGGCGGTAAAGTGTCTGCCCTACAGAAATTTTTTCAGGAAGAAGTAACGGGGTTATCCCAAAAGTATGCGTGTTTATGGACTAAGGAGCAAATTGATGAATGGGTTAAGGTTACGCGACTACCAAGAGATAGCCGCTGATTTTTTATATGAGCATGACCGTGCGATGATTCTTGCGCCTGTTGGCGCAGGTAAGACGGCGATTACGCTACGCGCCATGTACGATTGTTTGTACAACGGCGTTGTAACTAGGTGGCTAGTTATAGCACCAAAGCGTGTCTGCACAGACGTGTGGCCTGTTGAGCAGCTAAAATGGGCGCCTTTTATGAAGTTAGCCGTTGCCGTAGGCACACCAAAGCAACGCAAAGAAGCGTTTGAGTCCAAGGCGTTGGTGGTTGTAACTAACTACGACAACTTACAATCGTTGCCAGATGACATGAACTTTGACGGTATCGTGTTTGATGAACTGACCAGGCTAAAAAATCCATCAGGCGCACGCTTCAAAGCCCTTAATAAAGTCATTGACCCTATCAAAATACGCTGGGGTTTGACAGGATCGTTTACTAGCAATGGCCTTGAAGATGTGTTTGGACAATGTAAGATCATCGACCAACAGCTACTAGGGCGGTCTAAGGGGGCTTTTATGCAAAAGTATTTTATCTTAATGAATAAAGACTTTGGCGAGTGGGCGCCACGCAAAGGTGCGCTGCTTGAAGTGATGCACACCATCAAACCTGCTACCTTTGTGCTAGATGCTGGCGAGTACGCTGACCAGCTACCACCACTACACATTGTTGAGATGCGTTGCGATATGGCTGACCGTAGCCATTATGAGAAGATGAAGAAGGACTTTGTTGTGCAGTTTGGTAAAGAAAAAATTACGGCAGTTAGCGCAGCCGTAGTCACACAGAAGTTACAACAGATGTCGTCAGGGTTTGTTTACAGTACCGAAACGACTGCATCCAATACACCTGGGCGCATGAACGTTACTCAGACGCCTATCTGGTTTAGCACCCATAAGTTTGATATGTTAGATGAGCTGTTGAATGAGAACCAACGGGCAAATACCATCATCGTTTACAACTATGTCGAGGAGCTAGCAGAACTCAAGCGTAGGTATCCTAGCGCACAGACAATCAATAATCCGCAATCAATTGCACGTTGGAACGCAGGCGAGATAGAACTGTTGTTAATCCATCCGCTATCGGCAGGGCATGGGTTAAATTTACAACATGGCGGATGCAAGATGGTGTTTGTGTCTTTGCCGTGGTCGCTAGAGTATTACGAGCAAACCATCGGTAGACTGCACCGAAGCGGTCAAAAGCATGACGTATGGGTTTACATCCTGATCACAACAAAAACGATTGAGGAACGCATTTTGGGTGCCTTGAAGGATAAAAAGGCGTTATCGGAGATTGCTATGGAGGAGCTGACATGAACGAACAACAACTCATTAAATTGCTTGAGAGTGCTGAAGGTACGATTGCGCGGTTGATGCTAGAAGTTAATCGGCTATCTAAAGAAGTTGAGTTGCGTGAGTTAACTGATGATGAGATAAAAGAAGTGTATGACCAGTATTTTGATGTTAATAATTTTGGATGGCTACAACGGGAATGTATTAGAGAAATTTTACAGAAAGCGAGAGAGAAATGAATCAAAATATTTTTTGTAGCAAATGCCACAGAATACCTAGTCAATGTTGTTGTTCGTATTGCAGTAAATAACCAAAAGGAGAAGAACCATGACTGAATCAGTAGCGTATATGTCTGAAAATGGCGTACTTTTTAAAGAAATGCCACCAAACCCTATGTTTGAGTTAACTCCTCTTTATAAGTTGCGTGACATATCAGATAAGGAGATAGAAGAACTTGCAGGTTTTATTTTTACTGAAGATCGGGCGTATGAATACTGCGATGTTTATAAATTTGCCAAAGCATTACTACAGAAAGCGAGGGAGAAGTGAAAAGGTTATTACAATACAAAGCCAAGCTGAAGGCGGCAATGGCTGAGGAAACGATCAGGGCGAGGCAGTACAACGCGGCTGCTAGAGCGTTAAAAAAAATTACTGCTGAAACAATTGAACTACAAAGAAAGGTCGAACATGAACTCGCAAAGCATACAAAAGATATTTGATTATCACGATGGAAAATTATACTGGAAGGTAAGTCCAGCCAGAAATGTACCTGTTGGTCGTCAAGCAGGTCACAAAACATCTTTAGGGTACCGACGTATTGGATTTAATAAAAAGAATCATTTTGAACACGTGTTAATTTTTATACTTTTTAATGGTTATCGACCAAAGCAAGTAGATCATATTGACGGCGATATTTGTAATAACAAAGTTGAAAATTTACGTGCTGCTACGGCATCTCAAAATCAATACAATACGAAAATAAGCCCGCGCAATGCGTCTAAAGTTAAGAATGTTAACTGGCACAAAACTAGTAAAAAATGGGAAGTTAGAATTGGTTTAGATAATAAACGATTACATTTAGGTGTATTTGAAGATTTAGAACTAGCTGAACTTGTTGCCATTGAAGCACGAAATAAGTATCACAAAGAATTTGCGAGGCACCTATGAAACCTTTATCTTGGAGGAAGCTGCAAGCCGTACTGAATCAGCTCAATGAGTCTGAAGTATTAATTATGCTGATTGAGGAGCGACGTGGCCTCAAGCGAGCATCCATCATGGAAAGATTACACATGAGGTACAACACCTTGCGTGTTAGCCGTGAGCGTATTGAGATTATGAAGGAAGCTATTGCGCCATGACTGAACCTGATTTCTATGCTTGGTCACACGCCAATTTAGTTGAATTTGCAACAGAAGCGTATTCTCGGATTTTAGAGGATACTTATGAGATAGAATTATTAAAACAAGACTTGCGAATGGCTATCCAAGCCTATCGACAAATCAATACAAGGAGCAGCCATGAATAATACCGATAAGAATATGATTACGCAAATGATTCGGGCAGGGCGATTTAACCCTGAGATATGCGAGTTATTACGTCAGAAGCAAGTTGAAGATTCTAAAAAGATGATTAAGCAGATGGGCGAAAGATATTGCTGCCATGCTATTAATGCACCGAAGAAAGGCGCTTATTAATGGACGACGACTACGAAGAATATATACCTGTGCCACAGAATAACGAAGGCCATATGAGCCAGCAAGAAGTTGCAGATGAGTTAGGGCTTTCCCGTAGTCGAGTTAGCGAGATTGAAAGTATGGCGTTGCAGAAGTTTAAGTACCACTTGTTAAAGAAATATTCACTAGGAGACGTGATATGAAAACAGACGGCGTAGTTATTTTAGTAGCTTTATTCGGCATTATTGTTTGCACTTACTTGGTTGGCATGACCGAGCTAACACGCAGAGAAGATCGAGCGAAGGTTAACTGTGACGTATTGATGGGTGGATGGCATCCTGATACCGCTAAGAAATACGCTGAGTTATGCTTGCAAGCGCGTGAGATGGCTAGGCAGCAGTCACGCTAACATGGTTGACGCAGATGTTTGCACATCAGCAACACGCTTGAGCCATCCTTTGCCGTATGTCTGAAAGGTCGGTAACGACTTGTAGAACGCCTCTTTGCTATTGCTGAACTTGTCTAGCAAGTCTTTACCGTCTGCGTCTTGAATTGCTTTTAGCGTAGCAGGGCCAATAGAGCCGTCAGCAGTTACGCCGAGCGCTTTTTGTATCATCTTACGAGCAGCGGCTGGCCCAGCATTAATAGCAAAATCAAACACGGCGTAATCCACGCCAGCAGGTAAATCATCACCCCTGACTGCATCCCAATAATCTCTTTTGTATAACGGTTTAACATCTTCTTTCTTTAACGCTTTCATATCATCTTGTGTAACAGTATGCCCGATGTACTTCTCCCAATTGGCTTGAGTACACCCCCACATGGTGCATCCCTTGCGCCCGTCTGGTAACTTATTGCCTGGGTCACGTTCATCGTTTGTAAAACCACCCTCATGGGCGATGACCATATCAAAAGACTTATCCCAATTGCTAATCATTTTGCAGACAATGGTTGTGTTGTTAAGAATCGTAATATCACAATACCAACTGAGATAAATACGCCTGCTGCCATCTGTAGCGTTGGTGAGCTAAGTAGCCCAACGTAGCCTTGTAGGATAGACAATACAGCGATTAAGATTGCAAACCAAACGGTTTTACTTTTAAAGATGTTCATTTTTTACCCTTCATGTCCATGATTTTTTCAAGCGTACGACCACCAAAATAAAAGCTCATTATAAGCATACCCCATTGACCTAGCAACTCCACATAGTTGTTGTTAACTTCAATATCCCATGCGGACATCATGCCAAAGGTTGTGTAGGTTACTAGAATAAATACAAGGGTCATAGGGCGTATGTTCTTAGACATCCAAGAGTCTGACATCATGTCAGCTTGCACGCGCTTGGTCAGCTCTTGCTGTTCGTTCATGTCGGCTTGCAACTGCGCCAGCTCGCCATTCTTTTGCATCTCTAATAACTTTAGCTGGGCTTCTTGTTTGGCTTGCGGATCAGGCACAAACTTATCTACTAATTTCATGCCAACACTTAAAATGTCATCTATTCCAAACATTATTTAGCCTTCCTAAAATGTAACAACGCCAAGTCGAATATGATTAAAGATGCGCCAATATCTTTAGTTATCCATAACGGGAACAAAGTATCTGTAGGGTACGCGCCGAACTCAAAATAATGTAACGAACGCATAATCTGCACCATTAAGCCCATTGTCATTACAAATATGCCAATCTTAGATAGCATACGCATATCAGTAAAGAAACCCGAAAACGCTAAGAAAGCTACTACAAAGACTGCAATAAGTTCAATTACTAGAATAGACATGAGCCAATGAATGATTGTCATTTTCTTGTTTTTGGTTTATGTTTAATCTCATCAGCAATTTCTTTGATGTCCATGTGTTCGCGTTTCACCATGTAATTAGACACCCAATTGATGACAGCCACGCTACACAGACCAAGTACCCATGCTAATCCAATCTGCATATCCAACTTTTCAGGATTAATGCCTAGTTTTTCAGCAACAATCCCTGTAAACGCAAAGCCTGCCATTGCGCTGATCCCGCCTGCAATAAACACCGATGCAACCTTACCTTTTTCCTGTAACTTTTCAGGAGTCCAAAACATAGCAAGCGACAAGCCACCAAACAAACCACCAAGGGCAGGCGCTAGCTTTTCAATCAGGAATCCTTCTGGAATCATTTTACGATTACTGTTTGTAATAATTGCATAAAAGTGTCCTTGCCGAAGAACGTAAACGCTAAAATTCCGTACAACATATACTCGATTCGTTGCATACGTTTTTCACCAATTTTAAATAACTCCTCAATGCGCTTATATCGTTCCGCGCATACTGCCTCATGCACGCTAATTCGTGTGTTGTTCTCAGCTTCCATAATTACCTTGCAAGTGCGTTTTGGTTTTGTTGGGGATTTAATTGAGTAACACCTAAAGCAGCACCAGGCAATGCGTTTAAAGTAGTTTTAGCGGCGGCTTTAATTGGTTCTCTAATGTTAGATATTTTTGCTTCTCTTGCCTGCGCCTTAGTTAACGCGGCGGCGGCTGTTTCGGATTTAAGTAATTCAGTAGCAATTTCAACAGCTAATTTATTGTCAACTTTTCCTTTTAATCTATTAACTACAATATTTGCAACAGACCAAACGTGGCCAAAAAATCCAATGGGTTTTACCGTAATTTCTTTGCTTAATAAGTTACCAGCGCCGCCGCCTGCTGCTTTACCTTGTACGGCTAATTTTTCAAAATCAGCGCCTTGTTGAATTTCTTGTTGAAGTTTTTGTACTACTGCGCGAACTTCAGGTAAACCCTGAGTTAAATTATTAAGATTTTTAGTTGTTGTTAACGCATTAACCGTACCAGACGTTGCGGCTAATTTATTACCTGTTTCTTCAACTAAACGATATAAATCGGCCATTTGTTTAGCATCCGCAAATGTTTTGGCTGCGGTCTTAGGATCGGCAGCTTTTAACGCTGTCATAATAGTTGATTCATTTTTAGTTAAATGTTCTAAAGCGGCTGCGCCACCACCTGCTTTACCAGACATTACGCCAGACATTGCATCTTCCATAACTCCACGCGCTAAAGCTGATTTAGCTGGAGCATCCAAACGCCGTAAAGTCATATCCATAACCATTGGGTCTTTAATTACCGCCGCGCGTAAATCATTTACATTTTTAAAATCAAGATTTTTAACCGCTAAAGCTAACGCTTCTTCGCCTACTTTAACTTTACCTAAATCTTTATTAATATCATCTAGCCTAGAACGAATACCCAACCCTGCCTGATCTAACGCAGCAAGTTGTTTTTCGTTGTTAAACATAAATGTTGAATGTGCATTAGCGCCAGCACCAGGTTTTAACACTTCTTGACGATATAAATCTTCAACGCCTGTTTTAAGGGTTTGTAATGCAGCAGGATCTTGACCGTATATTTTAAGAAAATCTCTTGTATTACCTTCGCTTTTTAACGCAGTCGACACAATATTTTCAGGCAATAAAATTGATTGATTTAAAGTGCTTTGCCGAGTTAAATTAGCTGGCTGACCTGTACGAAATACATCAACAATACGTTCTTTAAATAAATCGTTAGCGTCTTTAAATAATTTAAACGCTTCTTCTGAAGTACCTGCTTTAATAGATTTATTTACTTCATCATATAGTTGACTTAATCTTAGCCGAGCTGTATTGGCTGATGCGTCAATAGATCCTTTAAGCGCGGCGCGGTCAATGTTAATTGCTTGGCGTATTTTATGCGCTTCTTCTAAAGTAATTGGTTTAGCTTTAACAGGTACGATAGTAGTAGCGCCATCACCCATATTAATTACCTGCGTTTTAGGACCGTATTCTTCTAGTAATGCAGCAGCATTAGGTGCCATTCCTTTAAGCTGCGTTAGTAAATCGCTTAATTGCCCTTTAGCAACATTAGCTAAATTACTGACGTCAATAGTAGCTTTAGGCGCTGCCGCAAATGCTGCGCTATAAGCGGGTTGAGTAACTGTTTCTGTAGTATTTTTTAATATAGCTGCGTTAGCATCCGCCAATGCGTTACCTGTTTCTAACTGGCTTACATTAGCTACTTTGGCCGCCGCCGCCGCTTGTTGCGCTGCTAGCGCTTCTGCTTCTGCGGCTAACGCTTGATTAACTACATTGCGAGGCGCGTTAGGCGATACTTCACTAATAGGTAGATTAGCTTGATTTAACGCATTTAAATTTTCTGTTGCGCCTGCTAATTGATTAGTTCGACCAGTTTTTAAAGCAATATCACGCGCATTATATAAGTCACGAATAGCTGTAGACGCGTCTTGCGCTGTTTTAGCAAATGACGCTACACCGCTACTATTTAATGCTACGGCAACTTGTTCAATTGTACTGCCTGCTTCTAGCATTTTAATTGCAATGTCTATTTTTGCAGGGTCATTATCTAATGCTTTTAAATAACCACGTGCTTTGACGCCTTCAGCGCCAGATGCAAACATAGGTGCAATAACATTGTATGCACCTTTAGCAGGATAACTTAATACTTTACTTGTTCCTTCTATTATAGGGCCAAGCGGTGCCAAAGGATTAGTATATTTACCTATTGTTTGGACAACGTCACCTGTTTTTTGTAAAACTTTTGCTAAAGGTTGAGCAACGGGAGCTGCTGCAATTGCTGCTTTTGAAATAATAGGCACTTCACTTAATGCGCCTGTAAATGCTGCGGCAGGAGCTAATTTAGCAACAGCACCTGCTTTTGACACAAGCGCGCCACTACCAGAAAGTAAAGTTGAAATATCAGCAAGAAAATGCGCAGGTTGTTTATAGGCATAATTCATAGCGCCTTCTACAGAGCCAAAGTTTTTTTTGTACTCGCCACCTACAGCGCTAGCAATATTCATTGCATTTTTAAGACTTTCTTCATTATTAAAAAAATCACCTATTTGTTTAACGCCTTCGGGTGTTATTGTATGTAATGCAGCGCCAGCTAAAAGTTTAGTTATGCCCTTAAATGTTTCTTTTGGACTTGTAACTGCGTGGGCTAATTCGCCGTATATTGCGGGGTAATCGCGGTATGCGTTGCTTGCAAACCCACCAAATGTTTTTTGTGGTTCGGCACCAACATTTTGACGTACAGGCTGCGCTGAAGATAAATCAAACCCACCAGACGCGGGTTGTATTGGTTGCGCTGTGTTTATGTCAAACGCCATTATTTTACCTCTATAATTTCTTTAGGATTAGCAGGGTTTACATACGCTTTATTGCCGTTTCCGTCTTGCATTAATTGCCAATTAGCTCCAACGCCTGGGGGTAACCCACTTGCGTTGTGTTGTTCACGAACGCTTTTAAACGCTTTTTTAGCATCTCCAGTAAGTTTTTTATCAAAATCGGTGCGGCCTGTTGTATTTTCATACTGTAAACCTAAACTGTTAAGCTGACCACCTAAAAGTTGCATATAAGTATTAATAGCACCTTTAAGCTGGGCTGGGCTATTTGCAGTTGAAAAATTAGCTTCTGCCTCTTGACGTTCCCTAACACCACCACCGCTTGCAACCACCGCTTTAATAATTTCAGCCGTAACAATCTGTTTAGCTGCATCAAAATTAACTGGTGCAGGTTGACCTGTTTGTTTAGCAATTACATTACCAAGGTAGTTAAAAGCTTTAATATCGTTATTTTGCAATGCGTCAGACAACTTATCCATTGTTGCTAAATGGTCAATTGCGGTATTAAACGCTGTAACTTGACGACCTTGTATACCAGTAGAAAAATCTTTATTTGCTTTGGTTCTAGTCGCAACATCCATTTTATTACCGACAATTTGTTCCGCCATGTTTGCTGCATTAAAAGGTACGGGCGCATTAGCACCTGCTGGCGCGTTAACATTTGGCGCGGCGCCTGGCGGATTAACACTTGGCGCGGCGCCTGCTGGGTTACCATACAATTGGGTTGCACGGTTTAAAATTGATGATTTAATTTGCCCTGCGGATCTGCCAATTCCTAACGCGGGCAATTGCCCTGTCTGGATATAAATTTGCGCTGCTACGTCAATTGCAGCAGGAGTTAATGTACCTGTGCTTTGTATTTCAGCATTTAATCGTTCTCTAGCCCTTGCATCTGCTAATAATTCGCCAGGCGTTGCTTCTTTCTTAGTATTACTTACAATTGTTGGCGTCCCGCCCATACCAGGTATTGTAGACACGCGATTAACTCCGCCAAGATTTTCTTGAAAAACTTGTGGTTTATTCAATTCAGCAAACTTTGTTGCGCCTAATTTAGATTGCGTAAGCGCTGCTTGAAACCCACCAGGCTTTTGTAACTCAATCATAAGTTGTTGTTTTACGCTGTCATAAGGCATACCCATACTAGCTAATTTAGAACCTGTTATAGGATCTTTATGAATAGCCTCTTGCCAAGCTAAAAGTTGTTCAGGCGTTCGTACCATATCTAATGCGTTACGGTATTGTGACATTGAATCTGTAAAATTCTTTAACTCAAGGCCAGTAGCTTCTAAACCTGATTTTTTTATTGCCGATTGTTGTTTTTGAAACTCTAGCCCTTTAGTGGGAGAAATCCCATACATTTGACGTACTACGTCAGGTGAATTAATATCGCCGCCGCCGCTAAGTAAAGTACGTAATTTATTTTCTTCTTCTAATCCACGTTGATATTCTTGCATTTTCAGCATATTCATTTGTTGGCCTTGTTGCCCACTCTGAATTTGTGTCATCGCCGCCAATTGATTTAATGGATTTTCAATTTGAACGGGCTTATACCCCATTGCAATACTTGAATCAATAGTTGCCATAATTAGTCCTTAATCAATAAAGCCTGTATTAGCCATATAATTTGTACTACCAGTATCACCGCTAGGCATATATACATTACCGCCGCCATATTGGTTGGATAAATTGTTATATTGTAATTGGTTCATTAAATTACGATTTTGATAAAAATTTAAACCTTGACCTACGCTACTACTTACTGCGTTAGCGCCACCTAAATAGCCAGATGCTCTCGCATTACCTGCGCCGATAATATTACCCGCTTGAGCAGCACCAAAGTTACCTAGTGTATTAGCGGCGCCTGTAGCGTAATTTTGTGATGCTTGTTGCGCTTGTTGAGATGCTGATTGTCCTACACCTGCTAGACTTTGCAACGGTGCAAGCGTGTTAATTCTTTCAGTTTGGAAACGATTATAGGCATTACCGTACGCTTGTTCTTGTGCTGCGCGGTTAGCTTGATAACGATTGTATGCGTTTTGATATTCTTGTGACGCTAGATCAGATCCGTAGCGCTGCGCTCCTTTAAGAGTAGCACCTGATAGTAACCCACCTCTTGACGCTGCTGTACGATCAAGGGCTTTCATACCTTCAGATAGACGGAACGCATAGCCTGGGTCTGCTTGGAAGTCAGACGCACCAAAATTTTTCATAGCAGATGCTGGATCGTAGCCTGGCACACCACCAAACTTAGCTGAAGCGTATGGGCCGCCTTGCAATTGGGCTAACAACATATTTTGACCAGTAAGGCCAGCTTGCCTAAACGGTTCGTTTAGCTCAAGTTGTTTTAGATACTGTTCCCGTTGAAGCGCAGTTTGTTGATCAGCAATATCTCGCTGTGCTTGCGTAGCTTCGCCCGCCGATTGTTGTTGCGCGCTAGATGCTCGGTTAGATGAATAAGCGCCTATTAAAGCGCTTCCTGCTATTGCGGCTGCTCCCCAAGGCATATTAGACTCCTTCTTTCATAATTAAAACGTCATCTACTTTAGATACGTCAGTTTCTTCAGTAGCATGAATACAAAACCATACCGCATCGTCTAACGCTGTTACAGAATGATTCTTATGTTTTTCAATTGTTATACACGCAGGTGCAGTATACGTATGCTCGCTATCATCGGTACTAACAATTACTTTACCACTAGCAAGCACACTTAAATGATCGTAGTTGTGTGCGTGACTTACGGCAAAATAACCTTTAGGTAACAACATTTGTTTAGCGTATACACCGCTAGAAAAATGGTGTTGTATACCTAAATCTACCTCAAAGGTACCTTTCATTACTTGATATAACTCGGTAATATGGCTCATAGCGCACCTTGTACTTTATCTGACCTAACAGTAACTATTAGCATAATAACATCATCACGCGTGTTATTGGTATAACTATGTAAAATACTGTTATTAAACCAATAAACATGGCCTAATTCAGGGGAAATTACCCCGTCAGGAAAATTAAACGCTGCGCCTACAGATGTTTGAATAGGAATAAAATACTTTTCAAAATAATTTGCGCTCCACCCCGAATCCGTATGTGGGTAAACTTGTTGCCCTGGTTCAAGTTTTACTAATAAAACCGTGCCTAATTCTTCGCCTTCTACCAAACTCATTAAATCAAAAATTAACGGCCTTATTTGAGGTAATTGATAATAAACAGGATACCAAACAGATCGGTGTGGCCCATTGGCAGGATGTTCTGAATCTAACGGGGCATCGGCGTTAGTTACGCTGTCGTAACTGTTATACCGTACCCAAATGTCGTCGCTTTCACGATGAGGGCTTTCTCCTAAACACCGTTCTTTATATTTGCCAAAAAGTGCAGGTTGCCTACGCAACGCTATCTGCAAAGGCATTACGTTAAAATTAACGGCAATTGTATTAAAATACTTTGACATTAAAACCCTATTCTAGCAATAAGTTGTTGTTTGCTGCGGCTTGCGTTGTTACCCAACTTGTGCCATCTGACACAATGGTTGCCCAATTACCTGCTACGTTATCTAGTATGGCTGTACCCGCAGCTCCGCCTGATCTTGATACAACATTACTAGACGCTGACACTAACAGTTGATTCTGATAGTTAATAAAATATAAAACCCGCCCTGTATTAGCCGATGGCGACGGTAGCGTAACCGTGCAAGTAGAGCCTGTCTTATTGTTTATTAACCATGTATCTGTAGATGCTACACTAAAATCAGCCGTTTTGGTAACTGGCGCGTTTGTTGTTACGGTGCCACTTGTGGCTACGCTAATTGAACCTGTACCATTAGTAATAGATATTCCTGTACCAGCCGTCAACGTAGCCTTGGTTAGGGTATTACCTGTTGTGTTACCTATCAATAATTGACCATTGGTGTAAGATGTTTGCCCTGTACCACCATTATCAACATCTAGGGTGCCAGCAAGCGTTACGGCACCTGTAGTAGCCGTATTAGGCGTTAAGCCTGTAGTACCCCCGCTAAACGACAATACACCTGTATTAGCAACAGTTACAGCGCCTGTTGTGGCGGTTACTGAGATACCTGTACCAGCATTAATAGATAAAACACCTGTACTAGCAATTGTTACGTCGCCTGTTGCGCTTGAGACGGAAATACCTGCGCCTGCTACATTAGATAATACGCCTGTGTTAGCAATACCGATAGTTCCTGCACCATTAGTAACGCCGACGCCTGAACCAGCAGTTAAAGTATTTAAGACATATTTTTCACCTGCCGTATCGCCAATCAATAACTGCCCATTAGTAGGGTACGTACTTAGTCCTGTACCGCCATTAGGTATTTGAATAATACCTAAATCAGCGCCTACAATCGTATAGATGTTGTTAAAAAACCTAAACCATTCCCGCGACATTAAACCTGTGCGTGGATCTATTAACTCAACTCTAGGCGCAGGAATCTGCGTGATGTTAATTGGATCAGGCATTAGTTGCTGACAACAATAATTCAGCGTTGGTAATGGCAATCTTTATCGGATCGGTGCCTGATAATTCATAGACACGGTCACGTAACTTAACAGTCATGCCTAGCCGACGCCAGAAGGTACGGGAGCCATATTGACCAATTCTACCCATTGGCGACCAATGTTCATTTGACCATGTGTGACCAGCATCATCTGACCAACGCAACATAACTTGAGGATCGCTACCTTGGGTAACAGGTGTTTGATTGTCGCAGATTAAAAAGTCATTTGATTCAGTAAGTAAATAGAATCCACTTTCAGTCTGAATATAAATTGTTTCGGCAATCATTGTGCCGTTTAACCCCACGCCTGTTTCAGCATTAAGTTGCAAAGTGTGTTGTGATGTACGTTTAAAGTTATTCTGTCCTGGCATTAATGCACGCCATGACCGTAACCATTTTTGAATTTGACCGTTATCAGCGTATGTTTCTAAATCAAGTTGATAGATATTGCCATTTTCATAGTCACCAACAATAATCGTACCGCCAAAGTTACATTGATTATTGCTACGATGCCTTGTAAAGTCACCATCAATAAAACCTGCGCGTTCATGCCACGCCTGCGTAGATACATCGTAAACCCATGTAGCGTTGCCTGTTGGAAAACTAAGCACATAGAACGCATGACCGTCTTGCTGATAAGTGTACGCTACGGCATCAGATATATTGCCGTACTGTTGGATTTGCCACTCAATCGCATGAGTAGATACGCGAACGCCTGTGTAGCCGTTAGCACGGTAAACAATACCTTGACCACGGGCGTCTGTGCCTAGCCAAAATAAACCGTTATCTAACTTAGCAACTGAAAATGGTGCAACGCAACCAATTTCGTTAAAAGCACCTTGAATACGGGTAAGAGGAAAGTCAGCAGCGCCTGAGTCGTACCAAACTTCTACAGAATCAGTACCAAACACCCACAGTTCGCGGTGATCCGATATAAGAGCAACTACGCCGTCTGGTGAGCCTTCAGCGCTAGCAAAGTCTAATGGGTCAACCGATGCGCCATCTAATAGTTGGGAAACCCATATCTTTTGACTATTTGGTTCGTTAAACACAAAATAACCATCTAAGTACGATACGGTTACGGCGCCAGGGAAATCAGGATCCGTAA
>Ga0181343_1000707_pt1 | contig 14080 bp, 18 predicted proteins | sample Su13VDMLBSD_FD_130110 | JGI IMG/M metagenome (GOLD analysis project Ga0181343, IMG submission 130110) | Freshwater viral communities from Lake Michigan, USA - Su13.VD.MLB.S.D | ecosystem: Environmental > Aquatic > Freshwater > Lake | place: USA: Michigan | collected 2013-07-15 | reverse complement strand
GCCGTTCGTCGCGGCCACGAAGCCGCCGAGGTTCGCCGCCGTGATCGCGTTCGCGTTCACAAGCTGCGCGCCCATGCCCGCGGGGTACCAGCCCATCGGGTGGCTCGTGTACTCCTTCACGTTCGCGAGCGAGGTCACGACGATCATGTCGCGCTGCATCCGAAGGAGGTTGTTGAGGCCGACGAACGGCGCGTCGGGATCCGGCGTGGTGCCGCCGCGTCCCGGCTCGTTGATCTGAAACGCCTCGATCATGATCGAGTAGATGATGAGTTCCTCGTTCGCGGGAATGCGAGCGCCCTCACCCTCCAGATTCGTGTCGGTGATCTGCGAGCGACGGTTGCCGGGGCTGCCGGGAACCTCACCACCGATGCCGTAGGCGAACGCCGACAGCGTCGTGTAGGGACCGGACTTGACCTCGACGGTCGAGTACAGGGGCTCCGCGCTCGTCCAGTCGGACGGAACGAGGGTGCGCCCATCGGGGAGGCGGATCTTGACGATCTGTGCCATGTCTTGTTGCTCCTCTTGCCTTCCCGACCGAGATCAGGACACCGGACGCTTGTAGAGGCCTTCCAGATAGAACCGGAGGCTCACGATGCGATCCGACGTCGCGACACCCGCGAGGTTGAAGAACTCCACGGCGTCGCCCGTCGAGTTGACGAGGTTCAGCCGGTAGTTCTCCTGACCGCCGATGTGCACGGGGATCGTGAAGCTGCGCGGGGAGTCCGCCGACGGGAAGCCCTGGAGGCCGAAGCTGCGCCCCGGCGAACCAGCGACCGGAACCGCGCCCGCGACGATGCCCGACGGGAACGCGCCGAAGCCCTGGTTGAAGTAACCGAGGCTCGCGTTCGCGTACAGCTTCTGGCTGACCTCAAGCTGGAGCAGGAGGCGCGAGTGGAAGTACGAGAGGAGGTTGGCCTCCATGAGCGGGAAGCCGACGCCGCCGAGCGGCGTGGCAGTCGTCGCGTCCGCACCCTCCGAGATGAACAGGTAGGGCTCGACCTTGACGTTGTAGACCAGCATTTCCTCGGTCGCGGCGAGCGTACCGGGGCTGCTGGCGTTCGTGTCGCGATCGGTCGCCGTGCGGCGGACGGTCACGTTCTGCGACGACGACACCTGATCCGAGACGATGTAGTTGAACGCCTGGATCGTCTGGTCGGTGAAGCCGGGGGCGAGATCGACCGTGGAGAAGAGCGGCATGTCGCTCCAGTCCACGAGCGCGATGACGCGGCCGTTGGGCAGTCGGATCTGGGTGATCTGTGCGGAATCCATCTGTGCGCTCCTGCGCGTGAGGGGCCGAAGCCCCTCACGTCACTTCAGACCTTGAAGCCGGGGGTGCCGAACGCGCCCGTGTTGACCGCGCCGAGGTTGACCTCGTAGCCGCCGCCGTACTGCGAGTCCACCGTCGCGCCGAGGCCACGAGTGGACTCCAGCACGATGCCATTCACCGGCTCGGCCACGACCGCGCCGAACGAGCGCATCGGACCCTGACGAAGCGCCTGACGCGCGCCGCCGTAGTAGCCGAGGCCCTGCGTCGTGGCGAGCGTCGGCTCGGTCGGAGCGGGGCTCGACTGCATCTCGCGGAGCATCGTGAACTGCGCCGCGGGGTAGTTGGCCGAGTACCAGTCGTGGACGACGCCGGTCGCGGCGACGAGCACCGACGACACCGCCGCCGAGACAGCCGCCGACGCGCCCGAGAACGCGAAGAGCGCGCCCGAGGCGAGGACGCCGACGCCGAGGCCCGCCGCGCTCGCGAAGCGGTACAGCTTCTGCTGACCGACGCTGACCTCGGAGGTCGAGGTCACGGTCGCGTAGCGGATGCCCGCGACGGTGAGGGCGGTCAGACCACCACCGATGATCAGCGGAAGGATGGCCGAGCCCGCGTCGATCTTCTTGAAGTCGGCGAGGCCGCGCATCCCCGCGCGACGAACGGTGAGGATGTTGCCCATGCCGCGACGGTGCTTGCGGCTGCGGCTGTGCTTGCGACGATGACGAGCCATGTTGTCTCTCCTATACCTCGACGTGAGGTTCCGAGTCCGAACTTTTCAGCGACTCTTCTTCAGCTTGCGCCGCGGACTCTTACAGACCGCCGCTCGCTTGTGCGCCGAGGTGATTCCCGGTCGCGTCAGTTTCTGATCGTAGGAGAGGCAGACGAGTTCCCGCGTCTGCATCTCAACCTTCTTGCACTCGCGGTTGCGAGCGGCGCGGCTGCGCTTCTTCTTGCTCGGGCACTTCCACACGGTGCGTGTGCGCGACGTGTAGCCGAACTCCGCGCAGGCGTTGCCGAGGCCCGACACGCTGCGAGCGCGACGCCCCTCCATCACGACCATGTCGTCGGCGACGAGCGCGCCGAGCGAGCGAAGGCGACCGACCGGCCCCTGGTACGAGCCAGCGGGCAGGGCGTCCTTCAGCGATCCGATCGTCATCACCTTGGGCATCGTTACCTCTTCGACAGACTCACGCAGTCGCAGCGCGGAGGCGCTTCGCCTTCGACGTGCCCGACTTGCGGCCCATGATCTGGTAGGCGAGGAAGCCGCCCACACCCAGGACTGCGACGACCCCGAGGATCGACGCCCAGTTCCACTTGTTCTCGCCCGCAGGCTTCGTCGCGAGACGAGCGCCGACATCATCGACGACTGCCGGGGGAGTTTCCTCGTCAGCACTTACGACGGGAGGCACCTGCGCCGCAGGAGGCGCTGCCGGGACATCGGCGGGCGAGGGGTTCGCCAGACGACTGTACTCGTCGATCTGCGCCGCGTACTGCGCCGAGCGGCGAGCCCACCACGCGCCGACTCGCGACGCGAACTCTGGCGGAACTGCGGTCACGCCAGAGAAGATGGACGTGCGGAACGCAGTCCGATCTCCCCACAGACCGTCTACGGCCAACTCACCGAGTCCAAGCTGGATGTCAGCAGTCACCTGCGACGCAGACTGGCCCTGCTCCGCAGCGCGAGCCGCGAAGATGGACTGAATCTGCGACAGGTTCGCGTTGTACCAGAGTTGGTATTCGCGCACCCAGTCTCGGGAATATCGCGACCCGCGCTCCGCGACGTGTGCAAGCACAGTCGAAGAGCGCGCGACGTACTCCGCGAGGAAGGCGTACTGCTGCGGGGTCACGGTGAGTTGGCCGATCCGGTCGCAGAGAGATCAGTTCACCGCTTCTTGCAGCGACCCTTCTGGAACTTGACCTTGCCGGTCGTCTTGCTACGGCACAGACGACGACCCTTCACACACTTGCAGGAACCCTTCGGCATCGCCATGACTGATCTCTCCTGTTAGGGAACACGAGGACGTATCCTCTACTAGCACCTCGACCTTCCGAGGTACGTCAGTTCAAGCAGCGCGCTTCTTCTTCTTGCGGTTGAAGAACCAGAGCGCACCGAGTCCGAGCGCCGCAGCGCCGACGATCCACCACGTCGTCATGTCGTCCGACGGCTTCGTGACCGCCGCGATCTCCGCAGGCGTCTCACGTCGCACCGGAGCAGGCGCGGGAGGCGGCGAACGACGCGGCTCGGTCGGCGCGTCCGCGTCAGGAAGCGTCTGGATCGCCTCCCAGAAGAGCAAGGTCAGCGTGACCTCGCTGCGCTTGATCTCGCGAACGCCGTCGCGGATCCCGAGACGCTCACCCGCCGCAGTCAACGCAGCGCGCGAGTCGGTGCCGAAGTCGCCATCGACGCCCGCTCGACCGAGGCTGAAGCCCGCGCGAAGCAGTTCCGCCTGGAGGTCACGCGCCGGGATCGTCACGATGTCCGCAGGCTGCGCGACCGCCGCCGGGATGCCGCCCGCGAACTGCTGACCGGGGAGCACGAGCGTACCACCCGAAGCGCCTGCCGCCTCGGCGACTGCCTCCGCGAGTCCGCGAGCGCGACCCTCGGGGGTCACCGTGTCGAGCGTCGAGAAGATCACCCAGATCTTGCCACGCTGCGCGCCCGAGCCCCAGCCCGCGTTGAACTTGCCGACCTCGCCGAAGCGGAACTTCAGCGCGGTGATGAGTCGTCGCGGAACATTCGGAGCCTCGGCCGAGGAGATCCCGAAGGGGCGCAGTTCCGTCGTGTAGGTGCCGGGGTTGATCTGGCGGTACGTCGGGGTGGTGACGTTGCCCAGACCGTGCATCCCGCGCCGGTAACCGCTGATGTTGCGTGCTGCGTACATGACTCTCCCCGTACCTACCCAGCTTCAGACCGACTGGTCAACACCTGCGGGCTTGCGCCGCTGGTAGTAGTAGAGCCCGCCGAGGACAGCCGCGCCTGCGATGAGTGCGACGACGACCGGCGTGGTGAACACACCGCTCGACTGTCGCGTCGCAAGCTGCGCGTCAGGCGCAGGCGGCGTCTCGCCGTCGGTCGAAGGCGGCGTCTCTGCGTCAGGCGTCGCGACCTGCTCGCCGGGAAGAAGCAGCCGCGCGTTGCCACCGAGAGTACGTTCTGCACGCGCCATCGCAGCGCGCAGCGCCGCGTCTCGCCGCACGCCGGTCTGCTCATTCGGATCGGTGAACCGAACCCAGAGCGTGCCGGTGGGGTTCCAAGCGGACTCGTGCGCGACGAAGCCTTCGCCCCAGCCGCCGGGAGGTCTGAACCAGTAGTTCAGCGCCTCGACGATGGCTGCGGGCACTCGCGGAGAGTCTGCGGCGCTCACGTTGACCGGCGTGATCTGCGTGACGAACACAGGCGATCCGCCCGCGACGTATGCCGCCTGCGCCGCGCCCTCGGCCATGCGGTAGATGCCCGACGGTGACTCCTCGGGAAGGTTGCCGAGCGCACCGAAGCTGTTCGTCAGGATCATCGAAGCCTCACCGGAAGAGGAAGTACGCGCCGATCGCGAGCACGCCGATGCCGCCAGCGATGGCGATCTTCGCGCCCGTGCTCATGCCTGCCTGCGGCTGCGACGCTCCGACGATCGGCACGCAGACCTGCGCAGCGTTGCGAGCCTGCCCTGGCGGGCACGCCGGAAGATCACCGCTGCCGTCGTCCACGATGTCGCCGCCGGTTGCGTCGTCAGTAGTGATCGCAACGTCGGCGTTCGCGGAGTCCTGATCGACGTTCGCGTCGGTCGTCTCCTGCTGGAAGTCCAACTCCGTCTCAAGGTTCTGCGCAGCGGCGCGCTCCTGCGCAGCCGCCTGCTCGATGCGCGCCTGCTCGACGGGCGTCTTCGGGCGCGTGTCGATCAGCGGGCCGAAGGTCGAGGTCGTCGTGCGCGCCCCACCCTTGCTCGCCATCGCAGCACGCACCGCTGCACCGCGCGACGGCGACGCCGCAGCAGCCTTGCCGCCCTTGCGGAGAGGGCTGGGAACGGTCGTGCCACGCTGCGCGCGGAACGCCGCCGACGTGGCAGACGCCGCCGACGAGGCGATCAGCGACGGCCCGCCGGTCTGCGTGATGTTCGACGCGCTCGGCTGGAACGCGACGGGCATCGGGCCGAGCCCGAGCCCCGAGACAGAACGAATGCGGACGATCGCCATGGGATCACCTCACGCGAGAAGGGCGAAGAGCGCGAGCGCACCCGCGCCAACGCCAGCCGCGACGATCGGCGTCTTGTACTTCTGGAAGAAGGTCTGCTGCTGCGTGCCGATGCCCGCCTGCGCAAGCTGCGCCGCGAAGGCGTCAGCGCCGACCATGAAGCACTCGTTCATGAGCGACTCGCGCGACGGCGTCTGGATGCCACGCTGCGCCGCAGCCGCGAGGAACGCATCGACCGACGCGGCGCACGCTGCACCCTCGGCGGCGACCTGCGCCTGACGACGCAACTCGGCAGCAGCCTCGGCCTCTGCACGAGCCTGCGCGATCGTGTCAGTCGCACGCGACGTAGCGGTAGTCGCGCGAGTCTGCTGCGTCGCGACCACCTGACGCATGATGTCGGTGCGGCCCGCATCACGCGCACCCGTGCGAGCAGCCTGCGTCGAGAGATCGAGGCTCACCAACTCACCGAGACTTCCGAATCCACGCTGACGACGAACTGCGTACATGGCTCACCTCAAGAACAGAAAGAGTAGTGCTGCGGTGCCCAGACCTGCGCCGACGTACAGAGCAGTCCTGCTCTTCGGAGGCTCGGTCGGGCCTTCCTGCGGTGCCTGTCCACCACGCTCCATGTCTTGGAGGATGGTGACCCAGGTGCCGGGGCGAATGCCCATGTCTGCGGCTTGGCGGATCGTGTCTGCCTTGAAGCGCACAGCCGCATTCGCCTCGGGCAGTCGCTCGGCGTCGAAGTCGCACGCGGCAGTCTCTGCCGATGCTGGAATCATCCGCACGAACGGCGGCATCGGACACGGTGGGTTCGCGATGCGATCTAGGCCGAGGTCGTAGCGCCAGAGGACGATCGTGCCGACGATCACCACGATCGCAGAGATGATCGCGCCGACGATCGCACCGACACCTGCGGCGCTGCCCGATGCGATCATGATGCCCGTGACGATACTCGCCAGAGTAGTCACGCCCGACTGAACTATGCCGAACATGATCTCGTCGGACTGACGCTGCATATCTTGGATGTACTGCTGGAGCCGCGAAGGCTTCACAGTCTGCATCTGCGGCGGCAGCTTGCCGTAGTAGAGAAGGAAGCCCGACATCCCCTTCGACGTGAGCGAGAGGAAGTCAATGCTGACGGTGTCGCAGAGCACCGCAGTCACCCACGACAGGACGTAGTAGGGATGCGGCAGTCCGTTGTACTCGCCGTTGACGAACTTCTTCGACCCTTCGATGCTGCGACCAGCGTCGATCCAGGCGTTCATCTGCGCGACGAAGTCGCCGTTGAAGGCGTCGCCCCACGCCTCGGGCCACAGCTTCCACGCACTCGCCTGCGGGCCGAACTCGATCGGCATCGTGATCGAGTAGCCTCCCGGCTCCCAGTACGCGAGCGGATTCGCTCTTGCACCCTGGTTCGCGCGGAAGAACATCGTCAGCGGCGCGAAGTCCTCGCGGCTCGTCGGCAGCTTGTTCGTGTCGCCGAAGATCGGCGGGTTCCGATCGGCGCCGCCGCCATCACGCGAGCGCGGGTACATCGCAGCACGCCCACGCGGGTCTTCACGCCACGAGAACTTCTCATCGGCCCCCATCTGCTCATAGGCAGTCGCCTTCGGCGCGAGCATGAGCGGCGGGTAGTTGGGGAACGCGCCGTCCTCGTACTGGAACTTGAAGAAGGTGCGGCCCTCGTCGTTGTTGCCGAGTGCCTTCCACTCGTGCGGGCAGACCTTCGTCCAGTCGGCGTCTACCGCCTGCGACCAGCGGATGTTGGAACACCAGCGAGCCGCCGCGACGCCTTCCAGAACGCTCTTGATCCAGTTGCCCCAGTTCTCCGTCGCCGGGAAGAACTTGGTCATGTTCTGCTGGGCCTTGACCGCGAGCGCGTCACGCTGCGACTGATTCATGTCGCGCAGCGGCAACGGCAGTCCCTGCATCGCGTTCGCGATTGCCGGAAGAGCGCCGCCCTGCGCCATCTGAAGCATGGTCGAGTACCAGGGGTTCCCGAGTTCTGGCATGAACTCGGGCTTCGGCTCTGCCTTGCCGCGACTCTTCGTCCACACAGGCGTCTTCAACGAGTCGCCGACGCCGTCAAGGAAGAGCAGCGCCTGCGCGTGACGCTGGATTTGCGACAAGATCGCTTCCATCGTCTGCTCGGTGCAGGGCACGTCGTTCGCGTTCCAGAACTGGAACGTGCAGCGCGGGATGTTGCACCCGCCGCCGCCGCAGATAATCTTGCCGCGACCGTCAGCGAAGGCTGCGTTGGATTCCCACGCCTTGTCCGAGTCCCACAGTCCCGGCTGCGAGCGCGCGATGTTGATTGCGGCGCGAATGCGCGGCAGCACCGCTCGGAACGCTTCCGAGTCGAACCCCATTGTCGCGGGGTTGTAGACGAAGCTGGACTTCGGAGCCGTCGTCGCAGTCTGGATCGTCGCCGCAGCGCGCGTAGCCGTCGGCGAGAGCAGGTTCGTCGGCAGCGCCACACCGAGCCCGCGCATCGCAGGCGTCGCAGACGCGCGACGGTGGGTAGTGTAGTGCTGCCGCATGTCCTGACGATCAGAGGAGGAAGAACGCAGCCGCCGCGAGAAGGCCCGCGCCGCCCACGCCGATCGCGACCTTCGCACCCGTGCTCAAGCCGGGACGAACCGCCGCCGCAGTACGCGCCGCAGGGCTGCCCGTACTCGTGCTGGTGTAGCGCGAGAAGTCAGGCGCAGGCGCAGGCGTGTTGCCCGTGCCGACGGCGTCGCAGAGCGCGCGGTAGCCCTGCTGCACGCCGATGCCGACGTTCTGCGTCGTGCGGAGCGCGGTGCCCACGTCGCGCCAAGTGTTGTCGCCGGGAGGCGCACTCTGCCCTGCGGCGGCGACGATCGACGAGCCGATCTGCGCGATGGCACCGCCGACGGCGAAGCCGATGCTCACGTCACGCTGCGTGCCCTCGTTGCACATATCCGAGGCGATGTCGCCGAGGGTGCCGAGGCCGCGCATCGTGGTGCCGACCATCGGCGCGTTGAAGAGCGCGCCCGTCGTCGCACGACGCACCGCGATCACGCCGCTCATGGAAGCCGCAGGGCGGATGTTGGAGCGGCGCGAGTTCGCGAGATCGTAGGCAGAGAGATACATGGTCGGGCCTCCGTCGGGAGCCGTGTAGCAGCCCCCGGCGCTGTTCAGCAGCGGGTTCACGGTCAAGCCGGGACTCGCGAGTCGCGGCGTGCAGAAGTCAGTCATCCAAGCCATCAGCGCCACCTCTTGGGAAGCCCGTTGAGGACTCGCCCGTAGCCGTCCATCGACTGATCGGCCTGCTGGAGTGCGCGAAGCCGCGCGTCGCTACGCTCCGAGGCGACGTTCGCCGCGCGCAGCTTCTCGTTGTAGTCCGCCTCGACGAGGCTGCGCGGATCGACCATCTCGCCGAGGGGCGAGCGACCACCAGCGGGCAGCGAGCCGGGACGAGCACGCTGAAGTGCCTCGCCGACGTTCGCATCGTTGAGGCTGCGGATGCCAGGGAGTTCCTGCGCGCCGCGCTTCATCGCCGCCCAGCGGATCGGGTTGATCGTGATGGTCGGCTCCGAGAGGCGCATCGCGACGGCGTTGCCCTCTTCGCGAGCGCGCCACGACGAGGTCGCGTAGGTGTCCACCGGCTCCGACGGCGAAGCGTTACGCGCCGCGAACTGAAGCACCTGCGGAGCGTAGATCGGCTGCTCCTGCGGGTCGTCGATGTACCGCTCGGCGGCTGCTGCGATCACGTTCTTCTGGCGAGGGTAGAGCCCCGTGCGCTTCAGATCGAGAGGCAGGTCACGGATCGCGGGCGGGATGTTCCACCCCTGCACACGACGAATGTCGCGGCCCCAGTTCTTGTTGCCCCACGTCATGTTGTCCTATACCTTGTGCAGGTAGAAAGGTCACCCCTTGCGGCGCGGCTTGGACCGCCGCCGCTTGGGCCGGGGTGCGCCTAGACCAGCGACCCGCTTCATGGCAGGCGCGCGCACCGAACTGCTGGGTCGGGAGTCGATGTAGCAGGACATCTTGCCCAGCTTGTCGCGCGCCGCCGACTGAACCTCCCACGCCTGCCAGTCGAGGTGCCCCTCGGCGACGTACACCGCGTGAGCGTGAGCCTCGGCGGACGCGATCATCGCTGACGTGACGCTGGAGCAGGTGCCCTGGCGCAGCAGCTTCTTCGCGTGAGCGATGAGGTCACGCGCCTCTCGCGCGTGGTCCTTTTCGGTGCCTCGGAGGTTGATCTTGTAGTTGCGCACGGGTGACCTCATGTTGCAGGAAGCTGGGGTGCCTTGCCCGCGCGACTCTGCTGGTAGAAGAGCAGCGTCGTGAGGGCGAGCGTGGCGATCAGAATCTGCCCCCGGTAGGGCTTCACGAAGTAGGCGGCTGCGAGGCCGGTGAGCCCGACGAGGACCGGGACGTAGGACGTGCGCGTCTTCGTCGCGATGACCTCGGCGAGGCGTGAGGCCCAGACGCGGTACGACTCGCGCGTGAGGTGGACGGCGTCTTCGCGGGCGAGGTCTTGCGCGGTGTCGCGACCCGAGATCCACGTCGCGCCTGCGTCCTCGACGACGGGGCGCTGCGCTGCGGAGACAGCAGCACGCCCTCGGTCGCGCACCGAGTCAGGGCTCGCGGGAGGGCTGACCCAGAAGACCTGCCCCACGCCGTTGCTCTTGAGAGCGAGCACGAGGTCGCGCCACGCTGCCGACTGCGACGCACCGACCGTCTCGTTGCCGCCCGCGAACACGACGACCACGTCGGGCGTGCCGCGATCGAAGAGACGGTCGAGGTTCGCCGCGATCTCGCGCGTCGGTCGCCCCGGCATCTCGTAGCCGCCGACGTACTGGAGCCCGCGCGCAGCAAACTGGTCCGCGATGTTGCCGTAGTAGACAACGCCCTGCGCCTGCGAGTCACCGATGACTGCGACGGTCTTGCTCACGCCTTGTAGCCCTCACGGTATCCAGGGCCGACGATGCCGACAGAGCCGTCGTACTCTACATACCCGCGCCGAGACTCGGATACCCTCTTCAAGAGAGCAACTGCCTGCTTCTCGGAAGTGAAGCACCCGTGAACGAACCCCTTGCGGAACCCCATGATCTCGTCCGAGTGCCGGTCTGCCGACAACTCCTTCACGCAGAACTTCTGGGCCTTGCTCGCCTTCTTGGTCTTCTTCGGCTTCGACTTCATCGCTTCCTGCCCTTCCAGAACTGCCAGCCGACCCAGCCGATCACGAGGATGCCCGCGACGCGCACCAGCTTCGTTCCGAGCGAGACACCCGAGGGCTCGCCGACGATCTCGACGAAGCGCCGGTACCACGAGCCGTTCGACTTGCCGTTGTAGCGTCGCGCGAGCGTGTGCCAGTCGCCACGGTTCGCCGCGTCGCGCGCTTCATCGACCCTGCGGAAATACTCGACGACGAGCGCCTCGCTCACCCCGCTTGGGTTCGCGTCGAAGGCAGCGACGAAGGCCTCGGGCGACGAGTAGAGACGCAAGCCGGTGCTGCCGAGCACCTGATAGGCACCCCACGAGGTGGACTGCACCGCCGCGACAGGGTTGATCGCGTAGGCCTGCTGGAACGCAGCACGCGAGGTGCCCGTGATCGTGCGGCTCGTACGCTCTCGGAAGAGGCGCGTTTCAAAGCGCACCGCGCGCGGGTTGCCGCCCGACTCGACCTGCTTGATCGCGTCGAGGACGTAGTCGGGCACCCCCGCGCGTGTCGCGAGCGCAGACACCGATCAGGCTCGCTTGCCGAAGCCCTGCGCGATGGCGATCGGCACGGTGAAGATCGGGAAGAGCGCGCCCATGAAGCCCCACCAGATCGCCCAGCCGATGCTGCGGTTGCGCTTGTAGCCGTGGTACGCGCTGCTGCCCGCGCCCGCGATCATGATCACCTGACCGAGCATCGCGACGTTCGACGAGGTCTGCGTCTCGGCGACGTTCTCTGCGTCGGTCGCGCCCTGCCCGAGCCCGCGCAGACTGTCGCCATCCTCGACGCGATCCGCGAGGCCCGCATCATCGTCGGCGCGATCACGCATCTGCGCGGGCGTGCGACCCCCTAGAACGAGTTCCTCGTAGCGGCTCATCACCGCGCGCTGCGCGGCGTTCAGCAACTCGGGCCGAGCCTGCCCGCTGTTGATCCGCGCCATGATCGCCTGCGCGATAGCGAGTTCCTCGCCGACCATCGGATCCTTGAAGTTCCGATCGTAGCCGTCGAAGTAGCGCGCGACGAGTTCTGCCTCTGCCGTCGTCAACTGCTGCGGCGTGACTTCGCCACGAGCAAGCATGAAGAAGGTGCGGCGCGCAAGAGCGATGTCCTGCCGCTCCTGGCGCAGCTTGCGACGACGGTACGCCGCGAGCGGCGGCGAGACGAGCGTGGACGCGAGATCGGTTGCGGTGCTCACTTCAGTCCTCCATCGAGAGCACGAAGTCCTTGATCGCGCCCTTCTGTCGTGCGTCGTACTGCCAGCCGGGGAACTTCCCCTCGACCGTCGGGTCGAGCGGGATCCATTGCTTCGTGCGCCCCTCCTTGGGGAAGGCGACGAGCGGGTAGATGTGCTCCCACGCGCGACGATCAGTACTGATTACGCGCGCCGCAGTCTGGAAGCCCGCGATGGTCAGCATCGCGCCGAGCAGGATCGTGAAGTCGTCGCAGTCACCCGCGCCGCGCTCCAAGATCTCCTTCGGCGTGAAGAACACGTCCACGCCGTCGGTGTCGAGGATGTAGCGGACGTTGAGGATGCAGAAGTTCCAGATCCGCGCGAGGTCAGCCTGATCGTCGCGGATCTTGCCGACCGACGGCTGCATCGGCATCCGGTACCACTTGCCCCACGCCTGCACGACCATCACCCGCTTACCGGTGCCGGGGTCGTTCACCCAGTCGCCGACGCCCGAGGTCACCTTGCCGACGAGGCGCACGAGTTCCGGGTCCGCGAGCCCCTTGCGGAACTGCTGGCGGATCAGCTTGACGTGGCTGTCCAGGGACTTCGTGTGGTGGTAACCGACTAGACCGCCGCCGCTCATGACTGGGTCTACCTACGCCGGAAGGTGCAGGTCAACACCGCGAAGGTCTTGCACGCTCGCGCCTCGTCTGGTACCACGGGCGTCCGACGAAAAGAAAGACCCCGTCGAGGGCGAATCGACGGGGTCAGCCTGCGGGACTGCGGGCCTGACCGTTCTACGCGGGCAGGTGTGCGGTGTCAAGGCTTTCTCACGCCAGTAGGGACGGCGAGCATGGCGAAGCTGCGAAAGCTGAACCCCGACCGCGACCCCAACACGAACACGAACCACGACCGATCGAACGATGCAAAGCCCGCTGACGACCTCGTCGTCGAGATCCGCGATCCTTACGCGCCGCAGTCGTGGCACAGCAGGATCGATGCGGACGTGCCGATCTGCTACCCCGAGTGGGGCGTCATCCACCAGTACGTTGACTGGGCTGCGCGCTCGGGTCCGAGTCCGACGCTGTTCCACCTGCACCTCGCGATCTCGACGGTGTGCTGGGAACTCTCGCGTCGAGGCTGGGTCACCGACCTGCGCATGACCTCGGGCACGATGGCGTCCACGCCTCTGCACATGAGGCACTGGGCGGTCGGCGTCGCAGGCCCCGGCGTCGGCAAGTCTTACGCAGCGCACGAGATGGAAGAGTTCCTCGCGTCGTGGATGGACGCCTTCCACGCGCAAGGGAAGGTCGAGCCACCGGAGAGTCCGATCGTCTCCCTTGAGGGGCGCTCGACCACGGCAGGCCTCTTCGATGTGCTGAACGACAAGTGCTACGACGAAGAGACGAAGCTGACGCCGGGGATCATCCTCTCGACCGAGGCGAGCGCGCCGTTCTGCGGTGCGGGTGACCTGCCCGAGATTTTCTGCGAACTCTACGACTGCCGCGCGCTCGTCGAGCGTCAGGTCGCGCACCTCCGCGCCGAGGCGAAGAAGACCGGCGAGCGGTACCGTGGCGCGCTGCATAACGCGCGGTGCTCGGCGATGTTCTTCACGACCCCCAACGGTATCGAGAAGATCGGCAAGGTGCTCGGGACGAACCTCTTGGAGGGCGGGCTCTACACGAGGTGCAACTTCGCGTACCCCGAGGTGGACGCGAAGCAGTACTTCGGCCTCTCGTTCTCCAAGCACGGGACACACCGCGCCGCCTGCCTGCAATCCTGGGTGGACTGGGCCAAGTGGCTCGACGGCCTCGATGCCGCGAACGCGCCCAAGGTGATCGAGATGCCCGCGTGGGTCAACAAGAATCTGCGCGACCAGTTCCTGTCCGCGGTCAACCCCGACGAGAGCGACAAGAGCCTGGAGGGGTCGTTCATGCGTCTCATGTCCCGCGCGCGCATCATCGCTGCCGCCTTCGCTATGTCGCGAGGCGACTGGACGATCACCCCTGACGACGCCGACCGCGCGTACAACCTCGTGATCGACTCCTACGAGGCGATCGAGCGGCTCATGCCGCAGGCGAACGTCGCGGCGGCTCCCGAGGTGCAGGCGCAGGCGAAGTCCACCGCGACGGTCGCGCAGCGCGTGCGCCGGGAGATCGCCCACAGCGGCACGAAGGGCATCGCGCACTCGGAGGTGCTCCACGCGACGAACCTGCCCACGCAGGTCGTGCAGGGCGCCATCGAGGAACTCGTCGAGCGAGG
>Ga0181343_1000706_pt1 | contig 14089 bp, 16 predicted proteins | sample Su13VDMLBSD_FD_130110 | JGI IMG/M metagenome (GOLD analysis project Ga0181343, IMG submission 130110) | Freshwater viral communities from Lake Michigan, USA - Su13.VD.MLB.S.D | ecosystem: Environmental > Aquatic > Freshwater > Lake | place: USA: Michigan | collected 2013-07-15 | reverse complement strand
TTTTTGGCAATACCGAGATCAGGAAGTCTTCGAAAGAAGCTCCCATTACCCGTAAACACAATGCGTGAGTTACAGGACTCAATAGTCTGTTCAAGTTTATTAAGCTTCAGGGCTCTCTTTCTAATGCCATCTTTTGGAACGTTTTCCGACTCATATAGCGCCTGGCGTACCTTCGCTCTACCGATATCTGATGAAAAGAATTTGGCGCCATATTTTAAAATCTGAGTCCGATACTGTTTTTCTCGTGATTCCCCGAGAGTCGTCCATTCAACGCCATACCTTGCTAAGTTGGTCTCTCTCACTTTCCTTTTGGTGGCCTCTAACTTCATCGCGTCAGACACCCCATAATCCCGAAGGAGGGTCTGAACACCTTTTTCACGGATACTAGCGACACGTAGTGTCTGCTCATCGCCATAACGTTTTAGATTCGTAGCAAGTTGCTTTGCTCGAATTTCAGGTACCTGTGAGCTATTCGTTACACCATGGTGGTCTAGATAATACTGCTTGATTTTCTCTTTTATCTCTGGCTTGGCAAAATTGTCTTTCGGAAGATGGGCGGTACGATCCTTACCATCCCAAACTGATTGAACTTGCTCGAAAAGAGAGGACTCGCGACTGAAGACATTTTCGGCACCATAACGCTCTTTATTCGTCTTTGCTGCCTTAGCCCGAGCGGCTGGAATATGGATGGGATTCGTTACATCGTCACCATATCTGCGCTTATAAGTGGCTTTCTGCCGATCCTGAGCAATAGTGGTCTTGTCACGTTCTGCCCACTGGATACAATCTCGACGATGCCGCTTCATCTGAGTCAGCGACGTCGAAACGTGTCCACATGCACAAGGTGGCGGGATACGATCTTCTTTCGCTTTGGAGGCGAGAAAAGCATCGCATTTCCGTTTATGCCCGGAAGTGACTGGTGAATTAAATTCTTTCCCGCAGTACGGACAATTGTGGGTGGTCATGGTCCGAATTTTAGCACAGTTTCGGACCATACGCAAGACTACTTGTCTTAATACCCAATGAACCTGCGCGGGGTTAGGGCACCACGCCCCACGCTCGGACCAAATGACGACCGGATTCCGACGCCATATCGAGACTGCTGGATGCCTCGAATAATCTTGACTGTCGCCTTTGCACCGGTGTCAGAGCTTAGCATGTCCTTGAATCTCGTATCGATCGTATCCGCCATTGATTGATACTTCGATGATTTTTCTAGATCCAGAGAAACACCACCGATGCTGTAGTTGAATTCGTCGTATATCCAATTTATGCTTAAAGCCTGTAGGGCATAAACCATCCCACCAGTCAATACAAGCGAACGCCATCCGGAGTTTTGTTGCATTAACATATCTAGTGACTGGTAAAATGTGCGGGGTGGATACATGTTAACGATGTCAAGCGAAACCTTGAGGAATTCCAGAAGCTCAGCATCTTCCCAGCAAAATCCGAAAACGCGCGTAAATTGATTAATGGTCTCCTCTCCGGTTGGAGGCCCCCAATGATAGTTCCGAGCCGGATTGGCGTCTCTAAGCAAAATTCGAAGGCTCTTAATCAGCTCCACTTCGTTCTTTGACGCCCCGGGTAGGTTTACTATCTGCGTCGGGTCAGCCACTACGTTGAATTCCTGGACGACATTGGCCCATGGCGAGTTTACGAATTCCTTCATTTTCCATCGGATGCGGTATTTTCCGAGATTTGCATCTATTGGGATAGTGAAGTTGGCGTAGTACTCGCCGATTGACGGATTCACCGGCACACGATCCTGCGGGGGACACAAAACCTCGGTCCCGGTAGTGAAGTCATAAATAGAATAAAAAATTACCGCCGCGTTTTTCGGCGTGCCGTCCTTTGATTTCAGGTTAATCGATAAGCCATTCGCCCGGTTTAGCTGTTGGTAACGCTTGAAGACGCTGCCACTCATGATGGGAACTCCCGCCGCAACTTAACAGTCAATAGATTTTTGGCCCTACGAAGAGTGGCTATGAAATCCTGAACGAGATCTGCACTTATCGCATCGCGGCTATTTGAAAAAATCTGGTAGAAATTGTGAGCAGCTTCGTACATGCGGTCTTGCAGGTCAGTCATATCGCTCGTATTTTTCCACGCTTGCACCCAAATCCGGTCCCATTTCGGATTCTCACATAACTGAGATTCTATTATTTCTTGCGCTGCTTCATCGTCGATTCTACCAAGCTGCGAGAAGCTAATGAGGTCTTCAGCGAATAAATCTGCGAACCCGTCTAGCCGATCATCGGGATCTAGTAAATTCGCCACTTGCTCATCGATTATCTGGTTCCATTTATCCTTGCGCCCGGACTCACCAAACATTCCACCCACGGAAATTATGAATTCGCGATCTACGAGAACGTGCTCGATCTCATGGACGAACATGGTTCCTCCATGAGTAATCACGTTGTCGGGTAAGCTCTGTTTTACCCCCAACGGTTTCAGGATTTCATCAAAAAGATGTTGCATGGCGTTCTGTACATCCCGGGCGCGTGCGCCGCGCTGCGCCTTCTGCTCCACCTTTGCCTTATACTCTTCTACCAGAGCAGCTACATCTTTCTTCAGGCCCAGTTGCTTTACCATAGAGTGCGGCGAAGCTAATGAAAACATGCGATAGCCTCAAAATGATAAGCCGTTGCCCTAATAGTGAGCAACGGCCACCATAGTGAAAATGATTAGTTAATCTAGTTTAAATCCCTTACCGAGCAGTATGCGCACGGCATCCTTCTCAGCACATTCGGGATACTTGGCCGCATTATCCAAGTATTTCATACTTAGGATGAGGTCCTTCATCCCTTCACACTCGTCTGCATCGTCACACAAGATGCAGACTTGGTTACCCATTACCTTGCACGGTATATTCATATATGTCTTTAGGAATGCACAAGCCATATCCAAATCTTCATGATCCGCGCGGACGGTTTCACCATCCTCCGTGACTAAAACACCGGGAGTGATGCAAACCATGGGCTGAGACGCTAACCGGGTGAGATTGTGAATATCATGAAACACCCTGCGTCGATCCGGTAACTTGCTCCGTTCAATGGAAGTCGCGATTCTTAGTAGTTCTTTGGAAAGCTGCTTCGGAGTCATGCGATACCTCGCCGCCGTGAAAGCGTGGAACGTTATGTGGAGTGCCCCTTGATGACCGCTTCTGCCTCTGCTAACTGAGGTCCCGTTGGGGGCTTGGGGCCAAAATACCTAAGGACCTTATGACGACCTTTACTATCTTTTTGCGTCTTCGATACCAGGGCATACTGAACTGTGTCTGTGCTTGGATTTAACCGACGTTGAATTATCGCAGTATGTATTTGAGTACCATAATCAGGTCTCTCCACCAAGTGGCCGAAAGCGATCCGAAATGCCAACATACGTGCGTTCACAGGCAGTCCCCCTTAGCAGTCAGGCGGGGCGAAAGAAGCATGGTATTTGGTACATTCACATGAACAACCAGTGATCGCTTTATCACATCCATAGTCACAATCACAATTCGAATCACCATTGGTAGTTATACCCGTGTTCCCCGGGTTTAGCTGACTGAACGGCAAAAGAGATGATTGCAATGGGTCATCGGGTTGCCTGTTATATTCCCAAAAGACGGTAAAGTCCCCCGTTTTCGCAGTAGCAGTGTACGGCACCCAAAAGTGGCCCACAGACGCCCTCTGAGCAGCCTGACGTTTAACAATAATGTGACCAGATTTTTCGCGAATGCTACAAAATACCGAGTACGGATCGAACCGCACGCCAGAGAGATCCGTAAAGTAAATCGCCAAATCATCTGGTCCAGTCGAATAGCCAGTGATAAACGTTTTTGATGATGGAGGCGGACGAAACTTTGCTGGTGTTGTCTTAGCATTTAGCTTCGCATATGTGCCAGGGTCCAAATTAAACATATTCTGCAAAACGGTCTTGCTGCTAGATTCAGCTGAGTATTTTATGGACCACTTAACGAGATGTGCACCGTTAGGCATTTGTGTTCTTAGGGGGGCATAGTATGTGCCCGGCCCTTGCCGCAAGGCAGGCAAATCCTTGCCTGAATGCTCCGAACCCTGACCATCAATGATAGTGTAAACGACCGAGAATGGATCTAAAAACGCCCCGTCGTCGTTTCTAATGTAGATCACAAGGTCGTTACGACTTAGGTCTTGGTTATAGGGTACAATCATGATTCACCCGACGAAGCTTGTGATGAAACCGTCGTTAGTCGGGATTAAACTACCACTTGAGATAAAGTCGATTTCAATTATTTGATCTGCGCCAGCAAAAGAGTTAATAACGCGCCAAAATCCAGTGCTATCAGGGAAAAAACGCAAGCTATAATACCCGGGAGATCCAACGATTTCATTAAAGTATAGAGCGCCCGCGCCAACCGCCGAATCTAACACACTTGTTCCATCAAGAACCGGCCAGGCCAGTTGGATATTATTTCGAAAGATCACAGGTGCCACGTTATTTGCGGACAGACCAACTGCTCGCACGTTAGAACCTGGCGAAACATATAAATCCAGCTGGGCTTTAAGAACTGATCCGACTTGAACTAGTCTGCTCATACTAGCCCGAATACATAAAACGTATAACTAGTCGGCCATGCAAAGCGACTTCATCGCCATGATCTTCTGGCTATACTCGTGAGCCTTCACTGTTCCAGATCCCGAGTAGAAAGCAGTCCGGAGATCACCCATGCTTCCTGCCGGATTCGTAAACACGAAGTATTTGCGAGGACCCACACGCCGCTCTCTTTTTAGAACGCAACCGGCAAGCAATAAATAGGCGGCGAAGTAAATGTCGTGCGTCTCTAGTTCATCCGTGCTCTGTATATGCTGTGACATGATCCACCATACCGAAATGAAAAGGCCCGATTCACTTTCGTGAATCGGGCCTTATCGAGAGCCTAAGTAGCTGTTACAGAGTGAACGCCGAACCGTCGTCAGCGAGGACCACGAAAGCGGCACCGGCGGGATAACCGGCGCGGTCGCCGCCCGGCTGGAACGTTGCACCAGCGAACTTCGAGATCTGCCCATACACGTAGCTCAGGAGTACCGGGCCGGTTTCCACAAGCTCGGGAGCCGCAGCATCCCGCACAGCATCGCAAAGAGTCGCAAGGTCCGCCGTTGATAGGTCGGCAAAAGTAAGCACACCGTCAATATCGCCGTTCTGCAAGGCCACCGTGCTGGCAGACGGGTATATGATGGCCTTAAGAGCCGTCAACATGGTGGTACCGCTAAATGCCGAAGTATCAAGGCTGATAGCTGTAACAAATTGCGACGCATCAGCCTTTACGTATGCAGATAGGCCTATGTTTGTTCCGGATGTGTCGATATAGAGAGCATTCCCAACGTTTCGCGCGACTAAGCGAAGTTCTTGAGCCGAAAACGCGGTGTTCACCGCCGCTACCAAGCTTGCTATGTTAGCATATGTAGCATTTGCGATGTTAAACGTTTTAGGAGCCCCGGAAACATCCGCAATAGTCAGCGTATCCTGAGCAGCCCCAATGGTTAGAGGGAATACGATCGTACCGGATTTTATGGTTAGCTTGCCGTACGTGTTCAGCACGTCGGTCAGAGCTGCATCGGAGGCCTTCTCAAAGTAGCGAGTCTGACCCGGGGGCTCGCTGGAGAAGCAGCGCTGCGAACGGCTCTCAATGTCCGCAACAAAGAAAGGGCCCATGTCAGTACGAACTGTGGCGAGACGCATTGTTGCCTCCTATTAAGGAATGGTGTAGAGGTTGCTGAGCTTGCTGTTTACCTTGACCTGAACAGTCCATCCAGATCCAGGAGTGCCGATGGTGATGTCCGCTAGAAGGATGTCAATCGTAGTGGATGCCGCCGTCACAGTAGAGCCAGTCAGCGTTTGCGTTGCGCCTGCTCCATCATCGAGGTAGACATATTCCACATCCGGATCTACGGAGACCAATGTGGTCCCCGTGATGGTGAATGTCGTACCATCATCGCCGGTGCTCGAGATAACTGGCGCTACAATGGCGGCGGGCGACACGGTGCTGTCTACCGAGATAATACCCTCATCGACCAGACCCTTGATCGCACCGATAGAAGCCGATAGGAGAACTTCGTCAGTGGGAGCCAAGTCAATGTAACCCTTCACGTTCGTGTCCAAGGGATTCCACTTGGGAACGTACACAGGCTGCTTCGCCCGGAGCTGGTAACCGGTGAAGTTACCCTGGCACTTATCTAGTTTGTCAATCAGAATGGACGAACGGGCGCTAAACGCAGCGGCCTGTTCGTTTTTGATGCGATACAAAGGCATGGGTTCCTCCTTTAAGGATGTTCGTCAAAAAGACTTATAATGAAAGACTATTAACTAGACGAAAGCTCATCCAAATGTCGGTAGAACCCGCGCTAGCCGTAATGAACATCTGTGTGAATTCCTGCCACGTACCGCTAAAGTCGAGACCCGTGCTGGTCCCATAAACCTTAAAGCCATCCTCCGTTGCACCAAACGCTAGCTCCACGTAATTCGAACCGGCAACCTGAACGCTCTGGTTAGCAGTCAGTCCGGGGAGCTGGATTTCATACTGGGCTGTATCGGGAATGGTGGCTTTAATGTTATACGCTCTATTGGGGGTGGAAGAGTATGGCAATATCAAATGCGGGGCGTAGTCAACAGTGGCCCCTGTCGTATCGGTCGTAGTGAGATAAAGCCAAAATGGGGTCGCGTCATCCAGGGTCGGATCGAAGTCCTCTGGATCAAAGACGAAACGGACTTTATCTTTATAGGCCGTAAAATCCGGTCCCATCGCAGATAAAGGTACGGACTCCGACTTAAACCCGTTGTAATCCATAGCCTTAAGCAATGTCGGCGTAGAATCGTGGAACGTCGCCGATGCGCTGAAAGACCATGAAACCACGCCGGGTTCGCGGGGTACGTAAAGATCGACTAAATTTGGGCGTCTACGACGCAGCGATATGATTCTAGACATTCTAGAATCATCGCGTCAATAAAGATCTGAAGTAGCTAGTCGCCAGAGCCGAAGACTTTAATTTGCGGTTCGGCGCTTGCAGACTCGACGGCCACCTGCGAGTTATAGGAGGCAGCCTTCTCGGGCCCATCATTCTTGATGGCCTCAATCTGCGCTTCTTTCCACGACTCAGTTTCTTGGCCCTTGTAATTAGGGACCAGAGTCGGAGCGTCGCCATAACGCTCTTTTTGGCGACGGGCCGCGTCCGCCGACGCCTTTAAGCGGTATTCGCGGAACCGACTCCCCTTCGAGGGCCAACCGCCGGAAGGTCCATCCTTAAACGCGACCTGAGGGACCGTGGGTACGAAGGTGTAGTCTGAGAGGCTTCCACAATCCGGGCATTCCGGGTGGATTTTATCGAATTCCGACATTGAAGCCTTGCGGTCGGTTTCGTTACCACAGTCTGCGTTTGTGCATTTATATGTGTAGTATGGCATGCTTTACACTACCAATCTGATAGATCCAGAAGAGTAGATGAAATCGCCATTTTTTCATACTTTGCTTCTGGCACCTTATCCCAGTCGGTTTCCACTTCTACTTCGTTCTCTGATAAGTCTTCATCTGGTATTTCGGCGATCGGTTCCATGCGATCCCACTGGGCTTCCACTATCTCCACTAAATCCTCGTTATCCTTCTGCGCATTTTCCATGGATACTTGATCTACGAATTTAGACAAACGCTTCAGAACCGCCAAAGTATGTTTGCAAAGCCAATATTTACCTTCGGGATCTCGTATGTCTGGAGGATAAGCTTGACCGTAAGCTGGGGCCAACAGATACCTCTTACGAGAAGCTTTATGCTCTGGACCGTTATACCTCCAGAACTTACAAGAGCAGTTAAGAGACACATCCATCCGATCCGATAAAGCCGCCTGCACAGTGTTTTTAGAACCATCAGTGTCGCAGTTAAACGTAAAAATATGACTGCGTGGTTCGAACGAAATTAATGATACTTTTACTTTCTTCGAATTTTCACGAATGTTTTTCGGAGCCTTAGTCTTAAGGTATGACTCCTTATAAGCCAACCGAACAACAACCACGGGGGCGGGGTTAGTTGAAGATCGACGAACCGGCTTTTCAGGAGTTCGATATGGGTATGTCGTATATTGAGTGGTATCCACATCAGTATTGAAAGTGGTGTCAGTAGGTGTTTGAATATTTTGATCGAAATTATATTCTTGGTGGTGTGTCTTATCGATAGGAGTATCAATTTCAAATATGGAACCAGGGTCAGAACTCGGTATGTTTGGTGTGTTGTCTTCATACTTGAATGTCTGATAGCTGAACAATTCACCTTCGGGAGTAGCACCCGTCGGACCAGCACCCTCAGAAACCCGGATTGCTATGGCTACGCGACTGCTAGCATACTGGACCTGTACAGGTGTTAGAAATATTGGACGCAGGTGTTCCGGGATGGCTGAGGCGAAGCTAACCACATCAGGATAAACATCCTGGCATTTAAATGCATACTGCGCTGCGTCAGAAAGGACGAAAGCCGAAGGTAAGCCGTTCATGATTACTCCTTAGCAAAGCTATCTAGACGTCCAGTTCTACGCGGCATTCTCAACCGCACATTTTCCAGTACTCGTTCTAACTCGTCTACTTTTTCTGGACGCAAAGACATCTTGAGTTCTTCGTAGTCCATTTTATTCACTGCAAGAGCCGTGGCTTGCAAAGCCTTTTCTAAGGCAATGAGAGTCTTTGGCATGGCGTCAATAACGTCACCCGCCACAGCATAGAAATGATCTTTATAAGCAGATCTTTCAACCAGCTCCATTACGTGAGCTAGATAATTTTTCAGCTCATCGCAGCGTAATCGAGCGTCGGAAAGCTCTTCTTGCACATATAACATTTCTGTGGCTACCTTTGATTGACTCATGTATTCACCCATACATAAGAGATTCAGATATGGATATGGCCGGTGCGAGATCGCACCGGCCATAGGTCCGTTCTTTAGTGTTCTCCGAATTGCTCAGGGAACTCCTTTATCAGTACCTTTCGCATCTGATCGCCTTCTGCTGCATACAAAGCCTCAAGAAACTGAGGGGTAGCACCGTGCTGGCGAACTGCCGCAAGACGATCAACTAGCTTACCCTCAAAGGTCCAATTCTCGGGGAACGAAAAATCAATACTGCGGGCAATCCGCAAACGGGCCGGGATCGCAGGATTAAACGTGAATTCTGCAGGCTGGGCGGGGGTGGTGTCTACTTCGAATTCTTCGTGACTGCGCTGCTGCGAATTACGGATGTTACTGGTATCGAGAATGGTTATGCCCTCAACTGAATTACGGTGAGAGGTGCGAACCGTGCCGATCTGTCGACCTTCATCTTCCTGTGCGATTTCTACCCGGTCGATTTTGCCCATGTTAGAGCTAATAGTGATGCCCTCTTTCACGGTCTTATTGTATAAATCAGCTTTGACCTGAGATAAGTTCTCGAGCTCGCGCAAAGCCTTATCAGCGTCCGAACGAGACACATCATAACTATTATGTGTCTTGGTTCGTATCGAACCGATGGTGACGGCTCCTTCATTTTCTTGACTGCTGCTAGCAACGGCCATACGGCCTTTGCGATTATCGTCGGCGGTGATTATCTTCGGGTTAGATGAAGAAGCCGCGCTCCGATCAGTGACACGCAAAATCTCATCCTCATCCAGCGAAGACGTTTCAATGGCGCTCCCAGTGTGACGTTGTACCTTGTTCAGATCACGGTTAACAGTTTTAGCGGCGGCGATATTACGATTGGGCCGGATCGAATCGATAGACTGGGTTCGATTATCAAACAGTGTGGCCCAACCATTCGTGATGGCGCCGCGCATCTGAGGCTGCGAAAGCTCCATCCCCGAATACTTTAAAATGGAACCATCATATTCAAATTCATCGCCCTTGGATATTTCTACCGCATTGCTACCACCAACGCGAATTTTCATTTGAGCGAAAAACTTGTGGAACGTGCCACGCTGCCATTTAATCTGGTCCAAGGGATCCTCCGAAAGGGAAAAAGTGCTGCCGATAAGAGTCTTATCGGTATGGGCCGTAGATACTTTACTAGATGAATTGGGAGAACACAATGTTGCAGGAGCCGGTCATTAAAGTTAGCTATAAGTCACTACCCGGCGCGGTCTCCGAAAGAGCTCTTGCCGAGCACATTAAGCTGTATGAAGGATACAAGAAGCTAAATAAGCGAGTCGACCAGAAACTAATGTCGGCATCACCGCCCGACGCACCAGCTGTCGATACCGATTATGCACTTGCTATGCGAAACCAATCATTTGGTGTATCAGCCGCATATTTGCACGAGCTGTACTTCACCGGTCTAAGCCCAAGTCCATCTAAAGAAGTCAGCTCTGAGCTATCAAAGCTCATTGCTGATAACTACGGGGATCTTGAGGGTTGCATCCAAGAAATCAAAAACGCGGCTATCTCTGCGCGTGGGTGGTCAGTTCTGGCTTATCGAACGTCAGGGGACGAAGTCGATCTACGAGTATTCGGAGTCGATAGCCACGAAATCGGCAACGTTTTTGGGTATACTCCCTTAGTGATCATTGATGCTTGGGAACATGCGTACTGGATGGACTTTGGGACTTCGAAATCTCAATATGTTGATAATGTCGTTAAATATATCGACTGGTCCGTTGCGTCTTCCAGATATATTCGGTGAGTGTAACCTGATGAATGATGCATTCGCTCAGAAGTCATTTCGTCCGAGATGTTCCGGACGATCCGAAGTATTCCGATAGAATTGATCTAGAGCTTAGCTGGTTCGATTCTAACCCGAAGGCAGTCGATTACATAAAGACAGTCGCCCAGGTATGCCGACGCCTGACTGATATTCCGCACATCATACGCGGATCAGCAGGCTCGAGCCTTGTTGCCTACATGCTGGGCATATCCAATGTGGACCCAGTTCTGTGGGATATTGCACCCGAGCGATTCTTCCATCCAAAGCGCAAAGATTTACCGGACATCGACCTTGATTTCCCCGATCACCGCAGGGAAGAGGTGTTCCAGCGAATCAAGCAGATGTTCCCAAAGAGAACAGCACGAATATCGAACCATGTGAAGTACGAAGACAAAAGTGCAATGAGGGAAGCAGTGAGAAGACTTGGATACCGCAAGCAGCTACCACAAAAATTCTTGCTTAGCGATGTAGTGCCGGGTCAAGAGTACAGAGCGATCGAGATTGCGGACGAGCTGAAGGGGACGGTGAGAGACATTTCTCTGCACTGTGGCGGAGTTATCGTGTTTGAAGACGACATCCCACCAGAATACAGAATGCCAGACAAAGAAGATCAGGTAAGACTCGATAAGAATGAGACGGAGAATCTAAATCAGTATAAAATCGACATCCTTTCGAACATCTCTCTAACGCAGCTCGAGTTGTGCGACACGCGAGCACTCGATGCCTACCCACCGGATGACCCGAAAGTCGTGGAAATGCTCAGCCAGGGCAAGTCTCTGGGCATAACTCAAGCTGAATCACCGGCATTTCAAAAGATGCTGAGGGCTGTAAAGCCCACAGGGCTCCACGACATCGTGATGTGCATGGCATTAATTCGACCGGCTTCTGCCTGGCGATCCCATAGGCAGGAATTCATCGAAGAATGGGCGAGAACCCGATCAACGGATATGCTGATCTTCGAAGACGATGCGACACGGATCATTAAGAAGCTCACAGGTCTTGATGGTCCGGGGGCAGACGCGCTGAGAAAAGCATTCATGAAGAAACGTCACGCCGAGACTGCCGATTTTCGGGAGAAGATGGAGAAGGTAGAGGGAGGCGATCAAATTATCCGAGATATTGAAGCATTCAGAACGTTCTCGATGTGTAAAGCGCATTCAGTGTCCTACGCCTATGTAACTTGGGCTCTGGCATACCAGAAAGCACACAATCCGAAAGCATTTTGGCATGCTGCGCTTAACCACGCACAGTCCATGTGGAGACCATGGGTTCATGTGGAAGAGGCTAAGCTAGCGGGATGGGACATAGTACCGGGAAAAAGACCATTCGATGCGATGGGCAGTACCTTGTTCGCCTACGGTGCACACAAGAACCTATTTAGAATCGACCCGTGGTCCGAGCTGCGAAAGCATGGGATGTGGTCGGGTACCGACTTCCCTAGTGGAACGGGAATCAGCTACCACGATGAAGGAGAAGTGTATTTTACCGGTCTTATCGGGACCCATCGAACGCTAAAGCAGGACTCAGGTAACGCCATTACCTTTACGACTCTTGGCACTTCTCGCGGTTCTTATATTGATATCGTGCTTGACGGGGCCGTTGACCTTAAGAATGTCGTAGCGATTGAGGGCAAGGGGGAAGTGTACAAAGTATTCGGATCAGACGCAGCGCGAGTTACCAAGTACCGATTGATCAAGTAGGAGATAGCTATGAACATTTTCGTAACAGATCTTGACCCTAAGATTGCGGCGCGTAATCTGTGCGATAAGCACGTAAGCAAGATGCTGCTTGAGTCCACGCAGCTATTGTCGAATGCGGTGCGTCTTTACCACCCGGATGCTGAAACCGCGCCATATAAGTTCACGCAGGCGACACATCCAAGCAGTAAGTGGGTAACCGAGGCTCGAGAGAATTTCGAATGGCTTCTTGAACACGCCTACGAGATAAACCGAGAATTTGTCGCGCGATTTGACAACACTCACAAATGCCATGACGCACTGGTGCATATCTCAAACGTCAAGCGCTATATGAACTATCCGCAGAAAGAGATGACTGCGTTTAAGCACGTCATGCCAAAGATCTACCGGACACAAGATATCGTGAGTTCATATCGCTCTTACATTATCGATGCCAAAACATTCGCCAAGTGGGAGAAAGGCCGAAGCCCGCCGGAGTGGTACTTCACACACGTGGTCGAGTATAACCACGGAGAGATTGAAGAATATGTAAAGCAAGGCTTCAAACTCCCCGAACGATACGGCCTTAGGTACCTCTCGGAACCTAAGGCCGTAATCGATCAGATTTTCACTTAATAATCAGCGAGCAACGCGGCAGCTTCCTCAAGCTGCCGCGTTTCGCAGCTAAACGCGAATCGGACATAATAACGACCGTCAGTCGAGCCCCGGGGACCGAAGAATGCGGACCCCGGGGCTGAGCCTACCCCATACTTTTGGATCAGGTCCTCAGTAACGAATTCGTCTACACCCTGGCCATACTTTGGATGGGAGGGGTCCACCTCGGTCCACATGAAGAAGCTGCCTGATGGACTCATAGGCCGCAAATATCGCGAGGTCGAAAGAGCGTCATAAAGTGCATTTCGACGCCCCTTATAGATCCGCGCCATTTCTAGAGGGGTAGCCAAACCAGCATTCATACAACCCATGGCTGCCCACTGTGCCAAGCTGTTGACTCCGTTAGTGCTACACCGGAGAAGCTTGGGCATACGCTCTAGCGCTTTTTGGTTAGTAGTAGCCACGTACCCCACACGCAAGCCGCTCATCGCATAGCTCTTTGAGGTGGAATAGAGCGAAATGACCCGGTCCGTTCCTAAAATGGATGCGATCGAAACGTGCCGATTGTCGAAAATTACATGCTCATAAGCTTCGTCGCTTACCACCAATAGATCGTTCTCTACCGCCAACAGACCAATAGCACGAAGCTGATCAACATTCAGCACTAGGCCCGTTGGGTTATGTGGTGTGTTTATGAAAATGGCCCGAGTCTTAGCGGTGATGTAGGGCAAGATTTCTTGCGCACCCCACACAGGCTTTTGGCCCACGAATACCATGGGTGCTCGGATAGGGACACCACCAGCAAGCTTTATATTCTCTGCAATTTCTGTCCACATTGGATCCGGAATAATGACCTCGTCGCCCGGATTCAAGATGGATGCAAATGTCAGAAACAGCGCGTGCATACCGCCGGAAGTGACCACTACATTCTCGGGCGATCCCACATCATAGTTGTTCTCGCGCTTTAGCTTTTCGACGATGGCTTTCCGAAGGGGCAGAATACCAGTAGATGCGGTGTAATGGGTCTGCTCATCCTTAAGTGCTTTCTGGATGGCTTCCTGGCCCTCTTCCATCAGTCGGAAGTTAGGGTCCCCGCTCTCCAATCGGTAAATTTTCTTGCCCTGGGCTTGCATA
>Ga0181343_1000703_pt1 | contig 14127 bp, 18 predicted proteins | sample Su13VDMLBSD_FD_130110 | JGI IMG/M metagenome (GOLD analysis project Ga0181343, IMG submission 130110) | Freshwater viral communities from Lake Michigan, USA - Su13.VD.MLB.S.D | ecosystem: Environmental > Aquatic > Freshwater > Lake | place: USA: Michigan | collected 2013-07-15 | reverse complement strand
GGGGAGGCGAACAGGTAAGGCAGACCGCCAATGCCGGCGCCGACGAGGAAGGCCACGCTGGCCCGCAGGTACTGGCCGAGGAGACCCATCGCAAGGGCCGCAAGGAAGCAGATGCCAGCCCCGACGGCAAAGGCGTTACGGATGCCTTCCGTCCGGACCTGCTCGACCTCGGCCTTGAGCGCGGTGATCTGCTTGTTGGCGTTGTCGAGGGCGGCCTTGTTCTTGAGGGCGTCGGCCTCGGCCTTGGCGAAGTTGGCGTCGATGACCGCGAGGAGTTTCCGGCCAGCATCCTCGGCCCGCTTGTACTCCTCGGGGTTGTTACGGGCGACGCGGTTGCGGACGTAGTCGAGCGCCTGGGCGTCGGGCTTGGGGAGGTAGGCCAGCGCCACGCCGGTCTCGGCCTTGACGACGTCAGGCTTGTCGGCGTTCTCGCGGGCGACTGTTACGGCGGCGGCGACCCGCTGGTCAGACTTGTCGATTTGCGTCCCGAGTTTGGACAGGTCGGCGGGATCTGTCGACGGCGTGCCCGTGCCGTTCGTATCCTGGGCAGGCGTGCAGGCCACGAAGGCCAGCAGGGTCATGACCAAAATACGATACATCGTAAAATGGTTATTTCCCTTTGAGCGCGTCGAGCAGCTTGCGACCTTCGGCCTCGCTGGCCTTCAGGCGGTCGGCGTGCTTGCGGGCCACGAGGAGGCCGGCGACGAAGCCGCCCAGGAGGGCGAGCGTGATAGAGATGAGGTAGAGCATAGGATAAAGTTAGCCGATGAACCAGATGTCCGTTGCGACGTTGGTCAGGGTGGTCTTCGTTTGCGAACCCCAGACAGTCGTGCCGTAAAGGGTGACGCCAGCGCCCGCGTAGATGTAGACGCTGCTGCCGTTGTTGAAGATGAGGTCAATCTTCGTGCCCAGCGGGAAGGCCACTGATCCGTTGTCGGGTACAGTTAGCCCGTTGCCCGGGAAGCCTGAAGCCGCGTTGATGTAAAGCACCTTGCCAGCGTCGGCCAGCACTAGGGTGTAGTCCGTGGTCACGTTGGTGACGCCACCGCCAACGCTTACCCAAGCTGCGTCCTTACGGCCATAGGTCGTTCCGTCGCTCGGAGCGTCTTCCAGTTTAGTGGCGAGCAGTTCGTCGGTCCTGTCCTTGTCGTAGAGCTGCATGGTTTAAAGTCTGGAAAGAAGGGCGGCCAGTTGGGCCTCGAGCTCGGCGATGCGCTCGGCGTCGGTCTTCGTCGGTTCAGGAACGTAGTAGGCCACGGCCACGAGGTGGTCGTCGGACATCTCGGCGTTGCCAAGCACCTTGCGGCCGTCTTCGCAGGTTATGGACAGCAGGTCTTCCGATCGCGTCCAGGTCAGGCCGTTTTGGTCGATGTAAGGCATAAGGTTATGTAAGGGTCACGACGATGACGCGGCCTCGGGCACCTGCTCCACCACCGCCGCTGTTAAAAGTAGTATCGCTTGCGCCTCCTCCTCCGCCACCGCCACCGGGCCACCCGCCTGCCGCCCCGGTCCCGCCAACCTGTGAGGCGCGGGAATAACCACCCCCGCCGCCGGTGCCGCCGTTGTAGGTGCTTCCGGCGCTCGTGCCTGCCGTTGCCTGCACTGGGCCAGTCGCTGATCCTGCGGCCCCGCCTGCGATGGCCGCATCCAAGCCCGCATTGTTTAGGGCAAATGTTGCGAAACCTCCGGCGCCTCCATTTCGAAGGGCGGCCGCTCCCGCATTTTGTCCGCCGCCACCACCGCCACCAGCAGGGATGAAGTGAATGGAAGTAAGGAGTGCTCCACCTGTTCCGTCACTACCAACAGCACCACCGCCAGCCGTTCCGGCAAGTGTAAGCGTATTGAAAACGCAGGACTGTTTTGCGGTGCCGGCCGTTCCACCAACTGGGCTTCCTCCGTTGGCGCCGCCGCCACCAACAGCCTTCCAAATCTTGAAGGTGGTGTTGCTTCCGGCGACACCGGGGTTTCCGTTCACCAACGTGCTTGCCGCTCCTCCATTGCCACCCGTTCCGACAACGCCTGTCTCCGTGGCATTAAGATGGGAGGCCGATGCAATGGTGTAAAAGAAAGTACCACCAGATCCACCCCCGCCGCCGCCGCGCGAATTGGTCGTTACATTGCAAGAGCCTGCGCCACCACCTCCGCCAGCTCCCCACATGAAGATGTGAACCACCTTAGCGTTGGCAGGCTTGGTCCAAGTAAAAGAACCTGGAGCAGAGGTTCCGAACTCTTGGACATCAATGCCACCACCGCCGCCAGCCGTGGACCATTGCAAATCCCACGAGGTTGCGCTTATCTTGGAAAGCACCTGCCCCGTCGTGCCGCCAGAGGGTACAAGCTTAGTGGCCGGCTCTACCGCCGCAGTCCCAAGGCCGAGATTGGTCCGGGCCGTCGGGGCACTGACTAGGTCGGAGAGGTTCGACGCCTTGGCGAGCTTCGCGTCGAGCGCCGTCTGGAGATCGGTCTGCGTCGAGAGCGTCCCGGTGATGCTTCCCCAAGTGGTCGAGGTCACAGGGGTAACGCCGCCCACGTTGACCACCCAAGCCGTATAAGTGCCCGTGCCCGTGTGGTGGTTCACGTCCACAGTCATCACACCCGTGCCGGAATTGTACGTCAGCACCTCGCCGTGCATATGGTTGGACGCGTCGTAGGAGATCGTAACGTTTTGGGTCGGCGTGTACGACAGCCCCGTCCCCACAGTCAGGGTCTTGTTGCCGTTGTTAATCGTCAGCGACGTCGTCGAGGTCGTCAGGTAGCGGTCACCGGGGACGATCGTGGCCCAGGTGGTGTCGTAATTCGTGCCGCTGGCCTTAACCAGGGCTTGGGCCGTACTGCCGCCAGTAGCTACGCCAGGGCCGACAGGGCCAGTAGCGCCAGTTGCGCCCGTCGCACCAACGTCCCCGCGAGGGATAGTGAAGTCGAAGACGGCCGCGCTGGTCGTGCCGGCGTTCGTGACCGAGGCCGAGGAGCCCGGGGCACCCGTCGTCGTGGTGCCTGCCGTGGCCGTGGCCGCCGTGCCCGGACTGCCGGTTGCGCCAGTGGCCCCCGTGTTGCCGGTATCGCCCTTGTCGCCCTTGTCCCCGCGAGGGATGGTGAAGTCGAAGACGGCTGCCGAAGAGGTGCCGCTGTTGGCCACGCTGGCCGACGATCCTGCCGCACCCGTGGACGTGCTGCCCACCGCGATGGTCGCCGCCGTGCCAGTAGCGCCAGTCGCCCCCGTCGCGCCAGTCAGGCCGGAGGGGATGCCGAAGTTGAAGACCGCCGCAGAGGTCGTCCCCGCGTTGACCACAGTCGCCGCCGCCCCAGGGGAAAGGGTCGTGGTCGTGCCGACGGCGATGGTGGCCGCAGGGCCTTGAGCCCCCGGGGTTCCCAGCTCGACGGAGAGGACCGCCGGCGCCGTCGCCAGCACCGAGAGGGCCAGCGTGCTGTCGGTCCCGTCGACCTCCACAGTCAGGGAGCCCAGAACCAGCGAAGAGACGGAGATGGAGGACATGGCTTAGTTCGTCACCTGGTCGATGACAGTCAGTCGGAAGGTGTCTGAGAAGAAGGTCGTGCCGCCGTAGACGAACTTGATGTCGCTGCGGGCGCTGCCGAGGGCAAAGCCTGACGTGGTCGAGGCGGGCAGGGAGGCGACAAAGGACAGGCCGTTGACCGCCATGGTGATCGTGCAGGGGTAGACCACCCCCACGGCGTCGATGATGTCCGACGTGACAGTCGTGGACAGCAGGTTCGCGGGGCCGCCGGCCGCCGGGGTGTAGGTCACAGTCCCCGAGTAGGTCGTGCCGCGCTTGAAGGTCACAGTGTTGCTCATCTTCTTAACCTTGGGCGGGGGTTAAACCTCTACAGGGTAGGCCAGGGGGTCCTTGGTGTAGCCTGTCCAATCCCCTAGCCAGTCTTCCAGCTGCGGGCCATAATAGGGGGAGGCAAGCCACTCGGGCTCCTCGCCCGACAAGTAGCAATAGTCTCCCTGCTGGTTGACCGGGTAAGGGATGGTCGTCTGGCCTAGCAGGTGCTGCGTAACGACGAACGTGTTGTCTTCCCAAGTGAGGGTTGCCACCTTGTACCGCTGGCAGTTGTAGTTGTACTGGTACATGGTACTGCACGCAGTGTAAGTAATCGACGTAGGACCTGTTGGAGTTTCGATTTCAATCTGGCTCAATTCCCGCACGTTGCGCACGATGATCTGGTCGTTGGCCCCGTTGAAATAACGAGACTTCACCTCGGCGTCCGACCCATCAGCCATGATGCCGATGTATGGCCTGAAGTCTCCCATGCTATTGTCCCCGCATCCAAGAAGGTAGACGCCCCAGGAGTCAGAGCCACCCTCGACGCTCGCCGGCTGGATTTGAATGTACCCTCCACGGGCCATTAGTGGGCTACCATCGGAGGAAACAAAAGGTCCGTCCGTCTTGGAGCCCGTAGGATAGGCAAAGAACTTTTGGATTTCCCCGCTTTTAGTGGCGAAGACAAAGGCGTCGATATTGCGGTAATTGCACCAAAGCACCGACCCCTTGCGGACCTGCACCCCATAACCAGCGCCCGTCGGCATGATAGTCACGCGGAACTGCTCCGGGTCGCCGGCCAGCTGCGGGTCGTCAATGCTGAGGGACGTGCCGTTCTGGCCCGCGCTCAGGGTGTAGCCGTTGCCGGGTTGCATCGTTAGGTCAAAGTTGGGTAAACTTCAGGCACCCATCCCTCGTTTGAGTATCGGATGGTGTAGCTGATCTTGTAGACGTTCAGCGCATAGTCCTCGAAGTTAACGCTGGCCAGGAGCAGCTTGGCCCCAGCGGGACCTTCAAACATGGTGCCCATGTAATTGGGAATGAGCACCGGAAGGTTGCTGTTCCATGTCTGATCGTTGGAGGAAAAGCCCACCGCGTCACGCATGGCCTGCACCACCGCTTCCCCTTCGGCGCTTTCTTCCCCGCCCTTGACGTAGATGACGCCAGAGAAGCCCGTCGTCGGGGAGAGGTAGGACTTGCGGCCGTAATAGTATTTAAACTCCGGGTCAAGAAAGCCGACGAATTGGCCACCCGTCTTCTGGGTGAAGTGCGCCCCGTTCTCGCCCTTGTACAAGGTGCCGACGTCGCTGGTCTTCGCCTTGAAGGTGCTCGCCTCGTAAATCGGGGCCGTGGCCGTCCCGCTGCCGACGCCGGCGATGGGTGCAGTGCTATCCTCAATCTCAAAAAAGTTGCGGTGCGTCTCGATGGGCTCGCTGCTCGTGGCTACGGCGCCAGAGACGTTGGGCTCAGTGACAGTGGGTTCACCTTCCCCAGGGACCACGCCAGTGTTGATGCCGACGTACTCGATGGCCAACGTGGCAACGCCGTTCTTGTCGTAGGTCGCAGTCACGCGGTTCGACCACATAAAAGTATCGAAGGGCGCCACCGGGTGAGGCAGGCCGCGCTCGAACTCAGCGATGACCACGGCGTAGTCTTGGTCTAGTTTGAACAAGCATTTGCCCGTCCATAGGCCATAGCCGTCCTGCTGGACTGTCCAACCTGATTGAAGGACTGGGCTGGATAGGTCGTTTCCTTTGTCGATGCGGGCCATGTTAAGAGACGTTGGTGGTCTGGTAGTAGATGTTCTTGGAGGCGTTGCCGTTGCTCTGGTCCTTGGTGAAGTCCGAAGACGAGCCGGAGGCCGCCGCGATCACAGCCAGGTACTCGTTGGCCTGCTTCTGCAGCTCGACCTGCTGGTTGAGGATGTTCATCTGGGGCGAATTGCCCACGCCGAAGGTCGCGTTGGCCTCGGCGAAGACTTGCGCAGGCTTCTCGCCTTGCTTCTCTTTGGTCTCCTTAGCCTTGGCCTGCTCTTCTTTTAGGGCCTTGGCCATGTCGGCCTCGACCATCTTGGCCACCGCGTCCTGCACATACTTGAACGTAGACAGCGCCGCCTCGCTCATGCCAGGGCCTTCGTCCCCAGTGTCGGCCGCTTTGAAGAAGTATTCCCGGCCGCGAGGGTCGCGCTTCAGAAACTCCTCGGTCACAGTCTGGCGGGCCAGTGCCGCCTGCTCTTTTTCCTTCTCGGTGCGGATGTCCACCTGCAGCTTCTGGGCCATGTAGCGGGTCGTCGGGTCAACAGGAGAAGCTTTCAGCTCCTCGATCTTGATGCCGGCGGCGAAGTCCACCGCGTCCTTGGCGTCCTGCCGCGCCTTGGCGATGCTGGCGGAGATGAAACTGACGGCCTGCTGCACCAGTACCATCGGCGCAAGAAACCCCATAAAAAGGTCTTTGCCGAACTCGGTAAACTTTTTGCCGATGGCCTGCGTCTGGCGGTCCATCTCGGACATGGCCTTCTTCGCCTTGTCCACCTGCTGCGGGACGTCGGACGTGCCCTTGATTTGGTATTCTACGACTTGGGCCATGGGTAGGTCTTCAACCTTGGGAACCCGTAAAGCCCGACATAGCCTCCTCGTCCTCAGTCGTCAGCAGGTTAACCTCCACCCCCTTCAGCCCGGAGAAGGTCGTCGATAGCCAGACGGCCTGACACTCCGGCATCGTCCACGCACGATCCTCGGGCACGCCGTTGGTGATAAGGTTGGCCACTAGGTTGATTACCCAGGGCATGCCGCTCACGCGCTGCTCTAGTTTGCCGCTGTCCCAGAACTTGGGCCAGTGGGACTCCAGCATGTAGGTTCTGAAAGCCATGCAGTCATGCGCCAGCTTCACATCGTCCTTGGCCCATACATAAAGCAGGGCCTTGTCCTTTCCCGTCACGTCGTCGATGGGTAGGCCGGCGCACGTCTTGATTGCCGCGAGCATGTGCCCGGTGGTGTACTCGGCCGCCTCGACGAAAGGCGAATTGATGGCATGCAGCCTTACCCGGTGACGCAGGCAAAAGGGAGGCAGCCGATAACCGAGGAAGTCTACTTCCTGCGGATCGGTGAAGGCTAAAGCAAAGCGGCGGTCCATGCCGCTACGCTTTAAGCGTAGGACGCGATGCCGTCAACCTGGCGGAACTTGATAGAAACTCGGACGAAGTCCTTGTTGCTGCCCTTTTCCGAGACGGACTCAACCACTCCGGCGATGCTCTGGGAAACCCCGACGTCCGTCTTCATGGCGATCGTGATGGCCGCACCGACCTCTGGCATGTCCGTGGTCTTGGCGATGCCTTCCACAGTGCCGGTCCGCTCCACGCCGTCGTAGCGCAGGGTGACAGTCACCCCCGTCTCGTCGGCCACCTTGTCGTTGAGCTCAAACGCCTTGTCGACGCTGACGCTCTGGCAAATGAAGTTTGAGATGCCCGCTTGAACGGCAACGCCGAACAGGACAGTCACGCCTTTGAGTACAGCAGCCATAGGTGGTTCTTAACCTTGGGCGGGTGGTCAAGGCGCTAGGACGCACATCACCGAAAGGCGCAGGACAGTGGCCCATGCACCCGTCTGCTCGTCGAGCCCCTGGTCCTCGGAGATCACTGTCACATCGTACAGCAGGGCGTCGCCCTGGGTAGAGAAGGCCGTGGTCATGGCGGTCACGTCCGACAGGGTGGCCACCATTGCGGCGGCCCGCGCCCGGTGGGTCGTCAGGGTCACGTCGTTGGCGTTGTCGTGCAGGACGCAGCGGACCTGGCAGTCGTAGTTGCCCAAGCCGTCGGGCAGGCCAGAGGGGGTGTTGGCTGAGTCGCAGACCACGACCACCTTGGGCATGACCGAGTCGGCCGTGCTGTCGCCCGGGTAGATGTTCACGGCGCTAAAGGTCGCTTCGGCCTGAAGCATGGCGACGAGGTTGGCCTCGACGATGTGGCGGATGGAGGATGTGCCCATGGGTTTAAGTCTTTGTGTTGTTGTTGAAATCGTCCACGTCCTTCTTCAGTCGGCGGGCCAGGTCTAGGTGCACCTGCTTGTAGCGCAGGCCGATCACTGTCTCCTTCACGTCGGCCTCGGTGCTGACGTTGTTGGTGTCGGCGATGCCGTTGCCGATAATCAGGTTTAGGTTGGAAGGGGTTTCGTTAAAGTTAAAGTACCCAGCACTGCCGGCGTGGGCCTTGATGTAGTTGCCGACGCCAGCCGTGCCGAAGTTAGACTTGCCCTCGCGGTAGGAGGGCTTGGGCAGGCCCATCAGGACCTTGTACCAGCCAGACTTCAGCTTGCCGACATGAGCCGTGCGGCTGGCAATGTACTCTTGGATTTCCGCGTCCGTCTGCACCAGCAGCTTGTCCCGCCAGTTGGACAGGGGCTGAGTAGGCTTGCCGAGCTGCTTGAAGCGGCCCCCAGCCTTAGCCAAAAGCATCTTGTGGACCGGGCGTAGATCGCGCTGAAAGCCCAGGGTGCCGTATTCAGTGCCCCGGGCCATCGTGCGGGAAAAGTAGTTCTTGGCCTTACGAAAGGCCCGCTCGTCGTCGTAGTCGTTGGCGATGGCCTGCAGGACGCGGGTGCCCCGCTTGAGGGCCGTGCGGCCAGCGCCGTCCATGAGCGCCCGAAACTCGGCCGGGTTGCCGTGCCTAGTCGAGTAGGCCAGCTTCTTGGAGAGGATGAGCAAAGGGGCGATGCCTTTGCGGTTGTCGGCCGCCACGTAGATTTTGCGAACGTCCGCCGCGATGGCCCGCTTGCCGGCCTTTTCGCCCGAGACAGTCAGGCCACCCTTGCCGCCGGCAGCCATCGGGGGCGTCAGCATCATGGACTCCCGGCACATTAGCGCCGCGTTCTTTAGGCCGATGTCCTTGATGGTCTCGCGACAGGCAAAGGCGTACCTGGTCATGGCCTCCTGAAACTGGGCCATGCTCTTGGGGCCGACAGTTAGCCGGACAGTAATCACTGGTTAAGCAGGATGACCTGTAGCGTCACCCAGGCGCTTGGGCGCTTGTGGGTCTGGCTGATGATCCGCAGGCTCTTCCCGTCTACGGCAATTACTTTGCCAATCCCTAGGGAGGCGATGGGCTCTTGGCTGACGACGATGGCCGCCGATGCCCCATTTGACCCGTCTGGCAGGCTCCAGGAGGCCGTTGCAGCGGGGATACGGACAGAGTGCTGGGTCCGGTCCACAAAGCCCCCTTCTTGGAAGGACTGCGTTACCATAGGGTCGGAGATGAGGCACTGAAAGGTAATGGCCCCCGCGTTGGCGGACCCGGACACCCCGAACTCGTCCACCATCAGCTTGGCGTCGTCGAGAAAGGTGCCGTCGGCGTAAAGGCTCATGTTCGTCTTAACCTTGGGATGAGGTCAAAAAAAAGGGGCCCCCGTTAGGAGGCCCCAGTCTTTCACTAAGCCGGTTAGGCTTAGGCGCTCTTGATGCGCTTGAGGTTCGCGCGGCCCTTGGCGACACCGAAGCGGATGGCCGCGGTGAGGTAGAGGATGCCGCCCGTGTACTCGGACTCGACCATGACGGACAGGCCGCCAGAGGTGGCCGTGCCGGAGTTCGGCGAGATGGACCAGACCGAGCCGGTGCCGATGCAGATGGCGTCCTTGGCGGCCGCGAAGCCGACGAGGTTTTCGCCGTTGGCCGCGAGGCCGGCGAACTGCATGACCTGCAGGGTGCCGATCTGGCCGACGATGCCGGTGCGGACGACGCTGTTGTTGCCCTGGGTGTTGAACGCCGAGGTCAGCTTGGCGTCCTTGCGGAGCGCGCCGATGTAGGAGGAGTTCAGCACGAGGCCGCGCTGCTCAGGGGCGAGCAGGTCGTCGAGGGCGGTGTCGAGGTCGACCACGTCGTTGTAGTCGAAGTCGACGGCAGCGATGACGATGTTGCTGGAGTAGTTCGCGTTGGTCACGAGAGCGTTGACGGCCGCGTTGGCCTTCTTGACGATCTTGGCGACCGCTTCTTCGCGGAAGGCGTTGATCACACCCTCGGCACCCCAGGCGGCGAGCTCGGAAGCGTCGAAGCTGCGGGTGGCGTGGTAGTGGATGAGGTTCACCGAAGCCTTGGTGATGTCAGCGTCACCGGTCTGGTGGTAGCCGCCGGAAGCCTTGTCGAAGGTGATAGCGTCGTCGCCGGCCACGAAGGGCACGTCGATGGTGGTGCCGCGGTCCTCGGTGCTCTGCGCGAGGGTCGTGAACATGTCGAGGACGGGGAGCTTCGGGCGCAGGTCGGCGACGATGATGTCAGCGAGTGCGGCCGGGGCGATGTCGAAACCAGAGTTAGCCATGGTAGTGTATTAGTATTTTAGGGATGAATTAGGGGGAAAGTTTACTTGAGGCGGCCGAAGAGGATGGCGGCCTTGTGCTTCTGCAGGAAGGCCACGCGCTCGGAGCCGGGCTTCATCGCGGCGTACTGCTCGCGGAGCTGCTCGACAGTGACGGCCGGGGCCTGCGCCTGTTCGGCGGCCACGGGGGTCGTGCCAGTGGAGGCGACGATCTCGGCGGCCTGCTTGGCGGCGGAGACGTGGGTCAGTTCGAGGGCCGCGACCTTCTCAGCCAGGGCGGAGACTTCGGCGGTCAGTTCGCCGATGCGGGCATCCTTGGCGACGACGGCAGCCTGGGCGGCGGTCAGTTCGTCAGCGGCGCCAACAGTCAGCTTCTCGACAGTGGCACGGAGGTCGTCGCGCTCAGTCGTGAGGGCGAGAGCGACAGTGCGCAGCTCGGAGAGTTCAGCCTCGGGAGTCAGTTTGCTCATGTGTTCTTAAACTTGGAGAAGCGGTCAAAGGTCAGAAGGCGGCAAGGGCTTCCTCGAAGGAGTCGGCCAGCCCGGTGACGAGCCCAAGGCGCACGGCCTCGCGGCCCGAGAAGGTGCCGCCAGTGAAGGCGTCCTGCGAGACGTTGACACGGGTGGCTTTCACGGACTGCTGGAAGTCTTCGGCGATGCCGTCAACCTGGCGCTGGAGGTCGGCCACTTGGGCCTCGGTGAGGGACGTCCCCTCGATGCCGGCGCCCTTGAGAGGGGACTGGCTGGACTTGATGACCACCATCCGCACGCCGGCGTCGGCGTAGGCTTTCGAGTAATCGGGCACGACCATGTAGACCCCGACGCTCCCGATGGAGCCAGAGGGCATGGCAACGAAACGATCGGCGGCGGCGGCCAGCCACAGGGCGGCGGAGTTCGCTTCCTCGCCGTAGGCCATCGTGGGCTTCTTCATGCGGCGCATCTTGGCGGCCAGCTCAGGCACGCCGGCGACAGTGCCGCCAGGGGAGTTGACGCGGAAGGCAACCTTCTTGACGGCAGGGTCGGCCTCCATCGCGTCGATGGCCTTGGAGATGGCCAGCACGTCAGAGGCGCCTAGCATGCCCTCTAGGGGCGAGATGCCACGGCCGATGGGTCCGTCGATGGGGATGACACCCTTGCCGTCGGGGGTGACGTAAGCCTCCGGGCGGGCGCCCAAGAGCTTAGACAGCACGTCGGAGAAGCCGTACTTGTCCAGGCGGGCGGCGTAGTCGGCGGCCTTGGTCGGGTCGATTAGCATGGGCTCTAGGCCCTTGATTCCGTTGGAGAAGATAAGGCGCATAATCAGGTAAGGTCGTTGGTCTCGTCGTCGGGGATGGCCGACGTGCCGGTCTCCGCTTCGTCTTCCGCTTCGTCCTCGGGGCCTTCCTCCGCTTCCTTGGCGGGGGCCTGCATGTTGGCGAAGCGCTGCATGGCCTCCTCGAAGGCCACCTTGCCGGCGGTTGCGGCGGTCACTTCCTTGGCGAAGAGGATGTCCTCGACCAGCTCGGAGAAGGTCTTGCGGAAGTCGCCGCCCCGCTTCTTGGCGATTGCGGAGAAGGAGGTCAGGCCGGCACGCAGGTCCTCGCGGTCATTCGCGCTGTCGCGGCCGTTGTCGATGCTCGGGGACTGGGGGACGCTAAACTCCACGTCCGCCCACTTCGGGTCGTCGGGCAGTTCGCCGTTGGCGATGGCCGTCCCGATGCGCCACTGCCAGTCAGGGATCAGGTAGCAGTCGTGCAGCATGCACTGCTTGTCGCCGACGTAGCGGTCAGCCTTGCCCAGCACCATGCGTACCAGGGCAGACCCAGCCTTGCTGCCGTCGTTGACAACCTCATAGGGCAGGCCGCCGGCCGCAATCATGCGGGCCAGCACCGCGTTGAACATCTCCATGCTCTGGCGCGGGAAGTTCGGGGTGACGCTCTTCAGGTCTTCCCCAGGCTCTAGCACCAGCAGCTTGCCGCCCATCTGGGAACCGATGTTCCCGAGGTCCGACGAGGACGTGCCGTTCAGGTCGGCCGCCATGCTGTCGTCGATGGCCCCGCCATGACGGGTCAGGATAGAGGGGACGTCCGTCACCTGCTTCGTCGCGCGCTTCTCGAGTTCGATGATCTCGGTCTGGTCCTGCATCGAGTTGAGGGCGTGGGCCATGGGGGGCAGGCCGTGGGCGCCGCTCGCCCGCTTGAAGTCGGCGATGTGGAAATAAGTCCCGGAGCTCTTGAGCTCGTACTGGCCGTCCCCAAATTGCACCCAGATGCCGAGGACCTCGCCGTACTTGCCGAAGACAAAGCCGTCCCACGTGTCGGGGGTGACTTGGTTGGGCATCGTCGGGTTAACCACCCGGTGGCCTTCGATGATTTGCGTGGTCGCCTTGCCCTGGGCATCAGTCACCTTGAGGGCGAAGACTTCCCCGTCCACGGCCCACGTGTTGACGATGATGCGCTGGATTTGCTCACCAGTGTAGCGGCCGGTGATGTCCGCCTTGCGCGTGGCGCGGTAGTAGTAGTCCTCGTAAAGGCGGGCCTTGGCCGGGTCGGCCGCGTGGCTCGTAGGCTTGGAGCCGTCGCCGACGACGTACATGACCATATCGTTCACGTACTGCACCATGCTCGGGTAATTCTTCTCGGCGTAGCGGGCCTTCTGCAGCAGGGACTGCCGATCGTATTGGCTGACATCCTTGCGGGCGTCCTGCGGCGTCGAGCCGTACCAGGCACGCCGGGCAAACGACATCCCCGCGTTCTGGAAATTGGAGGACCACGCCTGAGCGGCCTGCGCCTTCGGGACCCCTTGCGTGCCGGCGGTAGGCTTGGGGACTTCGACTGCCTTGATGGTCTTCTTGCGGGGTGCCATAAATTAGAAGCTGCGCGAGTCCCAGCGGACCGCGACGACAGACGTGCGGCGGAAGGCCGCGTACTGCAGCGGGTCCAGGTTGTACAGGGCGTAGCCGACCTCGTCCAACATCTCCTTCGGGGGCAATGCCCACTGCTTGGAGACGCTCGACCCGCTGTCCGAATAGGACACCACGTTCAAACCTTGCGTGATCGCGGCGACAGCCTTGGCCTTGATGGCCAGCAGTTCGTCTTCAGTGAGTCCGATGAATAGTCCTTGGGCCATGGTCAGGTCTTAACCTTGGGGCGGGGGTAAAGAGGGGACTGACCGCCGTGTTCCATGCACCCGAGCGCCGCAAGCCATCACAGCACCCAAACAACGCACCAGCGGCCAGTCCTGAATTAAAGGTGCCAACACTAGGAGAAAGGTCAAGTCAGGCATCTAGCGGCGCGGCCTCCCCTGCCCCTTCCCTGCCCACAATACCCCATCGCACCGCCATCAGCATGGCCAATAGCTCGCAGTCTAAAGCGTGGTTGTCCTTCTTGCCGGCGGGCAAAATCCATTGAGGCTTCCCCGTGCGGGAGTCGCGGACCCGGACCTCGGCGCTCATCTGCTCCACGTAGTCGGCCACTGTGTCGCGGGCGTAGGTGTGCACCTTGCGGACCCGCAGGCCCGACAGTAGGTCCTTGCCGGCAAGGTTCGACCAGACGATCAGGCGGGCTCGGTTCGACTGCCCAGGCACCACGTAGCTCTGCACGTCGGAGTAGAAGCGCTTGCTCGTCTGGCCGTCACGACCCTTCACAGTGAAGTCGTCCTGGCCCGAACCCTTGGCGCACTTCCAACCCCGCTTCGCCGTCTCGGCGTACACCACCTGCGCGTTGTCGCCGGCGTCCACCACGACCAGGGCACGATGCACGCCGTGCACCTTGGTGAAGTTCTCCACGTCGCCCCAAGTCTCCAGACGCGCAAAGGCCCGCAGGCGACTGTGCCCGGTCTTGCTCCAGCTGCGGACCACCCCAAAGAAGTGCCCACGTTGACAGTCGATGCCGGCCGTCCTGAAAGGCACCGACCCCTGCGGCGCATCCTTCTTGTCGGCCAGCGTGGCCTTGGGGGTGATCATGGCCTCGGCCTCCCAGTCATCCGCGAGGGCGTAGTCGCTGGCCGTGGCGGCCGTCACCATCGTGCCCCCATCGTCTGACCAGGGCAGGGCTAGGTACTTCTGCTT
>Ga0181343_1000702_pt1 | contig 14129 bp, 20 predicted proteins | sample Su13VDMLBSD_FD_130110 | JGI IMG/M metagenome (GOLD analysis project Ga0181343, IMG submission 130110) | Freshwater viral communities from Lake Michigan, USA - Su13.VD.MLB.S.D | ecosystem: Environmental > Aquatic > Freshwater > Lake | place: USA: Michigan | collected 2013-07-15 | reverse complement strand
GGAATACATATAGGAGTTATTTAATGGCTGATGCATATAGAACAGTTTGCGTATCGGGTGGTATGGACCCTATCCATTCTGGTCACGTCCGCATGATACGACAAGCGGCTGAATATGGCGATGTTATTGTCATCCTTAACTCAGATGAGTGGTTGGCAAGAAAAAAGGGAAAGCCATTTATGTCTTGGGATGAAAGAGCAGAAATTATATCAGCCATTAAAGGTGTTACTAAAGTAGAAAAAGTAGATGATACAGACGGTACAGTGTGCGAAGCTTTAAGAAGAATTAAACCAACTTATTTTGCAAATGGTGGTGACAGAACCAATATAAACACGCCAGAATCTTCTGTTTGTGCAGATTTAAACATTACAATGCTTTGGGGTATTGGTGGTGGAAAAATTCAGTCTTCTTCTTGGCTTATTGCCAAAGCAAAAGAGTAATCTAAAAAAATTGCTTGACAAACTAAATAATCAAGTTAAACTATGATGGTCTTGGAGAGTTAGTCTAATGGTAAGGCAACGGATTTGAAATCCGTCGAGTGAAAGCTCTTATAGGTTCAAGTCCTATACTCTCCGCCATTATGTTTACAATGTTAGATTGGTTATTTTTTATAATAATTCAAATTTTGTTAAATAAACAGTATTTTTATACTTTTATGGCTATTTATGTGGCCTTTTTAATAGGCGTATTTTATAAGTTAATAGACTTTATAATTGGAGAAGAAAAAAATGATTAGCATCGTACTTGCATTACTCGTAGCTTGCGGAGCCGCAGATAAAGATACTGCCGCCGCTGATACCGCAACTCACGCAGAATAATTTTAATAACAAATAATAGGAGAAATAATATGTTAAGTGTACTTTTTGCTCTTGTAGCATGTGCCCCAGAGGCAACAGTAGAGGCTACTGCTGAAACCCCAGCAGCCGAAGTAAAGGTTCAAGAAACCCCAGCAACAACCCCAACTACTGCTTCTGCTACCGCTACTGATGCCGCTGCAACACCAGCAGCAACACCAGCTACTACCACAACTACAAATTCAACCACACCAACAACTACTAGCGCAAAGTAATCTAGTAGGTTAAGACTCTATTGTAGCTTACGGTCCCATCCGTTCAAATCTGTGAAAGTCAGATTGCTACAATAGAGTTTTTTCATGAGGTAAATATGCGTTCTGAAACTCGTCGTGATCGTTATGACAGCAAAATCAAGAATGGTGAAGCAAAATCATTTCCTATTTCTCTTTGTGCAATCAACTTTCAATGTGATGAAAATCTAGCATATTTAATCAGAACAGCTGCTTGTTTTGGTTCAACAGATTTGCATGTTATTGGTTCTATTCCAAGCTATGAAGAGCTTCGTAGAAAGTCTGGTACTTTGAACCATTATGTAAATCTACATCAATATTCAACACCATCACAGTTTTTACAGTATGCTCGTCAAACTGGAATGGGTGTTATTTCTGCTGAGATTGAAGACGGAGCCAAGAATATCCACAACTATAGTTTTACTGATGCTATAAACCGTTATGGGCACGTTTGTATTGTAGTTGGCAATGAAACTTCTGGTGTTCCAGCAGAAATATTGAATAGTAGTGAAAAAGTATTTATTCCTATGCCCGGTCTTGGTTTTTGCTTGAATACTAGCCAAACCGCGAATATAATGATGTATGAAGCAGTTAAACAAATACAGCAGCAAGAGTCAAGAGTTATGGTCTACAAGCCCAATTTGGCTCTCTGCCATTATTGATACTACTTACTAGGCTTTATAGGAGGACACGTTTTGTTTTTATTAGCATTTTTATTTGCTTGCTCAGAGATTGAGGGAGTAGATACGAACCTAAATACAGGTGAGTGTGAAGTTCCAGTATCTGAAATAGCAATGACACTAAATAAAGAACAAAGAGAGGTAGCAACAACGATTGAATCACAACTTTCAGAAATGGAAATATCAGATAATCTAATAGCAGCAGCTATTGTCAATGCCGTAGCAGAAAGCGATCTAAATCCAGACGCAATAGGCGATGGAGGAAAATCGGTTGGTGCTTTCCAGTTAAATAAGTTCGGTCTTGGTCACCAACTAACTGTTGAGCAGAGAACAAATACCCATACTAGCACCAATGTTATTGGTGTTCAAATATTAAGAAATAGAAAACTACTAAATCTTGAAAATAATGGAGCTTCTATACCATATTTAACACAAGTAATGGTAGAAGACATATTTGCTCCTTCTAATATTAGTAAAGAAAAACAGGAAAGAGCAAAGTTAGCAAGAGAAATGTTTCCAGATCGTATCTAAAATAGTTGACAGTCTTTTAGTAGAACATTACTACTTATTACGTAAACCGAGTAATAAATGGCTAAAAGAACTTATGTGTTAGATACAAGTGCTTTGATTACAGATAGTGATTGCATAAACGGGAACTATGGCAATAATGACATTCTAATACCACTAAAAGTATTAGAAGAGCTAGACAAACACAAGAAAAGACAGGATCTAGTAGGCGCAGCCGCAAGAACGGTAATACGCTTACTAGATTCTCTGCGTTCTAAGGGTTCCCTAAGTACTGGCGTTAGAATAGGTAAGGGTAAAGGTATTCTTACTGTTAAAGGTCATAGAGCGGACAATGAGTTTCCAAAAGACCTAGATATAACAATACCAGACCATCAGATAATCGCCGTAGCCTTGCAGGAGAGAGCGTTAGGCAAAAAGGTATGTGTAGTATCGAATGATATCAATATGCGTGTCATATGCGATTCTATTGGCCTAGAAACCGAAGATCTAAATCAAGAAAAGATAGTTGAATCAAGTTCAAGTCTTTATACTGGATTTACGGATGTTTTGGTGGATGATGAATTCGTAGAGAGATTCTATGCTAATGAGAATCTTATATTACCAGAACAAAAAGAGAAACTATTCGCAAATCAATACCTAATGCTCACTTCTTCATCAAATAATAAGAAAACAGCATTAGCAAAGTTTGTTGCCCCAAGCCAACCATTGGGTAGACTAGCTCCTTTTGGTAAAAAAGGTGTTAGTGGTGTAAAGCCAAAGAATAAAGAGCAGAACTTTGCACTTGACTTACTTATGAATCCAGATATTCCATTAGTCTCAGTAGTGGGTAAGGCTGGTTGTGGTAAGACAATGTTAGCTATCGCCGCTGGATTAGAACAAACGATAGGTATTGATAATAAGTACTCTCGTTTGATTGTATCTCGTCCAGTTCAACCAATGGGCAAGGACATTGGCTTCCTACCGGGTACTCTAGAAGAGAAAATGTCTCCTTGGCTACGTCCAATACAAGACAATCTTCAATTCTTAATGGGCAACGACAAAATTACACTTGATTTGTATATGCAGAAAGGTGTTATCGAGATAGAAGCAATTACATATATCCGTGGTCGCTCCATTTCCAACGCTTATATCATTATTGATGAAGCACAAAACTTGACAGCACACGAAATAAAGACTATAATAACTCGCGTCGGAGAAAACTCCAAAGTTGTTCTTACGGGAGACATTGAACAAATCGATAATGTTTATGTAGATGAGACTACAAACGGTCTTACATATGTTGCAGAGAAGTTTAAACCATATGATTTAGCTGGTCACGTAACTTTGATGCACGGTGAACGTTCTAAGGTTGCAACTTTGGCTTCAAAGATACTATAAAAGAGGTTTAAAATGGAAGAAGAAGTAGAATTATTACAACAAGAAGTAAAAGCCGAAAATCCAATGAAAGAATGGCTTATAAATTATGTTGGAAACAAATTAAGTCCAGAAGATGGTAGAATTAGTGTTGAAATGATAGTAGAATGCATGGCACAAGAATTCCCAGAGTTTCTTTTAGCTATTGCACAAGAGAATTTCATTCGTGGATATCAACAAGCACTTTATGATATTGATTATGGACCGCTAAAAGGTGGAACAACTAATGAAGCTAGTCAACCAGAAGCCAATTAGTATAGTTGAATATATTAAAGAAAGCTCACAAAAAGCAGTATCTAAAATGAAAGAAAAAAGTTTTATAGGTGATATAGTTGTTTATGTAAAAGATGACTTAAATGATGGTATAAGCCTTGATTTAGCATTAGCAAAATTAAAACGACACATCCCAAGGCATCTTTTCTCTGGTATTGATGTTATTTATGTCGGTCAGTTTGATAAATTAAAGAAAAAAGCATTTAATGCAGCATTTATGGATGGTGCAATCTATGTTTCTAACGTACAAACCAGTACAGATGATATGTTGGATGATTTTATTCATGAATTAGCTCATTCAATTGAAGAAATGACTAATTTTGAGTTTTATTCAGATGATAAAATAAATAATGAATTCTTAGCAAAGAGATATAAGCTAAAAGAAATACTACAAGCAAACGGTTATGATGTTTCAAAACAAGATTTTGCAAATATATCTTACAGCGAAGAGTTTGATATGTATTTATATCAAGAAGTTGGTTATCAAGCGTTAAACAACCTTACTGTTGGCTTATTTTGCTCTCCTTATGGTGCGACCTCAATAAGAGAATACTTTGCAAATGCATTTGAACACTATTTTATGAAAGATCCTAAATATGTGAAGAAAATATCACCAAACGTTTATAAAGTAATTGTTCAAATCTCAAGTCCAGAATACTTTGATCATTTAGGCGTTGACTATTAACAATACCTGTGTTAAGTTAAAGTACTAACTGGAAGGTAATATGAGTTCTCATATCTCGTTTTCTGAACTTAAGGTTTGGAACGACTGTTCTTACAAGCATAAGCTACAGTATGTTGATAAAATCAAGATTTTCACATCAAATGAGCATACTACGTTTGGTACTGCTATTCACGAAACCAATGAAATGACGCTGCTGAATAAAATTGATAAGTCAGCAGCGTATTCTTATTTTATTGAGTGTTTTAATAATCAAATGGCCCCTCTTCTTAACGAGAAGAATGAAAAGCTCTTCAATGAAATGAAGATCCAAGCAAAAGCCATTCTTGATGATGTATATCCAGCAATGGAGAAGTATTTTGGTGAATATGAAGTAGTTTCTACCGAAGAAACACTAATGGAAAAAATCAATGACCTTGATTTTGAGTTTTTCTTTAAGGGTTTTATCGATGCAGTAATTAAAACCAAGGATGGTAAGTATCATATCATCGATTGGAAGACTTGTAGTTGGGGCTGGGACATTGAAAAGAAAACTGCTCCAATGACTACATATCAGCTTACCTTTTATAAGGAATATTTTGCACAAAAGCACAATATTGATCCCAATATGATTGAAACTCACTTTGCTTTGCTTAAGCGAACAGCAAAAAAGAATAATGTTGAATTGTTTAAGGTTTCAAGCGGAGAAAAAAAGACAAAAAACGCAAATACTCTCTTGACAAAAGCGATCATGAATATTAATAATGGCAAGTATGTAAAAAATAAGCTTGCTTGTTCAAATTGCGAGTTTAATAATACACCACATTGTCCAAAATAGGAACATAATATGAGCGATAAAAAAATAAAGTTATTAACCTTATCTGACCACCCATTTTCACCTTCTGGCGTTGGCACTCAAAGTAAATATGTTATAGAAGGTATGCTTAAAACAGGTAAATACGAAATTATTTCGTTTGGAGGAGCAATTAAACATCAAGATTATCGCCCTCAAAAGGTAGAGCAATGGGGTGATGCTTGGAAAATCTTTCCTGTTGATGGATATGGTACACAAGATATGATTCGCTCTATTATGCGTACAGAAAAACCAGATATTATTTGGTTTATGACTGATCCACGTTTTTGGGGTTGGTTATGGCAGATGGAGAATGAGGTTCGGCCAAATGTTCCAATGGTTTATTACCATGTTTGGGATAATTATCCATATCCTAACTTTAATCGTAAGTTTTATCTATCTAATGATCATATTGCAACAATATCCAGACTAACAGACGACATTGTTCGTACAGTAGCACCAGAAGTTCCTTGTACTTATGTACCACATGCTGTAAATACAGATATCTTTAGGAGACTGCCAGAAGAAGATATTAAAAGATTTAAGAAAGAAAATCTTAAGATTGAAGATGACAGATTAATCTTTTTCTGGAACAACAGAAATGCTCGTCGTAAACAGTCTGGTTCATTGATTTGGTGGTTTAATCAATTCTTGAAACAAACTGGCAAAAAAGCAACATTAATTATGCATACTGAACCAAAAGATATTCATGGTCAAGACCTACATGCTATTATGGCAGAATTAAAACTCCTTAATCGCGAGGTATTGATCTCAGAACAGAAAGTGCCACCAGAGAATCTCGCATATTTCTATAACTCTGCTGACGCGACTATTAACATTTCCGATGCAGAAGGCTTTGGTCTAGCAACATTAGAGTCTCTTGCTTGTGAAACACCTATTGTTATAGTTAAGACAGGCGGATTACAAGATCAGATACGAGATTCAGAAGGCAATCTATTTGGCGTTGAGATTCCTCCTTCTTCACAAGCAGTTATTGGTTCACAAGAAGTACCATACATTTATGAAGACAGAATAAGTCAAGAACAATTTGTTGGTGCTCTTGATGTATTAACAAATATTCCAAAAGAAGAAAGAAAAAAGATTGGACAAGCTGCAAGACAGCATGTTATGAAAACATTCAACTTTGAAGATTTTATTTCTCGTTGGGATAAGATTTTTACAGATATTCACACTAATAGTGGTTCTTGGCCTAATAAGTCTTACAAGGCTTGGGAACTAAAGGAAATCAAATGAAAAAGAAAATTTTAGTTGTAGCTCCTGCTTTAACAACCTCTGGATATGGCGAACAAGCTAGATTTGCTCTACGAGCATTACGATCCAGAGAGGATTTGTTTGATATTTATTTAAGTCCAACTCCTTGGGGACAATGTGGGTGGATTCACGATGATAACGAAGAAAGACAGTGGATGGATGGATTGGTGATGAAAACTGTGCAATACACACAGGCTTCTAATGGACAACCACAATATGATATGACTCTTCAAATTACAATTCCAAATGAATGGAAGAAGCTAGCACCAATTAACGTTGGTTATACAGCCGGTATTGAGACAAACAAGATTTCTGGTCATTGGATTCAGCCCTCTAACCAAATGGATAAAATAATTGTTGTTTCAAACTTTGCTAAGAAAGGGTTTGAAAATGGCATTTATAACGCAACTGATCAACAGACAGGTCATTCAATAGAAAACTTTAAAACAACTACTCCAATTGAAGTTGTAAATTACTCATGCAGAAAAGTAGAAGGATTACCATTAGATATTGAATTAACTACAGATTTTAACTTCTTGGTGGTTGCACAGGCTGGTCCAAGAAAGAATTTTGCCAATACTGTAAGATGGTTTGTTGAAGAATTCAAGAATGATTCAAATGTCGGTCTTGTGTGTAAAACACACCATGCTGGTGCTTCTCATATTGATCGTGAAGCAATTGAAAATACAATGAAGCAAATACTTGCTCCACATGCAGACAGAAAGTGTAAAGTTTATCTGCTACACGGAGATATGCAAGAAGGAGAACTAGCCTCCCTATACACGCATCCAAAAATTAAAGCACTTGTATCTCTTTCGCATGGAGAAGGCTTTGGATTACCAGTATTTGAAGCAGCAGGATATGGATTACCAGTAATAACAACAGAGTGGTCTGGTCCTACTGACTTTATGTATTGTGAGAATAAAGAAGGCAAGGTTAAACCACATTTTGCAAGAGTTAATTTTACACTACAACCAGTACAACAGGAAGCTGTATGGAATGGAGTAATAGAAAAAGATACTATGTGGGCTTTTCCAGTAGCTTCGTCCGCTAAGGAACAAATGAGAGAAGTCTATAAGAATCATGATAGATTCAGAGGTCAAGCAAAGCGTCTTGCTACTCATATACAAAACAACTTTAATGAAAATGACATATATCAACAATTTGTAAATTCAATTATTGGAAAATCATCTTTAAAACCACAAGATTTTAATGGTGTTTCTTTTTGCATTCCAACAAATGGTAAAAGACCAGAAAAGACTGAATTAACAATTAAATCAATAAAGGCTCAATCTACTAAGCCTGTTGAAATTATACTATGTGGTGATATAGACAATTTCAGACATATTGATGGAATTACTTTAATTGATAATAAACAAGAAGCTCATTCAAGAAAAGTTGCTTTCCTTAGAAATAAAGCAGCTGAGAAAGCCAAATATGATGTTATTGCATGGTGTGATGACGATATCCTACTTGATGGAGATTGGTTACAAAAAACCACTACATTCTCAGCGCAAAATGGTTGGAAAGTATTGGGCAATAAACTTTTAAATCCAGATGGAACAAGACATTGGGATAGAGCTTTGTTGAATCCTCACATTATGGTTGATTACGAAAGTCCAGATTATTTACCATATTTACAAACTTCTGGATTTTTATGCGTTAGAAAAGAAGTGTTTGATAAAGTTAAGTGGAATGAGCAAAGATTGGTATACGCAGATAGAATAGAAAATGGAGGTATACCAGAAGATATGCAATATAGCATAGATTTAAGAAGTAATGGTTACCTTATTTCTTTTAACAAAGATGCTATTACATGGCACAACGACAACAATTACACAGGTATAAGCATAAACAATGGTTTAATATGCCTTCTTAAAGAGCAAATTTTACAACAAAATAAAACTTACTTCTTCTCAGACGTTCACCCAAGATTTAACTTAACAATTCAAAAATTATGAAAATTGCAGTTGTAGGAGCGGGATTTTATGGCTGTCACACAGCAATAGAATTATCAAAAAATATTAAAAATTGTAATATAGATTTGTACGATAAAGATAATGAAATATTAACAAAAGCTATATTCAACAATCAACACAGACTGCATCTAGGCTATCATTATCCTAGATGCAGTTATACAATCGAACAAGCTATTAGAACTCATGGCTTGTTCTTACAAGAGTATAGTGATTGCGTTGATCTAATAGAAAAAAATATATATGCTATCCATAAAGATAGTTTAATAACAGCAGAACAGTATATTGATATATTTTCAAGATATCCACTAAATCATTCAAAACTAGATACATTAGAATATAAACATTTATTTAGTAATATTAATGATATCAAACTTTTATTGGCAACAGAAGAAAAAAAGATTAACTTATCTAAACTTATTGACAAGATTAAAGCAAAGCTATCAGAATGTAAAAATATAAATATAATAAAAAATTGTAAGGTATTAGATATTACTAATAAGTCTGAAATTGTTGTTGACAATAATCAAAGCATTAAATATGATTATGTTATTAATACAACATATTATAATCCATCTATGGGATTGTCCAAGGGAAAGCTAAACACAAAAAGCGAATTATGTTTTTTAAGCTTATTGCAGGCAAATGATTCAAAGTTTAAAGATACAGCAATTACCATATGTGATGGAGAATACGCTTCTCTCTATCCGGCTGATATAAACGGTACTTTTACTTTATCTAACGTAAAGTATACTCCATTTTATAAAGATATTGATGTTCAAAATCTTTTATCAATTAAACAACAATTAACGGATGAAAAAATAAATAATATAAATGATGTTTTGTTTAATGATTCAAAAAAATATATAAATATTGATATAAATAATTTTAAATTACTTAGAACATACGTCACAATAAAAACAAAGCTTCAAAATGACTTAAATGATTATAGAGGCTCTTATTATATTAGAGAGAATAACAATTTTTCTTTCATGTGTGGTAAAATAAGCGCAATACTTGAATTGAGTCAAAAACTAGTTGATGAATTAAAGATGGAGTAGAATAAAGGTGTCTGAAAAGAATGCATTAATAGGATACACTGGATTTGTTGGCAGCAATTTAATGAATCAAATAAGATTTGATCATTTATATAATACTTCTAACATATCAGAGATATGTAACATACAATATGATACAGTATATTGTGCCGCTCCTACTGCCGTTAAATGGTATGCCAATAAACATCCAATACAAGATCTTGATGCTATTACAAAATTGCTTATTAGTTTAGAGAATTTAAAGACTAAAAGATTTGTTTTATTTTCTACTGTTGATGTTTACGGGGATAGAATCCAAGATGGGCTAGATGAAAATTATCAAGGTAGTCTGAGTGTTCACCCATATGGTAGAAATAGATTGATTCTAGAAACTTATATAAGAAGTCATTTTGAAAGTCATATTCTCAGACTACCAGCATTATTTGGTCAAAATTTGAAAAAAAACATAATCTTTGATTTACTAAACAATAATATGGTGAATAATATAAGTTTAAGCTCTAAGTTTCAATGGTACTATCTAAACAACCTTAAAGCAACAATAGATTTTGTAATCAATAACAATATACCAATGTTAAATTGTGTATCGGAACCAATTCAAACATATGAAATAGTTAAAAGATTTTTTCCAAATCTTTTAAATAATTGTAATGGAGAGTCTGTTATAAAGTATGATATAAAAACTAAATATTTTGACAACAGCTATCTTAACAGTACCAATGATATAATTAAAGATTTTGAGGATTTTTTTAAATGAAATTATCTGTCACAAATCTATCTTGGAATTTTGATGAAGATAAAGCATTAAGTATTATGAAAAATAATAACTTTGATTTTATCGAATTAAGTTTGACTAAAAAATTTAATACTTGGGACAATATCAAACAACAGACACTAAAAGATTATAAAAATTATTTATATGAAAATTATGGCATACAAATTTCTTCTTTGCAAAGTTTGTTTTATGGAATGGATATCAACCTTTTTGCCAATACTAAGGAGTTTGAACAACACTTCAAACGTATTTTAAATTTTGCTAATATTTTAGATTGTAAATATGTTGTTTTTGGATCACCCAACAATAGAAGACTTAATGGAACAGATGTTAATAAAGCAAAAGAAATTTTCTTAGAATCATTTTCAAATATCTCTTCATATGATAGTCAAATAAAGATAGGAATTGAAACAAATCCATTTTATTATAAAAACGATTTTATAACATCTTACGAACAGTGCATTGAGCTAACCAAAACATTAAATAAAGAAAATGTTGTCTTTCATTTTGATTTAGGCTGTATTGTATTGAATAATGATGATTACTTGAAGATATACGAAAATGAAAAAAATAATCTTAATTTAATCCATCTATCTTGTAAGGATTTAAAAGATGTTTATTCTAATAAAGATGTAGAAAATTTTTTAAATGTTGTTGAAAAAGAAAAACACATTATATCTATTGAAATGTTAAATCAAACTTGTTATGATTTTGAAAAGTCATTACAATTTGTAGTTAACAGACTTAACAAATAAAAAGTGTGGTAAAAAATGAACAACGAACAATTAAGGTCTTTATTCCTCTCTATATTTAATAGAGAGCCAAATACAAAAGAATTTGAACTCTATAATTCTTATTCATTTGAAGATTTAAAAAATATTCTTTTATCTTCAACTGAAAAACAACAATTACTTTTTAATATGTCTGGTGAAAGATTTAGACATTTTGTAGAATATGGCAATGATGATATAGAGCAGTTCTTTACAACAAACAATTTTAAGATAGCAATTTGTTTATCTGGTCATATACGAGATTATAAAGGTAATTTGGCATCAATTAACAAATACCTTGTTAAACCATTAAATGCAGATGTATTCATGCATACGTGGGATTCAGTAGGAAAACAAATAGTAATAACAAAAAATGTTCTTGGTCCAATACCAAATGAATACAATAAAGATATGCCAAATTTATATGAAACAATAACAAATCTTAAAAAATTAGAAATTGAAAATAATCAACAATTTATTTCAAGTGTTGAATCCAATCTAGGTGAAAAACAATTTTATCTTTATGGACAATCACTAGGAGATAATTATTATGGAGGTCAAGCTGAACCAAAATATATTTATTCTCAATTTTATTCAATATATAAGTCTTTTAAATTATTAGAAAGTTATAGCATTGAACAAAACATTAAATACGATATAGTAATAAAGCTTAGATCTGATTATTGCTTATCATCTGGTATATTTGTTGAAGACTTTGAAGTCATAAGAAATAATATAAATTTAGATAAAAAATGTATTTTTGTACCAGATCTACCATATTCAAATCATGGACACCCTTTGTGCTGTCTATGTAAAACAAACATAGAACACACAGAGCACTATGAAGACACTTGTGATGTATTTGCATACTCAGATTATGAAAGTATGAAACACTATATGACTGTTTATGAAAAACTTGAAATATTAAGAGATCTACAAGTCAAAAAAAATAATAACAGTTTATCAAACAAACAATATACAGATATTCAAAGAAAAGACAAGAATTATTTAATAGATATATGGAAATTTCCAAATTATGAGTTAGAATGCTTTTATCCAGAAAGAATTTTCAATAAGCATTTACAAAATTTTAAGCTTTGTCCATCTAAGCTAACTGGATTAGTTTTACGTTAATAGTACAATAGGAGCAATAATGATACCACAAATGTTTTTATCCGATCAAGCAATTGCAGCAATTATGATGGCTTTACAGAAATCTTTAATGGAACAAAGCGACATTGTTCCTACATTAAAGGAGTTTAAAATATCAGCATCAGATCATGGATTGATTATAACGAATCCACCTGTTGTTTCTTTCGATAAGTCAGAGGAATAATGCCAAGATATTCTTACATTTGCACGAACTGTGAGAATCAAATAGAAGCCTTTCATTCAGCAGATGAGAGGCTTTCTATTTGTGAAAAATGTGAACAAGAAACCTTGAAAAAAGTCTTGTATCAAGTTAATACTATTAAATCTGTTTCAACAGAAACAAAAGCAAAAGCTGGTTCTCTTGTTAAACAGACGATACAAGAAGTTAAAGAAGAAATTAAAGATTATCGGAAGCAACTAAAAAAGGAAGCAATATAATGGCATACTTATGGTTTGTTTTATTTATTTTATCTATTGCTGGTAATGTTTTATTGGTTTGGTATATAAGAAAGCTTATGAAACAATTTTCAGATGCAATAAGAAGCTTGTCTGAGTTTCAAGTAGTAATATCAGAGTATCAAAACCATTTAGAAACAGTTTCTAATATGGAATCATATTATGGTGATACAACAATAGAGAATCTTTTAAAACATACCAAAGATATAGCTAGATTTGTTAACGATTCTGGTTCTTTATTTTCTCTTGTTGATATAGAAGAACCAGAGGAAACCATTAATGAAAACAGCTAAAAGAGTAAATGATTATTTTACCAAAGACCATGAGCAGGCAATTTTAGATTATTGTTCTACAACTGATAATGAAATAAGAACAAGGCTTTATGTTGAGTTTATCGGCCCTGCATTTAATGAAATGGTTGATAAAATAGTATTTACTTACAAGTTCACCACGCTACCAGATATTGATTTTCTAAGAGAAGATTGTAAAGTATGGCTTACGACAATCTTAGATAAGTACAACCCAGAATCTGGCTCAAAAGCGTTTTCCTATTTTTCAGTTATTACTAAAAATTGGTTTATTCATAAGGTAAAGAAAACAGCAGAACAAAATAAACGTGAAACATTATATGAGAATATAATGAATGTAAGCGAACACGAAGCATTAGTCGTTGAACATTCATATATGGTAGAAAGAGAAAGAGAAGAGTTTTGGGGTTATTTTTGGACTGAACTAGAAAGCTGGAAAGATTTAAATCTAAAACCAAATGAATTAAAGGTTGTTGAAGCTATTCATATACTTATGAATGAAGCAGACCATATAGAAATATTTAATAAAAAGGCAGTTTACCTCTATATTAGAGAGATAACTGGACTCAATACAAAGCAGATTGTAAACAATCTAAATCGTATTAGAGGAAAATATAAAGAATTCAAACAAGATTGGGATTCTGGAAAAATCTAGAACCTCTCTATTTATTATATGAGCAAAACAGAAAAATACATTTCTCAAGCAATCAAAAACATCGAAAAAGATAGAGAACTAACAACCAATCTTTTATACGATGTAATGCAATATATTAGTAAAAATGAACAAAGACATTCCGAAGTTGGGCATGTAGCCGCCAAATATGTTGAATCGTTGCAGCGTTCAAACGAACAATTAGTAAAACTAACTGCAAT
>Ga0181343_1000701_pt1 | contig 14155 bp, 15 predicted proteins | sample Su13VDMLBSD_FD_130110 | JGI IMG/M metagenome (GOLD analysis project Ga0181343, IMG submission 130110) | Freshwater viral communities from Lake Michigan, USA - Su13.VD.MLB.S.D | ecosystem: Environmental > Aquatic > Freshwater > Lake | place: USA: Michigan | collected 2013-07-15 | reverse complement strand
TATTAAATCAATAGTTGTCATAATAATTAATGTAGTATTATTTTCATTATCGCTTAAGTTTCAGAGTGTAACGCCATTCGCAGTAATGTGGTTGGCGTTACATTCTTTTTATTTAAGTTATAAGTTGGAAGAATACAAAAACGTAATTCTTATTAGTGTTGATAATGATAAGAAAAAATTAGAAAAGGAATTAAATACCTTGTATTCAAATCAAAAGACTGTATTATCGGTTATTAACGCTTTAAGAGCACGAATCAATAATCATTATGGGAAGACCCAAAAAACAAAAACCCCCTCTCTCAAAGAACGATTCAAATCAATCGAACGAAGAGACGCAGAGCTTAACGAAGACTAAATCTTTATTTGATCATATCAATCAAATTAGAGAAGTTAAAAATCCTAAGTATTTTGATACACTTACTGCCGCAGATATTAAATCATTCAACAAGTATACATTATTGATGGGACTTGGTATGGATCAAATGATTATTGAAGAGATTGCGTTTGTATCCAAGTACTTTGACATTTTACCAGAAAAACATCTTTATAAGGTATTGTGTGACTTTGTACCACACGGTAGACGGTTCTGTAAATGGATCAAACCTAATAAGGTTAAATTCAACAAAGAATTGGTTCAGTTAGTTGCAAATAAATTTGAGGTTAGCAAAGATGATGCCTATAGTTATTGTGTACTATTTTTCAGAACGGAAAGTGGTATTAATAGTCTGATTGATATATGTAAACAGTATGGTAAATCAGAAAAAGAAATAGAAGGGTTAATGGAAAATGAATAAAATTTATATAGGAGTATCTGGATTTGCTAGAAGTGGTAAGAATTTGTTTTGTGATATTGCACAAAAGGTTTTAAGAGAAAAGTATAACTTAACATCCAAAACATATGCACTTGCATATTTCTTGAAAAAAGACTGTGAACCATTTATTCAAGAAAAGTTGGGATTAAGTTCTTTTAGTGAAAAGACTGAAGACAAAAATGCTTTTAGAGATATGTTGGTATGGTATGGCGGTGTAAAACGAAAACAGACTGAAGGCAAATATTGGACCGGATTGTTGCATGAGGAATTAAAGAAAGACACCAATGATGTTAATTTTATCAGTGATATTCGTTATGTAGAATATGTCGATGATGAAGTATTTTGGTTAAAGAAACAATTGGGTGGTAAGTTAGTTCATGTGAGTAAGTATACATATGGATTTCCATCCGATGGTAGACATTATAGGGTTAATGATAAAAGCAAGAAGATTTATGGAGAAGCACCTAATCAACACGAAGCATTGAATGATCCTAAGATTAGAATTCTTGCTGATTATAAGGTTGAGTGGGAACAGATAGTTACCGACAGTAATCAATTTGAATTGGTCAATAATACAAATTTAAATCTTGTTGTAGAAGATTGTCTTAAGACGATATTGAAATAGTTCTTAAATAAGTAGAATTACTGTGGAATTCTATTGTTTTATCGTCGGTGATTGATAATAATAGATCAATAGTAGGTTGGTCAAAGTTATTTATTGTATGTTCGTATTGATTATTACATTCAAATAACTTTTGACCTTTTTCTTTTTGTTTACAACTGCATATATTTTTATATTGATCTACGCAAGCGCATAATTGCATCAAACTACTATTGGTTGTTAATTCATTTTTTGCTTTGATGTAATTGTAAAATTCATTTAAATTATTTATTTTCATGGTGACAATTTATTGAATATAAAGTATATAATCAAGGATGTTACATAAATAGTAGGTATTTCTATAAACAAATAACCTAAAATTAATTTTCCCAATAAAATCATCCAAAAGTTAATACAATATGGACAAGTTATTAATTTTACAAAAAATCCATTATATTTTTGTATCAAAAATGAATGATATGTTAATGTAAAATCGGTTTCTTTTGCGATCAAATATTCTTGTGTTTTAAACCAATTTAGTTTTAGTGCTTTACTATATTCAACGAAAACTTCGGTATTAAACCAAAGTATTAATAACATTACAAATAAAAATATTATGTAGATTAACATAATTATATGTATTTTTACGTGACGTTATTATTTAATTATATTTTATGAATAAAAAAAACAAACTTGCGGTTTTATATTTACATCATTGTAAAAATGATGTCACTCTTTATAATTATGACCGTTTAAAAAAGTTTAATCCTGATGTAGATATTTATCCTGTTGGATTTAAATGGCATGATTTAATTGAAGGATCTCATGTAGTACACCGTCACGATGAATTGCCAAACAATTTTGTTTTGAACAAGATATTAAATAGTGGAACATCATCTGAATCTGATTTATATCTGTATGACTTTTTCTTACATTATCAAGATTATGATTCATATTTCGTCATTGAATGGGATACGTACTGTAATTGTTCAATTGAAGAATGTTATGGTGAAGCAATGGAAAAATATGATACTTTTTGTTCTCAAATGATGACGAATGAATTTTATGGACCTGGTACAGGACCATTAATGGATATAACCGGACTAAATATTGATGATAGTCATGCACGTTATGTTCGTCGTGGAAGTTGGTATAGATATTTCTTTTCTCAAATAAATGAACCAACAGAACAAAAGAAATTAATTCCTTATTTAGGGTCAGCGTCTACAACATCATTATTATATCTCAAACACGATTTACTGTATAGTGTAGTAAATTTGATTTTAGAAAATCCTAGATTATACGATAATATTCAAAATGAAATGAGACTTGGTACTTTGATTCAAAAAGCAGGATATAATCTTAATGAATATGGATCATATACAAATCATTTCAAGGAAGAAGAACATTATCGTGTAGACATTGCGAACGGTGTAAAAGGATATTACCATCCTATAAAAGACATTATTTACAAATGATCAAATCTTTTTGATATGTATTTAATGATTTTATTTTAAATTTGAATATATCATATTCAAATTCGCCCAATTCACCTGAATCTGTCAAAACATCACTTAACTGTGATGTTAAAAATACAAATCTTTCTTGATTTATATATCGTCCGTCAAATTCTATAATAATGTCATTGGTTTTTGATGTCGTTAAATGTTTGATTCTATCGGATAGATTGAAAACAGTTGTTTTTTGTGTATTTGTAATATAATTTGTAAAATTACAATCGACATAGATATTAGAACACCATGGTTCAAGATATGATAAAAGTTGTTCTGAACAATTGGTAACGACAAATCCAACGTTATATTTGTTTTTAATAATTGGATTTAGATATTCATCGTGTAAAACGCTACTTCCCCATTTACGGATGAATTCTAATGTTGATTCATGCATTAATTTTTGCCAATCTTTTGATTTTTGAGAATGGTCTTTTGTTAATATACCGTGTTCAAATTGTCCTCCTCTACATGTAAGGTGATACACAAATGATGTCCACGATTGGATTAGTTCATAATTGTTTAGTATCATTCTATTGAATACATCACTGTCTTCTCTGGCAGATTTCATAATTGGGTCATGCATACCAATTGAAACGAAATCTTTCTTATACATCATCCAAGGTGCAAAACATCCAAAAGTAACTTTATCTTTGTATGTGTTCTTACATTCTTCTACAAATAAATTGAATTCTTTTTCTTTAAATCCTTCACTAATATCAACTTCTGGCCAGTTGCCGAAATCTTTTACTATTTTTTCTGGTCCTTCGGAATGTAATGGTGGTTCGATTCTTGTAGAACAAACTACTTTATTTTCTTTTAAATGTTTATATGAATGTAAATCAGCATCTTTACCCAACATCATATCTGCATGAAAGATCATGAATATATCGGTTTCCGACTTTTTGATACAATAGTCATATGCCATTCCTATACCAAATAAGGTATTATTTAAATCTGGGTTTACAAAAAATTTAATATTATACTCGTCTTTTACTGATTCTAGCCAATCTACTGTTCCGTCAGTATCTTTATCAACAAAGATGATAATATCATGGTCTTTTCTATATGAATTTTTTCTTATAGATGGAATGCATGCTTTTAGGTATCGTAGATTATTTTTACTTGGTATACAAAATGTAATTTTTTCCATATTATTTTTTATTTTGGTAGACACATGAAATTGCATAATTCGCCTACATTAACGTCTTTAACAGTTTCAATTTTTCTTCTATTAGATTTTAATCCAAGACCCGAATTATTCTTTGTTATATTATATATTTCGTAAGAATAACCGTGTATTGTATTCAATAAGTCAATGATTTCTTCTTGAACTAATCCGGCATACATCTCTGTAATTAAGATTGGTTTGGTTTTATTTATTATATTGCCTAATGTTTTCAATATTTCTTTATCATGACCTTCTGCGTCAATTTTAATTAAAGATATATTATTGATATCATCCGAATGATATTGATTTAGAAAATTATCTAAATTGATTGCATATACGTCCATAGGAACTACATGTCCTGTAACACCAATTCCCTTTGTACATTCAGTTGCAAATCCACCATTACAAAATCCTTGATCGGAATAATGAAATTCGATTGGTCCTTCTTCTCTGGAACATGCAAGATTATATGGAATTATGTTCTTATATAGAGTTGAATTTAATTCGAGAACTTCATGAACTGCTGGATTTGGTTCAAATGAAATTACTTTACCTGCTGATTGTGCGTATAATACTGACATTAGTCCAGCTTGTGCGCCAATGTCTAATACAACATCATTGCTTTTAATTGATTGTTTTACGAAATCTAATATTACATCGGTGAATATTTCTTCATATTCCCATGAACCTTGATAAGGATGATTCCACTTGTAATAATTTACAGTGTGTTTACCACTAGGTGTTGTATATTTTACTAGATTTGATTTATAATATACATTATTTTGTTTTAGAACACTGATGAACTCGGATCTATATTCTTTAGTTGGATCGAAAATTTCGTTCATATAATTTTGTTTCTTTTGGCATTTACAATCCAATTATTAATGTAATCATTTAATTTAGATTCAAATATCATTCTTTGATTTGGAATGTTATGTAATGATATATATTTTCTATATGGGTTTAGATTTTTTTTATTTTGATAAATTCCTATATCTTTATCAAAAATAACTTGATTTCTTAGAACATATTCTTCTACATCTACATGAAATTGTTGTTTAACAATTGTACATATATTGATTCCAAAAAAATCCCATGGGCCATATCCATGCCATTCTGGAAAACAAGGAACTAAATTTTCGTAGAATTCTTTATTGTAGATATCAAACCAACCTGCCCATTTGAATCTTGGTAATTTTTCAATATGTGGATCTTCTGATATATTCTGTGATATATGCATTATTTCATGAATATTTCTATTTTCCCACTCTTCATATTTATAATGCTTGAAATTCTTATTTACCATCATATCCCACGTTGAATCCCATAATTGGGGAATTTCGGGTGTAATTAAAAAATATTTATTTTTAACTTGTTTTGCACTTTCTATTAGATAATAAATTGTATGTGGGTGAAAATAAATGTCTGGACATATTGAAAAATAATAGTCAATTTTAGGATCTATTAATTCTCTTTGAAAGTCCAAATGTCCATACAGTTCTGATTTATCATAAATCTGCGTTTTACATTCAAATTCATACAATACTTTATGAATATAATTGTATTTGTCTATAAAAAAATCTTTTGGAAGTTTTGATGTGTCCCAATCAATTATGTATGATGATAGATTTAAACAAGTATCAACACAGATATTATCTGATGGATCAAGTAATCTTTTTACGGATGCGATTTTTGTAAAAATTTGATGTGCGTCATCAAGTTCCCATGGCATTAAATGCATGAAAATTTTTATATTCATATTAAAAATTGATTTGTCTATAACATTCTTGTAATCCGTGATGTAATCCTATATTATTCAAATTTAATGAATTGAATATATCTCCGTTTCCACAATAATTAAGTCCGTTAATAGTATCTTCTACTATAATTGGTACTTTATGAATGTCAATGTTATTTATTATGTTTGCTATATCTGATAGTTTATACTTTTCTTTATATACTACGTTAACATCATTTGTTTTAAGATTATTGTCTATAATAGATATTACCAATTTACATACATCTTTAATATAAACAAAGTCCATATATTTATCTTGATGTATAATAATAGGGGTTTTATTAAAATAATTGAGTAAATTTGCACGAATCATTCGTGATGGTTGTTCGTCACATCCAAAACATCCAAATATTCTTAAATTAAATCCATGTTTAGTAGAATTGACTAGTTTTGATATTATATTTTTGGATAAACCGTAATAATCTGTTGGAAAACTATTGTATATTTCATATTCTTTAATATCAAAGATATTTCTACGTCTATCAAATTCAGCACCACTAGAAATGTTTATAAATGCACCAGATATTTTACATGATAATAAATTATTTGCCATTAATAGATTATTGTGTAAAACTATTTCGGTATCATTAACTGTTCTTTTGCCACCTTCAATTGCGCAATGAACAATGTGATCTATTGAATTTTCATCAACAAATGTTTTAACATCGGTTTGTGAATACAAATTCAAAGATTGTCTAGTAATTTTAAATATTTTATGTGATGTATTTAGTTCAAATGATTTGATTATATTAGAAGCTACAAATCCATTTGCACCAGTAACTAAAATATTCATATATTACCACACAAAATTTGATTTATAGTAATTAACAATTTCCGTCAATTCTTCATCAAATATACATTTTGGACTCCATCCCAATTCACGCAATTTATTGTCATTGATTGCATATCGTAAATCTTGGCCAGGTCTTTGAATTGACAAATCCAAATACTTTTCTTTATAGTTTTCGGACAATTCTCCAGTATATACTTTTATAATTTTTTCAACCGTAACAATGTTTGATTGTTCAAATCCGCCAGCAATGTTAAAGATTTCATTTTTTGCTTTATTTTCGATAATAGTAATAATACCTTCTGCTGTATCTTTTGCGTGAAGCCAATTTCTATATGGAGTTCCATTATTATGCAATGGAATTTTTCTTCCCAAATCTAGGAACTTACATGCTTTTGGAATCAATTTTTCAACATATTGTCCTATACCATAGTTATTTGTAGGTCTTACAATTACAAAGGGTATATCGTATGTTCTAGCCCAAGCTAAGATCAATTGATCTGCCGCAGCTTTTGTAGCACTATATGGATTACTTGGTTTAAGAATGTCAAGTTCACTGTGTTCTCCTTCCATTATATCACCATATACTTCATCTGTACTAAAGTGAATAAATGTGGGTTGCATTTGATTTTGTCTTTTATAATTCTTTAACAATTCTAGGATGTTATATACACCGTCAATGTTAGAATGTAAAAAGTCATCACTTTTACGAATAGAATTATCAACGTGTGTTTCAGCAGCAACATTGATGAAATAGTCACAATCAATGAGTCTATCTAAATCACATATATCTTGTTTTTCAAAACTGAATCTTTTACTAGATTCAAATTCACTAATTAAATGTGGATTTGCAGCATATGTCATTTTATCTATGCCTTTTACATACCATCCTTTATTTAAACATGCTCTTGTGACATATGATCCAATAAATCCAAGACATCCTGTAATGTATACGATCTTTTTCTCATTCATAAATTTTTCTTTATTGATTCTGCAATTTGTAAAATTAAATCTTCTTGTCCAGCAACTAGTTTTCTATTACCTAATTCAAATATTAATGAACTATATTCGATTCCATGTAATTTGGAAGCTTTAATAATAGGTTTTTCAAAGCCAGAAAATATTTTGTTTATACCTGTCAAAATATTTATAGGAGCAATTGATGGAACGTTTTTAATTAAATAGTCGAGAACAAGGTCAGCGTGTAAAATAACTTTGTTAAAATCTATTTCGGTTCTATAACCATATTTAGATAACACAGGAATAATAATTTCTAATTGTGTATTTCCTGCACCTGCACCAAATCCACGAATACATGCATCTATAATAGTCGCACCTGATTGTACAGCAGTAATAGAATTAATGACAGCTAAACTCAAATTATTGTGACCGTGAAATCCAATATTAATATTAAGTGAATTTTTTAATGCGGATATTCTTTCACTTACATCATATGGTAAATATGTTCCAGTAGAATCCATTATTATAATTGCTTCTGCTCCATAACTTTCCATTTTTTTCGATTCTTCTACTAATGTTTTAGTATCCGCTAATGCAGACATCATTAATACACCGTATACTGTTTTATTTTTCGATCTTAAATATTCGATATGCGTTTTTGTTACAGTTGCTTCTGTACAATGTGATGCAACTCTAAAGATATCAACTCCAAGATCAATCGCAGTTTCAATATTAGATTTAATGGTTGATATGCCAGGGATAGTATGCACACATAATTTTGTATTTTTTAAGTATTTTTTGGCGGATGTAATCATTTCTTCATCGGTATGCAATGATTGTCCGATTAATAATGATGAAGCACCCAAACCATTTCCATGTCCAACTTCAACAATAGGTATTTGTGCAGATTCTGCAAATTGACAATATTGTTCAATTTGAGACAAAGTGATCTTATGTGACACTGCATGATTTCCGTCTCTTAACGTATGATCGCTTATTATAATATCATTCATTTTAATTTTTCTGTAACTTTTAATGCAGCACAATTAATAATATCAAGATTTCCCGCATAGGAAGGTAGATAATCTCCAGTTCCTTTTACCTTGATGCTCAATATAAGTATGTCATTATCATGTAAAGCAGGCAATGAAATTAATTCATAAAAAGGAACATATGTGTTTATTTTTTTTATTTTATTATCAATTTCCGTTAATAAATTTTTCATGTCGATATTTTTATATTTTAAAAACATCGTTGTTTGCATATCAACACATGGTTCAGCTGGATTTAAATTCAAAATAACTTTACATTTTTTTGTATTTGTGAATTGTTTTATCGCTGATTCAGTTGTATGAATGTATTCATCTATATTAATTCTAGTTGCTAATCCTGCACTTTTAGATGCAATTTGTGATACGATTTCTATGTATTCTATACTTTCACAGTGTTTACTAATTAAATGTAATAGTGGTATAGATGATTGACCACCACATGTGATCATATTTACATTATTCTCTGTAAGAATAAGATCGTCATTAATTTGTGGCACACATAGTTTTCCTAGTTTTGCAGGTGTTAAATCTACAACTTTAATTTTCTGTTGTAAAAAAGTTTTATAATTTGTTATTGATGTAAACGCATCTGTACAATCAAACACTAGATCGCAATAATTTGGATTTTTAATGAAGAAATCTAAACCATCGATACTTGTATTGATACCATGTTTATTTGCATATTCTATACCCGATGAATCACTACGTCTACCTACAAATATAACAGGATCAACGAATGTAGATTTCATTGATTTTATCAATAAATCTGTACCAATGTTTCCTGTACCTATAATTCCTATTTTAAGTTTCATCGTTGAATGAGTTTTGATTTAGGATTTACTCCAGAAATCATATTTTCTTCTATTTCTTTATATGTAAGAAGAGGTGACATTTCTTCAATTGGAGGAGCAAAAATCGTTCCATCTAATTTTTTAATTCCTTTTACTTTTGGTATAAATTCTTGTTCAGGATCCATAAAAACCTCACATACTGTTGGTCCTGGTGTGGTAAGGAACTTTTCGATTTTAGTATTATAATCATCCCATGTTTTTATAGATACATATGGAAAGTCAAATGTATTTGATACCTTTTCAAAATTAGGCAAAGATAGACCAGTATCTGAATTTACACCATTATATGTACCATTAAACAACATCTTTTGTGTATGTTTAATCATTAAATATCCATCGTTATTAAAGATGACAATTTTAATTGGTAAATTGTGATGTTTGATTGTTTGCAATTCTTGCAAATTCATCATAATACCGCCGTCACAATTTAAACATATAACATTTCTATTGATATCAGTAAACGATGCACCGATTGCTCCTGGCAAACCATACCCCATTTCTCCTAAACCAAGCGACGTAAACATCGTTTGTTTTTCTTTTAATTTGATACTATAATGTCCACTTAATAAAGCAGTACCCATATCAGTAACAATAATATCATCATCATTTAATGAATCACTAATTTTGTCAATAAATTTATATGAATTTATATAAGTTGGATGATCATGTTCTGGTAATAATTTTGGATATTTGAATTTCATTTTTTCACAATATGAAATCCAATCTGATTTTTCCTCTAATATAGAATTAGAATTTAATAATCCTTGAATCAAATCTTTAGTGTCTAATTCAATTACCTTAATACACTTATCCTTGTGTTTATCTGCTTCCGAAGAATCGATGTCATTTATGATTAAATTTGCTTTATTTGCAAAGTCATTTAGATCGTAACCAGTTTGTAGAAGTGACAAACGACTGCCTAATGTAATTACTAAATCTGAATTTTGTACGATAAAGTTTGATGATCTTTGTCCCATTACACCGGATCTACCAAAATTGTATTTATTATTTTCTGGTAATACATCAATTGCAGACCATGACAATAGTACAGGAATTTTTAATTTTTGAACAAGTTCTTTAAATTCCGACTTTGCATTAGATATACGTATACCATGACCAGCAATAATTACAGAACGTTTGCTTTCGGATATCTTGTTTAAGATAAAATCTACGTTATCTTTTAATATTGAAGAAAAGTTATCAACTTTATCGTTTGTTTTTTGAATCTTATTCCACGGACGTTGTTCTATTTTTTTAGATTGTGTATCAAAAGGAATATCTAACCATACTGGTCCTGGTCTACCATCAATGCTTATTTGAAGTGCGTGTTCTAATTCATTTTGGACATCATCGTTTAGTCCAATAGTTTTGGAATATTTACTGACTTTTTTTACCATTTCTGGAGAATCATAACCTTGAATACCGTACATACGCAAATGTTTGTGTGATTGCATATATTTATTTTGTTCTTGACCAGAAATGATTAATCCAGCAATAGAATCTGCCCAATTACTTACAACACCTGTAATTGCGTTTGATGAACCTCCACCAGCAGTAACTAATGCAACTGATAATTTTCCACTAACTCTAAAGTATGCACCCATTGCCATTACTGCGCTTTGTTCATGGTGTACATAAATAATTTTAGTATATCCAAGATTATTAATAGAATCGAATATATAAGAATTTGCTGATCCAATTATTCCGAATGCATATTTAATCTCGTTTTCTTTTAAAAATTCGGCAATAACATCACTTACTTTTTTAGTCATATTTTAAATATATTTATAGTGTATTTAACGCAACCCATTCTTTTGGATAATATTTTCCATTTACTAGGTGATTCAAACCAGGAACATTTAAATAGTCATGGGGACATATAACAGTTTTATTTAATGATTTATTTAAATAAGCTCCCCACCAACTAAATGATGAATTGGCAATGATATTGTGATCGCATAAAGACATAATACACATATCATGATATCTACCTAGATTTTCAACAAATATACATTCTCCAACAATATTTTGTTTACACCATTCAAGATCGTTTGAAAACACTAAAAATTTTAGATTATTATCGGGATACAAAGAAGTCATCTTATTTATGGCTTCTATATAATAATCCATACTTAAGTTTAATGATGAAAATTGTAAGTAATCTCCTCTTCTAAAATGAAGAGAAACTAACAAATCATTTTCGTCTGTCTTAATATTTTTTATATAATTTTTACTAAATTCTTGAATTTCTTCTTTGAATTTATATACTTCTAATATTTCACTACGTATTTCATCAAAATGAGTAAACAATCCAAGGTCAATGTGTAAATCATAATTTACATTTGGATCTAATTGATGATCCGATAAATTGCCTGTGATTTTATTTAATTTAAAGTCTTTTAAGTCGTAAATAGAAACAATTTTAGGTACATGAATAAAAGGTTCTTTTAAAGGAAGTTTCCATCTATCATTTATTTTTTCTTTTAAGAATAAAACTTCATAATTGTATTTTTTTGCTATACACAACATTGATGCATATTGTGACATCTGCGATCCAAAATCACATGTAGTAGCAATATCCGATTTAGTTATGAATGCCATATTAGTTATTAAAGAATTTATTTACTACAGACTTTATATAATCCGTTTGTTCCGAAGTAATTACTGGACTTGTACCAAGAAAGAAAGTGTCTGTAGTAATTTTTCTTGCATTTGGATATTTTGTAATAACGTCGTTTTTGTCGATTAATCCATTATATGCAGGTTGCAACATAATATTACCAGCGAAATATGGTCTTGTTTGGATTTTATTTGATTCCAAGAAATCAACGATATCTTTTCTTTTGAACTTAGAATTGTCTTTGATTGTTAATGCAAATGCAAACCAACTTGGATTTGATAGATCCGTTGCTTTTGGAATAATGAAAAATTCTTCGTATGGTTTAAAAATGTTCACCAATGTTGCGTGATTTTCTTTTCTTCTACGATGAATTTCGGGTAATTTCTTCATCTGTTCTAGTCCAATAGATGCTTGAAGTTCAATTGGTTTTAGATTATATCCAATTTCATCATATACATACTTATGATCAAATACTTCATCTGGTAATTCAGGTAACCAATTGGAGAATCTATTGCCACAACTGCCATTTTTAAGTAGATTTGCTTTTTTGCCAACACAATAACATCCACGACCCCATTCACGAAAACTACGGGTAACGATTTCTTGTATTTTAGTGTTACAAGCAACGAATCCACCTTCACCCATAGTCATATGATGTGCTGGATAAAAACTACAACTGGTCAATTCACCAAAACTACCAAGTGGTTTACCGTCATATGTAGATCCAAGTGCATCACAACAATCTTCTAATAGAATCAAATTATATTGTTTAATAATATCCATTAAACGATTCATATTAGGAGGATTTCCTAATACATGTGCAAATGTAATGATCTTTGCTCCTTTTTTTGCTTCTTCTTCAACTTGATCCAAGTTTAGATTCAAGGTATCCAAGTCAATATCAACAAAGACAGGTTCAAATCCTACTTGAAAAATTGGATTTAAAGTAGTAGGAAACCCTGCAATAGGAGTAATTACTTTGGTTCCTTTTGGTAAATTATACAACCTTTTTGATGTCATTGCTAACATCATCAATAAATTGGAACTACTACCACTATTAGTTAGTATGCCATATTCTTTATCAAATTGTTTAGGAAATAGATTTTCAAAAGTTATCGCATCTTGTCCCAATACTAACCATTCATTCAATAATGATTTTACTGCAGCGGTATATTCTTTATCATCAAAGAATGGACCTGCATATTGCACCCAATCTTTGCCAGCTTCCCATTTTTTAGATGCGTGTTTTTCTTTTATAAAATCTTCTATACTTTTTAGAATATTAGTCATATTAAATAATACTATACTATAATTTGTTCAATGTCAATCTAATTATTAAAGGTATTTAATCCGACCATTTTATTATAAATTCTTTGGACAAACCCCAAGTAATTTTTTGCTAATTCATAGTTTTTTTCTATAATTTCTAGTCTATCTGCATAATATTCTGGAGTCAATTGGTTTAATTTAACGACACAATCATCTACATTTTCAAATTTTATTATACCATTTTGATCAAAAAAATCATTAATATCCGAACATCCCCAATAAACAGGAATAGTTCTCATCAAAAAACAGTCTAATATTTTTTCGGTAAACCATCCTTTATTGGAAAAGTTTTCAATGCATATACCAAATGCTGCTTCACCAAATACTTGTTCTTTACCAATTCGTGCATTTGGTATGTCATATCTATCTCCTATGGTATAATAAAAATCTTTTGGTATTTTTACTTCATTTTGTCTTGCAAGAAGTTCGTGTCTCATAAGATGACCATAGGAAAGTTTCAATTTACCACATAAATGAGATACTCTGAATATTTTGTCTCTATCAACATTATATTGTTCTGGTAAAAACCATGAATCACCGAATGCAATATAATGTGCATTTGAACAGTTATTTAATATTCTATAATTCCAAGTTAAAATATATGTAAATAGGTTTTTATTTTGAATTACCCAGTCATGTAAACCAAAGTATTCATTTGGT
>Ga0181343_1000700_pt1 | contig 14170 bp, 9 predicted proteins | sample Su13VDMLBSD_FD_130110 | JGI IMG/M metagenome (GOLD analysis project Ga0181343, IMG submission 130110) | Freshwater viral communities from Lake Michigan, USA - Su13.VD.MLB.S.D | ecosystem: Environmental > Aquatic > Freshwater > Lake | place: USA: Michigan | collected 2013-07-15 | reverse complement strand
GGTTGTTAGGTATTCTAGTATAAATATTGTAAAATGTTATATAGCACATAAAGTAAATGAAACTCCAGTGGGTATAGTGTACCCACTATCACCCGAAATATACTGCATATTTAAATAAATTGTACCCCCTGTAGTTCCTAAATTACTACCACCAGGTGATGTACCTAAAGCTACATTAATTAAAAATGTAGTTTTTAAATTTAAATAAGAAAGTTCAAATAATTTTGGATTACCTACAGTTGCTCCATTAGTTATTCCAAAAAACACAGTAGCTCCCCCACTACCTCCTGCTAATGGAGTTTGAGAAGCATACATTCCTACTGTATTAGAGCTTATAGAACCAAAAGGAGTAGCCCATCCAGGAGATACATTAAATATTGCGGTTTGTGAATTAGCATTTACATCTGAAAAGTTATTATCCATTGCATAAGTTATACAATTGGTAGATGAAAAAGTTCCAGCACCACCGCCGCTAGTACCTGAAGTACCTGTTGAGTTATTACCTCCAGCAGTTACTGCTGTTAAAGTTAAACAAGCTTCTGTTCCTACAGATAATGTAGCTGAAGGTCCACCTGAAAGATAAGTTACTTGAAATACATAAACGTTTCCTGAAAGGCTAAATCCTTTAACAGTATATTTAACAGCTATTCCAGATGTAATAAGAGTTAATACTGATCCTACTCCTATATTATTAAAAAAGACACTTTGGTCAATTGAAGTGTTATCAGCTTTATTAAATTCGATTATAACTACATTTGAATCTAATATACTAGCACCATTTCCTCTAATAGTAAATTCACCAGTAGTGGGAGTAGTTGCATAACCTGCATAATCCCAACAGCCAATGGCATTAACGTTTCCAGCAGCTCCAGCAGGAGACACCTCAAATCTACCATCAGATTGTCTCCACGTAATATAATACGCTGGGTTTGATTCTGGTGCTAGATTTGGGGCATAAATACTTTCTGAAACGTTCATGGACCCTGTAATAATTAGTCCATTTTTTACTTTAAATTCATTAGCCATTTTTCACTATCCAAATGTTTATTATACATATTAAAAAAAGAAGTGCCCTATTAAGGGCACCTCTAAACTTAACATTTAATTAATCTTATGCTCTAAACTCTCTTACAAAATATTGTAATGTGTAGTCATAGCCATTTGCGTTAACACCTTGTACGATTAACTTATCTGCTGCTCCAAAAGTAGAAATTGCAGCTTGTAAAGTTACACCTGAAGTATCACCTATATCTGTTGTAGTAGTTTCGTCAAATACGAAGTTATTAGTTCCACCTATTGCTGTAGATCTAAATGTACCTGCTCTCATACCATTATTGGCATAATTCCAAACTACATAATCAAATATAATAGTATTCATTTCACCAGTAACTAAATCTACTGAGCCAGTTACAATTGTAGTTGTAGTACTTGCAGTTAACGTTACTTGATTAGATTGTAAGTACGACTTTTCAAGTGTTAAAGTGTTACCATCAAATTGTAAATTAACTTCACCGTTAATTACACCTGAAGTACCTGTAGCAGTTAATACGTAATTGTTTGTATTATTAAATATTAACGCTGCTCCTGAAGTACCTGCAGTACCACTTGATCCACTTGTTCCTGAACTTCCTGATGTACCTGATGAACCACTTGTACCTGAAGATCCACTCGTTCCTGAAGTACCATCTGTACCAGTTGTACCTGAAGATCCTGAAGTACCGCTTGTGCCTGAACTTCCTGAAGTACCGCTTGAACCGTCAGTACCAGTTGTACCAGATGAACCACTTGTACCTGATGAACCTGAAGTTCCGCTAGTACCATCGGTACCAGTTGTACCACTTGAACCAGAAGTACCACTTGTTCCTGAACTTCCTGATGTACCTGATGAACCACTTGTACCTGATGAACCATCGGTACCGGTTGTTCCTGAAGAACCTGATGTACCTGAAGAGCCGCTTGTGCCTGAAGAACCGTCTGTACCTGTAGTACCAGAAGAACCATCTGTACCAGTTGTACCACTTGAACCACTAGTTCCTGAAGAACCATCTGTACCTGTAGTACCTGATGAACCTGAAGTTCCTGATGAACCTGAGGTACCTGATGAACCATCTGTACCAGTAGTACCTGAAGAGCCGCTTGTACCTGAAGAACCGTCTGTACCAGTTGTGCCACTTGAACCGTCTGTACCTGTGGTACCAGATGAGCCTGAAGTTCCTGATGAACCGTTTGTACCAGTAGTACCTGAAGATCCTGAAGTTCCTGATGAACCATCTACACCACTTGTACCATCTGTACCAGTTGTACCTGATGAACCTGATGAACCTGAAGTACCAGATGAACCGTCTGTACCAGTTGTACCTGAAGAACCGTTTGTACCAGTTGTACCACTTGAACCACTAGTTCCTGAAGAACCATCTGTACCAGTTGTACCTGAAGATCCTGATGTTCCTGATGTACCACTTGAACCTGATGTTCCTGATGTTCCTGATGCGGCACCTAATGTGGTTACAACATATGAATAGTGTTGAGTACCTTCAGTATAGAATGTAATAGTTCTGTTCTGATTATCACCGTTATTTACGTATATGTCAATTACAATTCTATCTGTAATAAGTAATGCTGCCGATGTTACGATAGCATTCATTTTAGTTTCAACCGGAGTTGTATTATTAGTATCCCAACCTATTTGTACATTATCTGATTGGAATAATAATGTTTTACCTCCACCTGTAGAATTTACTTTAGATACTGTAAAATATGATGATACGTTATCGTTCTGAGTATTTTTAGTAAAATATAAATATGCGTGCCATATACCATTTGGTATTACTGTAACCCCTGGATAATCAGCTACTGTAGCAAATGATGAATTTACATGAACATTTTGTTGGTTAGCAGTAAGTGTTACAACATCAGTATATTCGGGGGCCGTTGTTGTTAATTGACCTAACTCTACATCACCCGAGATATCACTATTAACTGAAGCATTAAAGAATAAATTAACACCACCTGATAATGCATCTTGTCCGCTAGTTCCTGAAGAACCTGCGGTTCCTGAAGTACCTGATGAACCATTTGTACCAGTTGTGCCTGAAGATCCTGAAGTTCCTGATGAACCTGATGTACCTGATGAACCTGAGGTTCCTGAAGTTCCGCTTGAACCGTCTGTACCTGTAGTACCAGATGAGCCTGAAGTTCCGCTTGAACCGTCTGTACCATTTGTACCAGAAGAACCGTCTGTACCAGTAGTACCTGAAGAACCACTTGTTCCTGATGAACCATCTATACCACTTGTACCATCTGTACCTGTAGTACCAGATGAGCCTGAAGTTCCGCTTGAACCGTCTGTACCAGTTGTACCAGAAGAACCATCTGTACCTGTAGTACCAGATGAGCCTGAAGTACCGCTTGAACCGTCTGTACCAGTAGTACCTGAAGATCCTGAAGTTCCTGATGAACCATCTACACCACTTGTACCGTCTGTACCAGTTGTACCTGAAGAGCCACTTGTACCAGAAGAACCGTCTGTACCTGTTGTACCTGAACTTCCTGAAGTGCCGCTTGAACCATCTGTACCTGTTGTACCACTTGAACCATCAGTACCTGAAGTACCACTTGAACCGTCTGTACCGCTAATTCCTGAGGTACCATCTGTACCAGTTGTACCTGAAGAACCTGAAGTTCCGCTTGAACCATCTGTACCAGTTGTACCAGAAGAACCTGAAGTGCCGGATGAACCGTTTGTACCTGTTGTACCTGAACTTCCTGATGTGCCTGATGAACCGTCTGTACCCGAAATACCTGAAGTACCGTCTGTACCGTCTATTCCTGAAGTACCAGAGGTTCCGTTTGAACCATCTGTGCCTGAGGTACCATCGGTTCCATCAATTCCTGAAGTACCATCAGTACCTGAGATACCTGAGGTACCGTTTGAACCATTTGTGCCAGAAGTACCGTTTGTACCATCTATACCGCTTGTACCGTCTGTGCCTGAAATTCCAGAAGTGCCATCAGTTCCATTTATACCTGAAGTGCCAGAAGTTCCATTTGAACCACTTGTACCTGAAGTACCATTTGTTCCGTCTATACCAGATGTACCATCAGTACCTGAAGTACCATCTGAACCGTTTGTGCCTGAAGTACCATCTGTGCCTGAAATACCTGAAGTACCATCGGTACCGTCTATACCTGAAGTACCAGAAGTTCCGTTTGAACCATTTGTACCTGAAGTACCGTTTGTACCGTTTATACCGCTTGTGCCGTCTGTACCAGAGATACCTGAAGTACCATCTGTACCGTCTATACCACTTGTACCGTCAGTACCTGAAATTCCAGAAGTTCCATCCGTACCACTAATTCCTGAAGTGCCGTCTGTACCATCAGCACCTGAAGTTCCTGAAGTACCGTCTTCGCCTGAAGTACCGTTTGTTCCATCTATACCACTTGTACCGTCTGTACCTGAGATACCTGAAGTACCATTTGAACCGTTTGTACCTGAGGTACCATTAGTACCATCTATACCTGAAGTACCGTCAGTACCAGAAATTCCAGAAGTTCCATCAGTACCATCTATACCTGAAGTTCCTGAAGTACCGTCTTCACCTGAAGTGCCGTTTGTTCCGTTTATACCACTTGTACCGTTTGTACCTGAAACTCCAGAAGTTCCATTTGTACCTGAAGTACCATCGGTGCCATCTATACCTGAAGTACCGTCTGTACCTGAAATACCTGAAGTACCATCTGTACCATCTACTCCACTTGTACCTGAAGTTCCATCTTCGCCTGAAGTACCGTTTGTACCATTTATACCGCTTGTACCGTCTGTACCTGAAACTCCTGAAGTACCGTCTGTACCTGAAACACCTGAGGTACCGTCTGTACCATCAATTCCAGAAGTGCCGTCTGTACCAGAGTTTCCTGAAGTACCGTTTGTACCATTTACACCACTCGTACCTGAAGTACCGTTTTCGCCTGAAGTACCATCTGTACCATTTATACCGCTTGTACCGTTTGTACCAGAGATTCCTGAAGTACCGTCTGTGCCTGAAATGCCAGAGGTACCATTTCCTGATGTTCCTGAAGTACCTTGTTCTCCTACAAGGCAAAGCGTAACACCAATAACTGTTTTAAAATTAACACTTGAGCAAAATGTAATAACTGCAACTAAAGCACCCGTAGAAGGATCATAAGAGGTTACTAACATATATTGTATAACACCCTCGGGTGCATATACACTTAAAGTTTGCCCAGCTCCCCAAGCCATACCTGCATAAGAAGGCCCATTGTATGTTGCCCCTACTGCTTGGAAGTAATAATCCCCCGCTAAGAGTGGGGTACAAATTACAGCGGATGTTCCGCTAGTTCCTGATGAACCTGAAGTACCGTTTGTTCCGTCTATACCTGAAGTGCCATCGGTACCATTAATTCCACTTGTACCCGAAGTTCCGTCTTCTCCAGAAGTACCATCGGTACCATTAATTCCACTTGTTCCTGAAGTGCCGTCTCCTGAAGTACCACTTGTACCGTTTTCGCCTGAGGTGCCATCTGTACCTGAGATTCCTGAAGTACCGTTTGTACCATTTACACCAGAAGTACCATCTGTACCATTAATTCCTGAGGTACCATTTGTACCACTAATTCCTGAAGTACCATCTGTACCATCAATGCCCGAAGTTCCAGAAGTACCATCTCCAGAAGTGCCGCTTGTACCGTCTTCACCTGAAGTACCGTCTGTACCGCTAATTCCAGAAGTACCGTCTGTACCATCTACGCCTGAAGTACCAGAAGTTCCGGCACCTGAAGTACCAGATGTTCCGTCTTCGCCTGAAGTTCCGGAAGTACCATCTACACCGTCTGTACCTGAAGTTCCATCAATACCTGAAGTACCTGAAGTGCCATCTCCTGAAGTACCTGAAGTACCATCTTCGCCTGAAGTGCCATCTGTACCCGAAATTCCTGAGGTGCCGTCTGTGCCATCTATACCTGAAGTACCAGAAGTGCCTTCGCCAGAAGTACCTGAAGTGCCATCTAAACCGTCTGTACCAGAGGTACCATTAATTCCGCTTGTTCCTGAAGTGCCATCGCCTGAAGTACCTGATGTTCCAGCACCAGAAGTGCCTGAAGTACCATCTTCACCGCTTGTACCATCAGTACCAGAAGTACCTTCTGCTCCGCTTGTGCCTGAAGTACCAGCACCTGAGGTACCGCTTGTACCTGCTTCACCTGAAGTACCTGATGTTCCGTCTTCGCCTGAAGTTCCAGAAGTACCTGCTCCTGAAGTACCTGAAGTACCATCTCCTGAAGTACCGTCTGTACCTGAAATTCCTGAGGTACCGTCTGTACCATCTGCTCCTGAAGTACCTGAAGTACCAGCACCTGAGGTACCAGAAGTTCCAGCACCTGAAGTACCAGAGGTTCCAACACCTGAAGTTCCTGAAGTTCCATCTCCTGAGGTACCGCTTGTACCTTCTCCTGAAGTACCGGATGTTCCATCTCCAGATGTACCGTCTGTACCTGAATTTCCTGAAGTACCGTTTGTACCATTTACACCACTTGTACCGGAAGTACCAACTGCTCCTGATGTTCCACTCGTTCCGACATCACCTGAAGTACCCGATGTACCTACGCTTGAAGTACCAGAAGTTCCGGCACCTGAAGTACCAGATGTACCTACGATTGAAGTACCTGATGTTCCGTCTTCGCCTGAGGTTCCTGAAGTGCCTGTACCTCCTCCAATTCCAGTTCCTGAAAGATAAGAAGCTACATTGTTTGAAATTTTAATATAAAGAGGTAGAGGGTTTTGCGCAGGTTTAGTAGCAGTTGCAAATGATGGAGAACTTCCACTAGAATAATATAATACGTCACCTGGGTTACCTGGAAGTGAAGCTGAAACATATATTATATCATGAAAAGGGCGAACTGTTAAATTACCAGGTTCAGGTTGATTTACTGAGCTAACTATACCAAAAGCTTTTTCTACCTGGGTTGAATTTGTAGAGTCAACTACAAAAAAGCTACTTGTAAGAGGTGAACCAGATTGAGAAATATAAATTACTTCACCTACTTCAAGTCCTCCATAGTATGAAGAAGAAGCATTAGCATTAAAATTATAATAATGTTGTATTAAATTTCTAAACTGAAATCTAGCATAAACATCATTAAACCAGTATGATATTTCAGGTAAATTACCTGATTGAAAATTTAAAGCTGATACTATAGGATCACCATCTTCTGAAATTGAGATAATAACTCCATTAGAATTTTCTTGGGGATAATTATTACCTGATTGAGCTGGATCTGAAACTATATTATATAGGTCAACATCTTTAAGAGTAACTACAATTTCTGTAGTTGATATTGGAGTTTGAACGTCAACAATTTGATAACAAAGTCCTGTGTTTTGCAAAAGCCACATTCCTACTGTTATATCATTAGCGCTAAATTGGTAGTTAGGAGGTTCAGAAGTACTTAAAGTAGTTACATTTAAAGTAACTTCAAATTCATATGGATAACCATCATAATCTCCTCCAGGATTATTATAGTAACGAGTTACAGTTGTACTACTGCCTGAAACAGCAGCTAGCATTGATACTGGTAAACGAGGAATTCCCATTATAATTTATATAAATGTATTATTTTAAAAAATTTTAATAATACCTATTTTTTCACTATCCAAATAAGGTCTAGTATAAATATCATAAAAAAAGCCCCAAACATGGGGCTTTAAAAAATTTATTTTGTTAATTTATGAAGCTGATAAAGTGTTATCAGGGAAGGTCCAAGTTATATACATTAAAAATCCTCCACCGGGTGCTGAACCACCACTTGCTGCTGTATTAATACCTGTAAATGTATTAGTTAGATTTTTTATATTAAATTGGGTTGGTGATAAAGGTTGAACAATATAATTTCCTGTTGTAGCTGCCACTGAAATATTTGCTACTAACATTTGGCCTGCAGTATTTTCTACAATGCGATTAAAGTCTAAAGCATATTTTCCTCCTGGGTATGTTATTGTAATTTCACTTGCGCTATTTTTAGTAAAAGTCCAACCACTAGCTCCTAATAAAGAGTTACCACTAGGATCCTCGGCATTAGTAAAACAAGTAGCTGTTGGGTAAGAAGCATTAGAACCAATTAAATTACCACCTGAAAATTCTAAAGCAACAAAATAAACTCCTGTAGTTCCACCACCAGCACCGGAAGTACCTGAAGTACCAGTAGCACCTGAAGAACCACTTGTTCCATCTGTACCTGAACCACCAGTACCTGAAGTACCAGTAGCACCTGAAGTACCTGATGTACCTACTCCACTTGTACCTGATGATCCTGAAGTACCATCTGTACCTAAAGTACCTGAAGTTCCAGATGAACCTGAAGTTCCTGATGAACCTGAAGAACCTGAAGTACCAGTTGTGCCTGAAATACCATCTGTACCTGAAGTACCTGAATTACCGCCTGTACCTGAAGTACCTACAATTGTAGTTGTACCGTCAGTACCTGAAGTACCAGCTGCTCCTGTAGCACCTGCTGTACCTGAAGTACCAGATGAACCAGATGAACCACTTGTACCTGAAGTACCATCTACCCCTGAAGTACCTGAAGTACCAGCAGCACCTGCTGTACCTGAAGTACCCGAAGAGCCTGCTACACCTGCTGTACCTGAAGTACCATTTGCTCCTGAAGTACCTGAAGTACCAGTAGCACCATTTGTTCCTGAAGTACCAGCTAAACCTTGGGTACCTGAAGTACCATTTGCTCCTGAAGTGCCTGAAGTGCCTGATAAACCTTGGGTGCCGGAAGTGCCATCGGTACCAGATTGTCCTGAGCCTGTTCCTGAAGTACCTGATGAGCCTGAAACACCATTAGTTCCTGAAGTGCCATCTTCACCTGCTGTACCTGATGTACCTGATGAACCATTAGCACCTGAAGTACCTGAGGAGCCATTAGCTCCCGCTGTACCTGAAGTGCCTGCAGTACCTGAACCAGTAGTTCCTGAGGTACCTGATGAACCTGAACCACCACCTGAAGTGCCTCCTGTATCTACAGGAGCAAATGATCCATCTGAAAATCTATAGTATAATTTTCCACCATCGGCTTCATTAGAGAAAATAGCAACTACTCCAGGATCTGGAGCAGATATACCTGAGGTTGCAGTAGAGGTAATATTAAATTGAGCCACTTCGAATAAGTTTTATTATAAATATATATTTTTTTTCATAAAATTAATTAGTTATATCGCCTAATTCTAATATACCAGCAATATTAACAGTGCCCTGGTTAACTAAAAGACTTTCAATTCTTAAAAGACCATGCGAAAAAACTAATTGACCTCCTACTACAACACCAATACCTGAATTTATGGTAATGGAACCTAAATTATATACTTCAAACGCATAAGAGTTTTGGTTAGTAGGTACTATTTTGTATTCCCCAGCAAACACTACGCGTGGAAAAGTAGAACCTACTTCTTGAGTAGATTGATATGAGCTAACAGCTACATTATCTAAAAATCTAATATTACTCATTCTTCAGAATTTATACGTCTAAGTGGGTTCAAAACATCAATAGGCAGACGATTTCTACCGTCAGGCGCAATTTGGGGGTTGTCCATAAATATTTGAGGATCTAGGTTAGTTTGATACCTTTCCATACTTGTTTGGACTGTTTCAAGTGAGAATATAACTTTAGATTTTTCGTTGTATTTTTTAATAGAATTTAAATCTTTTTGTACTATATCTGGAATAATATAACCATGTAAAGTTATATTAAATGTGCTCCTTACTGAACGTTGTTCTGTATCAAATATTTCATTTACTGTCTGAAAGTTATCAATCATTGCTTTAAATTGATAACGTTGAGGATTACCCCAATATGCATCAGAAGCATAGTTACAAGCTTCTACAATTTTATTTAGTTGATCTATGTAATAAGTTTGTATAATTACACTGTATTCTACAGTAACATAATCAGGAACAACGTTAGCTATAAATTGTTTAGTAGGAATTCTATTATTTAAAGCTGCAAAATTTGAATAAAAGTTTTTTGGATTATATTGCTTTTGCCAAGAAGTATATAAATGAGGAAAATTAGCATCTAATTTATTAGCAATACTTCTATTTTTAGCAATAGAATTTCTTTTGAACATTATAAGGGGCATCATAATTGCTCCATATAAATCCTTATAATATCCATCTTTTTGTACTGATTTCCATTTTTCAGGAGCACCATATATTATTGGTACTTCAATCCTTTGACCATTTTGTAATACATAGGGTTGAATTACATTCTGAAAGTAATACATTACGGCTTGGTCAATATCCTCTAAACCTACAGTAAAGGGTTTATAAGTGTCTCCTTTAAGAGACATTTGTTCAGAACGATTAAAAGGAATACCAGATTGATTAAAATCTGGGAATTCACTATATTGACTTGGCTGATTAGGATTCCCTACCGTAGGATCACTAGGTACAAATAAGTCAGCACTAATCTGCTTTTGAGACTTAGGAATGGGTTTTCTATATTCAGCCATTAAAATCGTTCTAAAATTATCTGTACCATATCAGCAGGTACATAGTGAGTTTCACAAATTACAGAAACATTATAACCAAATTGAGATAAATCAGTTTCTGGGAGTGGATTGATATTTAATGGAGATGCTGGGTAGTTATTACCTAAGCTATCATCAAATGGGTAAGCTGGGTCTTTACCTACGAAGAATTGAGTTCCATTAACGTGGTCAACTTCAAAGTATCCATTTTGATACATAATAATATCACCTACTTGAGGTACAACATTAGCACCGTATGGACTTTCAATTGAAGCTGAATATAAATCGTCTGCTAAGAATCTAAAGGTAGGTTTCCAACTAAAATCTACACCTAAATCACTTACAGGAGAATCTTGGTTTGGGGTTTCAATTAAACAATATAAAAGAATAGGTCTGTTATAATATTTTTGTTTAGAAGCCTCACCGTACATGTTTACAGGAGTTTCATCTAAATTAAATTTATATAAGACACATTCTTGAGAAATAATGTTATGCATCAACTCTCGGTTGACGTATCTAAACATTGAAATATCTCTAGCTTGCCCGAATAGTGCCATTACCCAATAAAGATTACCATTGGCACATTACTAATTTCACTTACTCTAGCTACAGATTCAGCTGCTCTTCTTTCAAGTAAGGATTGACGAGAAGTTTGATCAAAATAATCTCTTAATTTTTCAATTAAAGCATTCTTAGTTTCAGTAGCAGAAGCAAGTAAATCTTGTTGATTCATTGTTACTTCAGCACCTGGGATAGGTACAGTAGAGTATTTACCTCTTACGTAACCTAACATTTCTTTTACTAAAGCTAATGTATATTCAAATATCCAAGCTCTACCTACTGAGTTAATTTCAGAATAGATTGGGTTATTATATGGATATTGAGATACGTTAGAAATAAGTCCACTACCAGATTGTAAAGAATCAGAATATACTTCATCTACGATAGTATATTGAAACCAAAGTTTTTCTGGGTTACCATCAGCGCCTGTTCCCGGGACAGGAAATATACGGAGATGGTTATTGATTAATTCAAAAGTATAGTTATTGAATAAGATATCATTAGCTAATTCAGTAGCTTGAATTGCTTGTACGTTATAGCTTAAAGGACTAATTAAATAGTTGTTGTAGATACCATATCCGGCTACACCACCTAATCCAGCAAACCAACCACCAGCTGCGGCTCCTAATCCCATACCACCTGCTGCAAAATATTGAGCTGCTGCTGGGATTCCTTGATAGAAGATATTTTTAACTTCTAATTGGCTGCCACTAATACCTAATGATTGTGATGCCCAAACATTTAAATCATAATCTTGAACACTAGCTGTTAATTCAAGAGCACCACTATACCAAGTAACGTTACCACCTACTCCAGCTTGTTCACCATATTGTTCAGATAAACGAACAATATTTTGGAAGTTAGGAGTAACTAAAGTATTAGAAAAGTTTTGACCAGAAAAATAAGAATTTTGAGAGCCTTCCATAGAAAGGTAATCTTCTCTCTGTTTAAAAGCGTATAATTCGTTTCCGTAAACTGTTACAGCTTCTTCAAAAGCAGTCCAAAATTGAACATCTTGTAATTCAATATTTTCAATAGGCCATCCTAATCTACGTGCACAAAAAGTTGTTACTTTATCAGCATCAGTTTGAAAATCAACATCATTATTGTAAAAACCAAATGCTGTAGGAGGAGGTAAAGTAGGATTAATATTGTATGCTGTTAAATAAGCTACAAAATCAGAAGAACCACTGTAAATTGGAATATTTGCCATAGTTTATTAAGTTGTAGCTATAAAGTATTCAATACTAGCATCCGATCCTGAAGGTTCAATTAGTATACTATGTATTTGTTCAAAAGTAAAGCTATTATCTATACTTCCTGTAATTTTACTAGTAGATAATAAAAAAGAGTTACTAGATGGGATTAAAAAATTAGCATCTATAGTACTTGAAGATACTATTAATTTAACTGAGGTAGTTGAAAGATTAGTAATTCTTCCATACTGAAAACTACTGCTTGTAAAAGTACCAGCACTAGGTTCAGCCCCAAAATAAAAGATAGTAGTTTGAGATCCAGAAGGACATTTTAAGCTTCTATTATCAATATAATTTATACCAGATACAATCTGAGAGGTTGTATTTGTTTGGGGTTCACCATTAAGTTTAATGGTTTCAGTTAGATTAATTAATAGATCAGCCATGCTTTTTTGTTATAAATATGTAAAAGTTTATTTACTTTTACCTGATGTGCCTAAAGATACACCTTGTAAAGATGCTTCCTCATAGTAGTTGATTAAATCCTCTACAATTGGGTTACGGTGGTTAGTTTTTAAAGAAATTGCTTCTAGATTTTTAATTTTTTTAGCAGCTGTGTATAAAAATCTAAAACCGGAATCGCGTTTAGATTTTAAATCTACTTGATTATCATCTCCACAGACAATCATTTTTGAACGTAAACCTAAACGAGTAACAATCATTTCCATTTGCTCGTGTGTTACGTTTTGTGCCTCGTCTACAATTACTACTGAATCTAGGAATGTTCTACCTCGCATAAATGATACAGGAACAATTTCAATTTGACCACTTTGTATGAGTTGCTCTATTTTCATTTTATCATAAAGCGAATACATATTTTGGTATATAGGTTGCACCCACGGGTCCATTTTTTCGCGTAAATCACCGGGTAAGAAGCCAATTTCTTCTTTACTCACCGTAGGACGTGTAATTATTATTTTATCGCACTCTTTCATGAATAATTTTTCAAGTGCTATTTGGCAAGCTAACATTGTCTTACCTGAACCAGCAGCTCCTGCTAGTAACGTGACTGTATTTTGTAATATTTTGGCTTTTGCTTCTTTTTGTTCTTGATTTAGTTCTATTTTAAATTTAATTGGATTTTTTGGTTTACGTTTCTCTTGAAAGATAACGTCATCATGATGATTAGAACTCATGTGATTAAAAATAAATTATACAAAGTACGTTTGCACCCAAATGTGCATGTATACATATAAAAAAAGAGCCCCGCTTTCGCGGGGCTCCATATTTTAATCTAAAAACTTAGATTAAAGAGAGTTCAAACCAGATACGTAGATCTTACCGTAGTACTCAGGGCGTAACATCTTCTTCGCGTAGCGAGTCATTAAGCCTTTTCTAGGTACGAATGTTTCTGGATCGTAGATCAATGGAGTCATGATCAACGGAATGTATGGAGCGAATACAGCACCAGTCTCAAGGAATTGAGAACCTCTGTAACCCATAAGGATGGTATTTTCAACCATGTAAGGGTTTTTGTATACAGTGTAACGGTTGTTCAATTGACCTGCTTTCTGGATACCGAATGCGTATTCCATCTTAGAAGCATCACCATCTGTGTTAGCAGCGAATCCTGGGATTGACTCGAGGATAGTTGCTACAGTTGGAGAACATACTAAGAAGTTAGCACCTCCACGAAGAGTTAACTGGTGGATTCTGTTAGAAAGTTTCTGCATCTTAGTACCAAGAGTTTGGAACCATTGGCCTTGAGTGTTGAAGAAACCAGATGAAGAAGCTGTCATTGTTGTACCATTGTAAACAATGTTGTTGTTAGCTGACCAGTACTCTGTACCTGCAGCAGCATCTT
>Ga0181343_1000699_pt1 | contig 14176 bp, 23 predicted proteins | sample Su13VDMLBSD_FD_130110 | JGI IMG/M metagenome (GOLD analysis project Ga0181343, IMG submission 130110) | Freshwater viral communities from Lake Michigan, USA - Su13.VD.MLB.S.D | ecosystem: Environmental > Aquatic > Freshwater > Lake | place: USA: Michigan | collected 2013-07-15 | reverse complement strand
AGACGGGCAAACTGGGCCGTTTTTGGTGCAGGCAAACGGCCAACCCGGCCACTTTAGCCCGTGGCACAGGCTTTGTTAGATCAGCAGCAGCACTCCTGCACCACAGCCACGACTTCCGGCCAGTTCACATCAGCCAGTTCGTCGCCGTCCGGGGTTTCACAGTCCGGCCACAGCAGGTTGCAGAAGAACTGGACAGACTCGATGTCCGCCTGTTCCTGACGGAAGGTCTCCACCATCAGGCGGTAGATGCTTTCGTCGTTGGTCAGCCACAGGGCGCAGTTCCATGTGGCACGATTCGTGTATCCGTTGTAGGTCTTGGTGGTCATGGTTTGATTCTATCCGGGTTTGAGGTGTTGTCAAGCGATTTCTGAAACATTTCAGTTTCTTTCCAACCATTCCCGATCTTCATCGGTCAGGTTGGCTTCGGCCAGTTCTCCCCAACAGGTTTGGCACAGACCTTCCCATGCGGACAGGTGGTCAGGGGTTTCGGGGTGGTTGCAACGGGGGCAGGTGGTTGTGGTGGTGGTCATGGGTGCATTCTATCCGGGTTTGAGGCGTTGTCAAGACAATTCTGAAACATTTTCCGGCATATACCGGGTTTCGCCGTTCTCCACATCGAACCACCAGTCCCACGCTCGCAGCGAGATTTCCACATCGTTTTCAAGGCTGTCGAGAACGCGGACGGCTTCTGGGCTGTCTGGGTGAACATCAGGCACATGGATTTCGATTCGGATGATCATGGTGGGGTTCCTTTCAGAAGGGTGCGATTTTGCCGGATTCGATCAGAAACAGGGCCATGCGGTGGTACGATCCTTGCAGGTGGTCGATCATGCCGCTGCTAACAAGGTACTGAAACAGTTCCACGATCTGTTCGTGGTCAAGATTGCCTTCTTCATACTGGATCATTTGGGTGGTGATGTTGCACATGATGGGAAGATACCACATATCTAGACTTGTGCAACAATGATTTCGGAATATTTCCGTTTCAAGAAAACTTGAAATTGTTATCAGACCGGCAACTATCAACAAGCCTAGCCACCCCGAAGGGTGGCAGGGGACGAGTCCCGGTTCGGCTTTGGATTAGCGGCGGGAGAAGGTGGCGTTCCAACCGTTCGGCGAGATACCGGACTGCACGAACTCGCGGTCGTCCGGGGACATGAACGGGAACGCATTCTGAATCAGCGCGCCGTCCTCACGCGCACGGAACCCGGCGGTGATCGCGGTGGTGGGGTAGTACTCGGTGGTGAACTGCTCGCCCGTGAACACGCACGGTGCGGTGAGAGCGGTCATCATCTGACCGTTCACAACCTTGGTGGTGGTGTGGAGCGGAGCGCGGTCGTGCAGGTGAACGGGCGGCTTGGTCTCACGGCGACGCAGTTCGTGGAGAAGGCGATCGAATCCCAGCATGGTGGCTTCCTTTGGGCCTGTGGCCCGGTTTGGGGTGATGCCACAATATGCCACCAATTTGACTGAATGCAAGAATGATTTCCGAAATTATTTGAGTCCAATAACCAGGCGGTGACTATCAACAAACCCGCCCCCGTGTTACCGGGGGGGCTCCTGCGAAGCCTGGGTTTGTTTGACTGGGATGTTTGGGGTGGTTGCCCCTGACCAGACCCTCCCTGATCAGGGGACTTGGACACCACCACAGTGTTTCGGTTACGGCATCACATCTCGCCCCAGCCTGCCGAGCGCAGCCACGCGTTGTCCGCGTCGTACTCGCCCTGCGTGGCATCCTCGCGGGAGTAGTCAGGTTCCGACTGCTGCGGAGCGGGCCACAAGCCTTGCCGCCCCAGTTCCGCCTCCATGATGTCCTTCATGCCTGCGATGGTTTCCGGGCAAATGGTCGGCTCGTTGTAGTGGTGCAGGCCGTCCAACAGCAGGAACAGGTTGGTGGCGGTCGCGCGGTCGATGGTGATGGTGATGGGTGCGTCGCTCATGGTGGTGGCTTTCCGGGCCTGTGGCCCAAATGAGGTGATGCTGCAATATGCCACAGATTCAGGCCAAGGCAAGAAAGAAAGCAGAAATATTTGCAAGTCCGATAACTACCGGTTACTATCAACCGGGGGGCCGGATTTCAACCGGAAATGAAAACCCCTCCCCCGCACTACCGGGGGAGGGGCACACCACCATGTGTTTCTTATCCGCCGATGGGAGCCTCGTCGGTCGCGGCCTGCTTCTCCAAGGTGGGCCACGCCACGGCATCCATGCGGCGAGAGGTGCGGGGCGAGGCGAACGCTGCCGCGCTGCCACACTCGTCGGCGAACGACTTCAGGCCGTCAGCCGACATCCGGAAGGTGATGCCTGCGCCGTTCGGGGCGATCAGGGTCACCATGCCGCTGCCGTCGTGGCGACGCTGCACGGACACCGCCATGCCCCAGTCGGTGCGGCCCGAGGGCTGCGAGGCGGGCTTGGAGAAGTACGCGCGGTGGCCGTCGTCGCCCTGCTTGCTGTACGAGTAGCGGCTGGTCTCCACGATCTTGGCGTCCCACGGCACGAACACGCCTGCCGTACGGGCGATGGTGCGAACGAGCGAGGTGCTGGCGGGGGAGGTCACGAGGTTGCGGAACAGGTTGCGGAACATGGTGGTATCCTTTCGAGAGAGTGTGGAGGCGGCGCACGCTGCGCCACCAACACCAACAAGATACACCGGATTTCGACATGGGCAAGAATTCAGGCAAGATATTTCCGGAAATTCTGCATCCTCTATACACCGCAAATGGTGCGTCCGATAACTGCATATTATTATCGGACGGTAACTATCAACTTTCAGGCAGTCCGATAACTACCGGTTACTATCAACCGGGGCGTTTCAAAAAAATTTGAAACGGGTGCGCGGCGGGAGGGGGGAAACGGAAAGCCCCCCCGAGCGCCGCCACGCTCTAGGGGGGGCCGATTGTTCGGCGGGCGGAGGGGGGCGGATTAGTCCGCCGATCCCCGACCCACGACCCAAATCAGTGCCTGCGCCTCGGCGTGCGGCAGACCGTGCGCATCGGCCACGCGCCGAACCGCATCGGCAAGGGCACGATATTCGGTGGTATTCGGCGCTTCCTTCGCCAAGCCTCCGATGCGGCACATCCATACGTCAATCACGACGGCGCTGGAATCACCCGCGATGGCGCGGGCGAAATTGTGCGTCTTCAAGGCGCGCAGACCCGAGAATCCGCACGCGATGCCGCGATGCGCAGCAGCGACATGGGCGCGCAGACCCTTCGGGGTTTCGCCGCACGCGAAGGCTAGCGCCTTGCGCAGGTTAGTGTCCCACCGAACGCGAGGAGAGAATGCCGACACAACGCACGCGGCAGCCTCATTCGACCATCCGGCAGCGTAGGCAAGGGCGCGCGAGAACGATCCCGCGAGCGCGTACCATCGGCGCGCGGCTTCGCGTTGTTCGGGCGTGGCCGCGAGAATGGCGGCATCGTAGGCGGGGATCGCGGCTTCCATGACGGAAGCGGCGTGCAGGTTGCGGGCGTGGCGGGTACGCATGGTGGATACCTTTCAATGGTGGCGGATACGGCACGACAATCGAGCCGATGCCACACTATAACCCCAATTTCGACATGGGCAAGAATTCGGCACGATATTTCCGGAAATAATATTATCGGACTCTGCGCGTTATCGGCCCCGGCAACTATCAACAATTGTTAAGATTAGGTAAATGTTTGGTTAAATTAAGTTTGTGTTAAGATTTGGTTAAGGTGACTATCAACTTCGGCATTTCAAAATAAAATGAAAACCCCCCGAGCACCGCCATGCTCAAGGGGGGTCTGAAACGGGTTTGGTGGGTTACTTCACGCTAACGACGGCTCCATCGCGCAGCGTGCAAGTGGCGTACCAAGTGTGAGCCTGCGGGTAGTGCGGACCTTCAACGCACACTCGACCGTCGCCAGTCTCTTCGCCATCGCCGAACGGACCCGGCTGGAACACGCGAACGGCGGGACCAGTGCCCGAGAGGAACGCAGCAACGGCATCCTTCAAATCTTTCTTCTTCTTGAAATTGCGGGTCGCGTACATGGTGGTGACTTTCTGCCCCTTATGGGGCGGTTTGGGTTATGTCTCAATATGCCACCGATTTGATCAAATGCAAGAAAGAAACCGGATATTTCTTGCGTCCGATAACAGCGGCAACTATCAACAAAAAGAAAACCCTCAATCTTGAGGGTCAAATCCGTATGGATGGTCGTCGGGTTCGATCCGGTTACAGCATCCCAAACATTCTTGATCGCAACGCCGATACTCAAAACGCGTTGCCCAAGTTTCGGGGCCACCCGCCCAGTTTTCGGGCGTGAGGTCACAGCCACACTCCACGCAAAAGGTTTCGGGTTCCACGCAGGTGATAACGCGGTTGGAGGCGGCGGGGGAGATGGTGGTGGTGGTGATGTTGCACATAGCGGTGTGCTTTCTGCCCCTGCGGGGCGGTTTGGGTTATGCCCAATTATGCCTCGGATTTTCCGGAAGTCAAGAAATGGGCGCGATATTTCCAAAAGTTTTTTGAGTCCGATAACCAGGTGGTGACTATCAACACCCGCCGGGAGGCGGGGGTAGAGACCTGTTAGGTCTGTGCGGCCCATTTAGGTTCGTCGCGCTCCGGGTTCCAGTCCGACGCGGGCACGGACTCACACCAGTACCCACGCCGCTCGTGCTGGCGGATCTGCGCGGGCGTGATGCCCGGGAAAGAGTTTTCCCATGCGGCAGCAGGCGTGTCCCCATACCCGTAGGTGAGGGTGACAAAAGCGCGAGGATGCTCCAAACAAATGACGTGGTAAACCTTTGCGCTGGTAGCAGCGTTGTCCATGGCGGTGGCTTTCTGCGGCGGGTCGCCGCGTTGAGGATGCCCAAGTATACCACCGATTTTCCGGAAGTCAAGAAAGAAACCAAAAGTTTTTTGAGTCTGATAACCAGGTGGTGACTATCAACTCTCCCTGCCTTCGGGCAGGGAGATCGAGGGTGGGGTCACGGTGACCCGTCATCCTGACCCCCGTAGCGAATCACCATGTACTTCTCCCCGACCCGCCGCAGGTCCGCGTAGTCGCCCCAATTGCCGCCCAAGGCCATATCGCTGGGAAGGCAATCGGAAATCGCCCCCTTGCTGAACCTCCGGAAATCCATGCCGGAAACAACCCAAACCCCGCTCCAGTCACACCCCAAATTGTGACGGGTAAATCGCTGAAACTCCCGAATCCGCAGGGTGACGCGCTCGTTACCGTACAGGAACGAGTGGGTGCGGGTGGAACGGGTGATTTCGGTGGTGGTGGTGCTGTCGGTCATGGCGGTGTCTCCATTGGAGGAAGTGAGATGGGCAGAACACTTGTGCTGCCGTAGGCAGCATATCATCTGTCAAGCAAAATGCAAGAAAAAAATCCATGTTTTCGGTTTCAATGAAACCTGAAACGCGCGACGACCAGGCGGTAACTATCAAATTTCTGTTAAGATTTAATTAAATTAAATTTATGTTAAGATTTGGTTAAGGGGACTATCAACTCCTGCCACCCCCGAAGGGGTGGCTGGCCCGAAGGCGGTGGAGTGTTGCCGAGTTAGTGCCCACGCACTGATGGGCCCTCGGTGTCCTCGCTCGGGTCGCGGCTGGCATCCTCGTGGCAGCGGCGGCACACACCCGCAGCCGTGCGTCCCCAATCCGCAGGCAGGTCACACTCGGTGCAACGCAGAGCCGCGCGATCCTCGGCGTACTCTGCCTCGGTCTGGTCTTCCTGTCGGTAGTCCTCCGGAGTGTGTTCTCCAAGGGGGGCAGGCGCAGGCGTGCTGCCCTTCAGCCACAACTCCAAATTGAAGATGGCACTGTTCAGACCTGCTGCCACCCCGCTCATGCTGGCGGAGGCGTGGGGGTCTGAATCCTTGAACTCCTTGGCCATGCCGCGCGCCTCCTCACGCATCCTGCGCAGGTGATCTACGATGCCCTGCACATCGCGGGCGCAGGTGACCACGGCGATCATCGCGGCGTGCATCGGGCGCTGGTGCGCGGATGCGCGGATGGCATCGGCGACGGTGGGAGCGGGTGCGAAGAGAGGGAAAGTCTTGCTGTCGGACATGGCGGTGTCTCCTGAACCCGAGGCGACGCGTCGGGGCACGCGAGCCGCACAAACTTGTGCTGCCATAGGCAGCATAACACTAAACCCAGCCGATGCAAAAAGAAAGTGGCCGGATTCTGCAAGATATTATTACCGGACTCTGCGCCGGTGGCCAGGAGGCAACTATCAACTTTCTGTTAAATTTGTGTTAAGATTTGGTTAAGGTAACTATCAACTCCTGCCACCCCCGAAGGGGTGGCTGGCCCGAAGGCTGTGGAGTGTTGCCGAGTCAGCGCTCGATGGCCGAGTCGCCGATGGCGCAATGCAGGTTGTAGAACTTCATCATGTCGAACTTGCCGAACTTGCCACGCGCCGCCTCCAGTTCAGCGACGCACCGGAAATCGTTGGTCTTGAACAAAGCCATGATCTGCGCGGTGCTCCACTCCTCGCAGGTGGCCACGCACAGGTAGCCTTCCTTGCGCTCCTTGCCCGTGATGCTGACAGCCTTGCAGGCGAACCAAGTCTTGCCGTTCGTGTAGACCTCGTACATGGTGGTGATCTCCGACCCGTGGCGACGCGACGGGAGGCACGGCGACGCTGCACACGCAGCATCACACCTACACCATAGCACACACCGGGCAGAATGCAAGAATGACTTGCCCGGAATCTTCTGGTGTGGAGGGGGGGTTCCGTCCAGACAGTGTTGCAGGAACGGGTCCCATCCTGGAAACTTTTCCGCTAGCAAGCCCCCCAACCTGTGTGAACATCCCAACTCAAAACACGCAGACCCCCCCTACCCCCCTTTAAGGTACCCCGATAGGATCCCCCGTTCCCAGAAGACTCTAAATTTTTTAAAATGGGTCCCCTCCCCCCTACCCCCTTTTCATTTCTGTACGGATCCCCCAGTTTTTATAAATATTTAAAATGAAATCGTTTCTCCAACATTTGCAAGAAGACGACAAGCAAATCTTCACCACCACTCGAAAAGAAGTAATGCAACGCCGAGGAATGGGAGATGCTGAGTATCTTGACGCATTGAAAAAATTTAGAGCAGACCCTAAAAACGCAGAATTATTAAAACCGTTTGCTTTACCCAGTGTGGATTCTGTAGATTTAAATCGTCCTATACAGGTACAGTACGGTGCTCCCGGTGCTTTTGGACCAAGAGACCGACAAGCATTTAAACAGATAGAAGACTATTACGGATTTGTTCCTGGCGGATTTGCTGTTAGACCTGGTGATGCGTTAGGGCGTCCTGCCGCAATTCGTATAAACTCTGATGATTCTTCTTCAGATGTTGTTGGAGAATTTAATCCAAAAGAAAGCAAACCTGCTTTAACTAAAAAAGACGGTAAATTTGTGGTCACCATGAGACCAGAAAACACTCCTCCAAGAGTGTCAAATCGTTCAGGATTTCCTGTCGATGTGGTTGGCCATGAAGCATCTCACATCACACAGTTTCCTAAAGGAGTTGAAAGACCAAGAGTGGTGCCACCGCTTGCTGGTGATACTCCAGAAAATAAAAAATTCAGAGAGTACTTGTTAAACACCGACGAACCAGCAGCGCGAGCCAACGAGTATAAAGCGTGGTTACAAAGAAAAACTGGAAAAGTTTTCATGCCAGACGCGCCTACCGACGAGTTTAAAAAAGCAATACAACTGTTAAAATCTCAATCACAAAATGATGAAGCTTTGCAAACAGATTTAGAATTTTACGGAACACCACAAGGTGAAGCACTATTTCGTGGAGCAAAAGCAAATCTGCCAGAAGCAGATCCCACTAAAAATAAACCAGTTAAACCTGCCACTACTGCTACCGCACTAGCCGAACACTGGTCTCGCATGGCAAAAAACTATAAATAAAATAACATGAAAACATTTCTTCAATACCTGGAAGAAGACTCAGACTTAATGACTGGCATCAGTACAATTGCTCCTGCCGTGATGGCAGCCGGAGCTTTTGCTATTCCTGCTGTTCTTCCCAGAATTATTGATCGTATCAAGGATGCTGGCAAGCCGTCAATCATTCCTGCGAAATCTTCTGTTCCACCCAGTCCTGTTGGTAAAATGAAGACTCATAAAGATTTAGACGCAGTAAATCAAACTAATAGTGCTCGTCAACATTTAGAAGGCAAAGAAGCAAAACGAGCACAAGCGGAAGGTCGCAGACCAAATCCAGTGGCAGCTGATGCTGTAGCAAAACTGGCGCGATCTCGCGTGAGTGCTGCTCGTGGTGTGATGAGTAAACGAGAAAAAGCTGCATCAAATCGGCCTATAGTTGGAAGCGACGGAGTATAAACATGAAAACATTTTTACAACATCTGGAAGAAGCTGACGCGTTTGGATCTCGCTGGGTACCACCCATGGTGTCTAATCCTACCACCAGTGTTGCAACACCAGTTGTTGCACCAATCACACCACCCAGCAACAGTTCTGGTATGACCTGGGACCAGTACGAACAAAAAGTAAAGTCTGGTGAAATTAAACCCATGATTATGGATGACGATCCGTTCGTTAAAGCTCAGAAACGTATGAGTGATGCACTATACCGGCAAAAACTAAACACACAACGTCGTCGTGGCAGACCACCAACACCAGAAGAAGAAGCAGAAGACGATATGCGTTACTGGATATCTTAAGGAACCACCAATGAAATCATTTCTACAATACATCACAGAAGCTGGCATTCGCCGTAAAGTTCGTGTGGCAGACTCAAAAAAATTATCACCCCGTGAACGAGTTGGAGCTCGTGCTGACGTGAAGCGCGAAGAACAAAAGCGTGCAGGTCGTGTAGAGCGCCGAGCAGAAGCTGAAGCAGCACTAGACGTTCCAATGAGTTCCAGTACTGCTCAAGGCCGATTAAAGACTAAAGCGGCTCGTGCCACACTAGCCAGTGAATACGGTGAAAGTGTGAAACAAGGCGGTAATCCTGCGTGGCTGCGTCCAATGAAAACCACTTTAATTAAAGGTGTATGGGGACCAGAATATAAAACAACTATTAATCCTCGTTTTCAATCTGATATTTCTGAAGGTCAAGTAGTGCCGTCACCCAATACTCATGCAGTACCTGCTAATAAACGAGACCCCGAACCTTACATACAAACACCAGAAGAAGTCGCAGAAAGAAAAAAATACATAAAAAATAATGTTAATTATGTCAGACTTAATCGTATGAAAAATTTCATGGAAGATCCATTAGGCATTAAAAGCGGAATAGAAAGTGCGGTCGATAGTGCCAATGCCAATATGGATCATTTAGAAAAAGACAAAAATTACCGTAATGAGTGGAGCGAACAACTTCCACGAGACAGAGACGGAAATCCTTTAGGATAATTTCCGGAAAAAGTGAAGCGGAAAAAAAAGCGGTTAAGGTATACATACTTGACCTCTCGTGAGTGAGAGCATTTTTATAAAGGAGATACTATGAGTACTAATAAGTCATGCCCGGTTACTGGTGGTTGGTGTTGGAAGAACCCGTTACAACTGGTTCTGTTTCTTGCTGTGCTTCCTTACGCTGTAAAGAGCACTATGTGGCTATGGAATGCTGTAACCGCAGCAGTTGCCTGTGTAACCAAGTAAACCTCTTTTAGTCACGGACGACCTGAAACCCCTGAGAGAAATCTTGGGGGTTTTCTTTTGTATAAATAATATTATGGACCATATCACCAAAAAATTAATCAGTACTATTAAAAGCATCACAGAAACTAATGCATTTGGTAGTGAAACAGTTCCACCTATAGGAACTCCTGAATACGAACGATACCAAAAAAACAAACAAGCAATACAACAAGTAATGACTCCAAAACCTCAAGTTCCTGGAGATCAACAAATTCAAAATCGTACAGCAGACGAAGATGTTATGGTGAAACAAGGATTAACACCTCGTCGCCTACCTCGATACTTACAAGGTTTAGAGGACACTAAAAGACCAGAGTATTACAGCCAAGAAACACACAACAAATATCCAGAATTACATTCAGTTTACGGACTTACTCCTAAACCGCCTGTTGGATAAAATATCATGAAATCGTTTCTTCAATATATCTCAGAAGCTGGAATACAACATCCAGAAGATAAAGCTTACGCACCAGCATACGGTGAAGTAAGCATGACGACTCCTCCTAGACATAAACCGTTTTGGACAGACAAACAGGGCTTGGAGTATTCTCCGGTTTATTGGGATAATCCAGAAAATCCTGCAGTTCCTGCTCCAGGATCTCCGATAGTGGCAGCAGAAGATCGACCACAATTAGACAGTGGGCACTGGACAGACACAGCCCAACCTTCGCAGTATCCACACGAAACTGCCCAACAGTATCGTGAAAGAATGACTGGTCGTATAGATAAACCAACTCTAGCAAATCCTAATCCTCCACAACCAAAACCACATCCCGGCGTAATGCAAGTAAAACTTGGCGTAAAACAACCAGGCTGGTATGAATCTCATTCGTGGACTGAAAGAAAAGCAATACAACAAGGAACTGCTCCTGCAGAATCAGAATCTGAAGGAGAAAGAATTGCAAGAGAAAACAGAGAAAAAGCAAAACAAAAAGTTAATCCTAAAATGATACCAGCTTCAGGAATACCACAAACATGAAATCATTTCTCCAGCATCTTTTAGAAACTGCCGCATGGCAACGCAAAGAAGGCAAAGATCCAAAAGGCGGATTAAATAAAAAGGGAGTCGCATTGTATCGTCGTGAGAACCCCGGTTCCAAGCTTCAAACAGCCGTCACTGAAGACCCTAAAAAATTAAAAAAAGGCTCTAAGAAAGCTAAACGCCGTAAATCGTTTTGCAAACGTATGAAAGGTATGAAAGCCAAACTAACGTCTGCAAAAACTGCGCGTGATCCAGATTCACGTATTAATAAAGCTCTTCGTAAATGGAACTGCGAATGAAAAATATCACACAATATTTAATTGAAACCGCCAGACTAACTTTACAGTACCACAACGAGTTAAATCCCAAAATATGGGACGGCAATAATCTCAGACCAGAAGTTTCTGGCAAACTAATGATGATTGCTCAAACGTGGGCAGCATTTGCCAAGATTCCACCCAAAGCAATAAAAGATATTATTCTGGTTGGTGGAAACGCAAACTACAATTACACAGACTATTCTGATATTGATCTGCACATAGTGGTAGACACTAAAAAAATTCCAGAATGTAAAGGTCTACTTGACGAATACCTGCGTGGCAAAAAACAGCTATGGGGGCTCGTCCACGATATAACCATTTACGGTCATGATGTAGAACTGTACGCGCAAGACCAAAATACACCGTACACCGAAGGTCAAGGTGTTTACAGTGTAAAGCGCAACAAATGGATTGTTAAACCAAAGCAACAACAAATAGATCTGAAAGATCCTGCGCTACAACAAAAAGTAGATCAATACATTGAAAAAATTGATACACTAATAAACAGCAACGCAGAAGAAAAAACGTTTGAAGATCTCAAGAAAAAATTTGTTGAAATGCGTAAATCTGCTATTAAACAAGGCGGCGAATTCTCATTAGAGAATTTAGTGTTTAAAGAATTACGTAATCTAGGTTATCTGGAAAAGGTTGACACGTATCTACGCACACGTCAAGACGAAAGATTAAGTTTGTAAATTTTAATTCGTCTAAACTATTTAATTACTTTTTATTTTGCGGTTTTAAAAATTGTGGAGAAGTTATTTCTTCGTCAGTAGCAGTTCCTAAATTGGATTCTCTACCTTCTGAATCTTGTTTTTTTTGTTGTAATAAAGTAGACCACAAATCACCTTCTGCTTTGCGTCTATTTTGTAATCCAGTTAAAACTTCACCACCAGATTTATTGTAAAGATTTAGAGCAGCTGGAACACCACTTAAATTTTGTTCACAACTTAAACACTTACTAATAGTTTCAAATCCTTTAGAGCCATAAAAGTTAGGTCCTACATTATAACCAAAAGAAATTAAAGCACTTTGTTGATTAGGATTTAATTTGTTCCATGTTGGAATTTTCTTTTCATAAACTGGAAGTATTCGCGTATCAACATACCGTTGCATATTTTCATTTGCTTGTTCTGGAGTAATTACATCACCTTGTTTTACTGGTCTACCATCAGGATGGGTAGTAGATCCTTTACCAATAGTCCATACTTTTCCTGTTGGATCCCAATACGCCTTAGTTCGCATTCCTTCAAATTTACTTATTAATGAATGCCATGCAGGTGGTTGAGGTGCTTTTGGTTCTTGTTTGGTTAAATTTTGTTGATTATTAGAAGATGCGGTGGTTTGTGGTGTAGTAGTATTCGAGATAACTTGTTGATTTGAAGGCAAGTTTAATTTTTGGCCTATTTTGATCATGTTAGGATCAGTAATAGACGGATTTAATTTCATTATATTTTCAACTGTGGTATTGTTTTTCTTTGCCAGAGCAGTTATAGTATCTCCAGATTGTATATTATATTCTGTATCGTTTTGTTCGTTTAACCAGATTAAAAAGTTTTTCATTGTACAGATATTTATAAATACTGATAGTATGAAACATTTTAAACAATATCTGGAACAATCAATTATTTTGGAATCCAAACTGGACGATTTCATTAATTTTGCCTCTGAAAACTTAGAACTACAAGATACACCAAAAGTAGTGTTGTTGCAAGTACGTGATAAAGATATGACAACCGCAAATTACTGCCCAAATTCCAAGACTATGAAGATTTACGCAAAAAATCGAGCTCTTTTTGATATTGCCAGATCTATTGCCCATGAGTTAGTGCATCATAGACAGAACGAAAGAGGTGAAGAACTAGACGGAACCACTGGTTCTGACTGTGAAAACGAAGCAAATTCACTGGCAGGCAAGATAATTCGTATGTACGGCGAGAAAAATCCAGACTTTTACGAAGAATGAAACGAAAAACAAAAAATCAAGACGAGATACGTAAGTTTTTAACTCGTATCGATGAGTCTAAAATTGAAATTACTGAAAAAAAGGACACAGTTCCATCAGTAATTGAAAATCCATCAGCTCAACAGATCTATGCAGAGCTAGAAAAGTCGGTTTGTACACTGTTTTTTTACAAATTCACTGATGGACGGCACAGAAAAATGCGTTGCACCTTGAATCAAGAGATGTTTTCCACAAAATACAGCTCAAGCAGAACACTTAAGAGTGCAATTATAGCAAATTTTGCAAGAGGCAAGCACGGCAAAGAAGGTTTAGTGCCAGTTTGGGATTTAGATGCCCACGAATGGAGAAGTTTTTACGTGGATCGTGTGTATAAGCTAGTCAGAAACGAAAAAACTGACATAGAATAATCGTAAAAGGAAAAAAGTCATGCCAAACGATAAACCTTTAACACTTTTAGAAAAAACTTCTCAAAAATTAGCTGAGAGTGCATCACAAACTATCGGATTGTACGAAGAGTATCTGATGGACAAAGCAACTTGGCGTGATTTGGCAAAAAATATGACTAAATTACGTGCAGCAATCTCTGCTTACTACGCTGCTGGCGGAAAATAATTGTTTTTACTTGACTGATTGATTTTTTGGAGTAAATTGTTGTTATGAAGATTGAAGATGATATCAAACTAGATTTTGCCGACGTTCTAATTCGCCCAAAGCGCAGTAATCTTGACAGCCGTAGCAAAGTTGATCTGGCACGCAGATTTACATTTAAACTTCCAGACAATATGCAACAAGAATGGACTGGTGTGCCGGTTGTTGCTGCCAATATGGATACTGTTGGCACGTTTCAAATGGCTGACAGCCTAGCAGAATATAATGCACTGTGTGGTATTCACAAATATTACACAGAAGCGGAATGGGACAACTTTATGTACGGCTGGATTACTGATCATGTGAACTGGCCACCCAACGTAGTATATACGATGGGCATGGGTGACATGAATTCCAGCATGGAAGAAATTCAAAAGGCTGAACGAATTCTAAACAAGCATAAGTCCATCAAGTTTATTTGTATTGATGTGGCAAACGGGTATACTGAAAAGTTTGTGAATTACGTTCGTACTATTCGTGGACTATTTCCAGATCATATTCTGATTGCTGGAAATGTTGTGACACGAGAAATGACTGAAGCACTGATTCTTGCAGGAGCAAACATTGTAAAGATTGGTATTGGTCCTGGATCAGTCTGCACGACTCGCAATTCCTT
>Ga0181343_1000698_pt1 | contig 14191 bp, 33 predicted proteins | sample Su13VDMLBSD_FD_130110 | JGI IMG/M metagenome (GOLD analysis project Ga0181343, IMG submission 130110) | Freshwater viral communities from Lake Michigan, USA - Su13.VD.MLB.S.D | ecosystem: Environmental > Aquatic > Freshwater > Lake | place: USA: Michigan | collected 2013-07-15 | reverse complement strand
CACCAACCCGCCATAAGACTTCACAAACCTTTTCACTTGGCCTGGAAACAAATGACACCAGAAGAGCGCGCCGAATTCATCGCAGACGTGGCGGCTGCAATTAAAGCAGTGCCCGCTTCGCTCTCAGAAGATGAGCAGCGGTGGGTTCGCATGGCGATCCAGAAGGAGGCCCAAAGCCTTGAGCTGCGCCAGGCCATAATCGAGAAGAGCCTGACGGCGCTGGTGTTGGCCGCATTGTCAGGCCTCGGCTACCTGATCGTAGACTTCTTTAAAAACCACGGATTCAAATGATCGGCTTATTACTTGACCCCGAAGCAGCGCTTGACGCGGTAAACAAGGCGGTTTCGCTCGTCAAGAAAGCCAGTGCTACTGCTCAGAGCGTGGAGTCCCTGGCTCCGATGCTGGGCAAATACTTCGACGCCAAGGCCAACGCCATCGCGTCAGCTCAGGCAGCCAAGGCCGGCACGTTCGGCGGCTCGTCGATGGGCAAGGCCCTCGAGCTCGAGCTGGCGATCGACTCGCAGCGCGAGTTCGAGGAAGACCTCAAGCGCCTGTTCTGGAACGCCAACAAGATGGACGTCTGGATGAAGATCAAGGCCCGCGCTGCGACCATGGAGGCAGACGCCGCCAAGGCTGCCGGCCGGGCCAAGGAAGACGCCCGGCGGAAGAAGCAAAAGCAGCAGGAAGAACTGGAGACGGCGATCGCCGTGATCATCTCGGTCGCCATTTTTGTCGGCTTGATGTGGGGCGGCTGGGAGTTGTTCTCCTTCTGCCGCAAGAACGGGTGCTGACGATGTGTGGAAGCTGCTCAAATGGTTTGATGTTGGCAAGGACTGGAAGCTCGGCATCGACCGGTTCTTCCGGTTCTGCTGCGTGGTGATGATGGTGAACTTGTTTTTAGACCTTCTGCACGTTCTGCCAGTAGACGATTCCAAAGTGCTCATTGATTTCGTGAAATCCAATTTACCCGTCGGAGGCGGTGATGACTAAAGCCCTTGAGAAAGATTCCAAGTACAACCACTTCGACGTCGATGGTGATGGCGTGGTTACTGACGATGAGCTGAACCGGTCGGAGCGCATGATGCAGATCGAGAACATGGACAAGCTCGCCGACCAGCAGCGCGTCATGGCTTGGGTCGCCATGTTCATGCCATTCGCCATCATCCTCGTCATGAGCGCCCCGTTCATCGAGATGGACAAAGTGGCTGCGCTGGTTGGCCTGGCGACTGTGTTCTGCGGCTCGATGGGCACGATCGTCGTGGCCTTCATGGCAGCGACTGCCTACATCCGCGGAAAGATGACTGACTAAAGGAGCAGACCATGATTGGAATAGACGCACTATTGAACGTGGGCGGCAAGCTCATCGACAAGCTCATCCCTGACCCAGAGGCAAAAGCCAAGGCGCAACTTGAGCTGTCAAAAATGGCCCAGGAAGGCGAACTGGCGAAGTTGGCTCATGAGGCCGACCTGTACAAAACAGAGCAGAACAACCTGACCGAGCGCCTCAAGGCCGACATGGGCAGCGACTCTTGGATGTCCAAGAACATCCGGCCCATGACGCTGATCTTTATTCTGCTGGGGTACTTCACCTTCGCCATGATGAGCGCCTTCGGCAAGAACACCAACCAGGCCTATGTTGAACTGCTCGGGCAGTGGGGCATGCTCATCATGTCGTTCTACTTCGGCGGCCGTACACTCGAGAAAATCATGGATATGAAGGCGAAAAAATGATCACCGTTGAATACCTGCAAAAAGCCACCGGCTCCACTGCTGCAAACGCGGCCAAATACATCGAGCCCCTGAAGGCCGCGATGGAACGCTTCGAGATCAACACGCAGAACCGGGTCGCCGCGTTCTTGGCGACTGTTGCGATCGAGTCGGCCCACCTGGCCGCTGTCGAGGAGGGCCTCTACTACTCGAGCCCTGAGCGCCTGGCGTCGATCTTTAAGCGCGCCTTCCGTGATGCGGATGACGCAACACCCTATGCGAAAAACCCAAAGGCTCTGAGCCAGAAGCTCTACGGCGGCTGCCATGGCCGGGGCCTGATCCAGCTCACTTGGGAGGCCAACTACCGCAAGTGCGGCGACGCCCTGGGCGTGGACTTTGTGAGCAAGCCTGAGCTGCTGGCGACGCCTGAGTATGCGGCCCTGTCGGCCGCGTGGTTCTGGAAGGCCAACGGCTGCAACCAGGCTGCTGATCTGGGCGACATGACGAAGGTCACGGCCATCGTCAACGGCCCGGCCAAGCTGCACTTGGCCGAGCGCAAGGCGCAATATCTTGTGGCGAAGGGGGCTTACCCCGTCGCTGACAGCAACGAGGCTACGGCCTAACAGGGAGGCTTATGCCACTGACACAAGTACCAGCTGGAATGATCGAGGACGCCTCAATAACGCCAGCAAAATTATCTCAGCCCCTTACCCAGGCGACAGCGCAGGCAACCACCTCGGGCACGTCCAAGGACTTTACCGGCATCCCATCATGGGTGCGCCGGATCACAGTCACTTTCAACGGCGTGTCCACCAACGGAACGTCGCCTCCAGTTATTCGCATTGGAACATCTGGGGGTGTTCAGGCCACTGGCTACACATGCGTGAACTCGGTCGTGGTCACATCATGCGTCACACTTAACGACACAACGGGTTTTCTGATAGGCGTCAACACCACAAACTGGGGCGCTGGCGTTGTTGCCAGCGGCCAGTTGGTTTTGACGCTGCTTGACGCTGCAAGCGGGGTGTGGAGTTGCAACGGCATGCTGGGAGCCAGCGGTGCGATCTACATGACAAGCGGATCGAAAACACTTTCAGGAGTGCTAGATCGCGTTCGCTTCACCACTGTAAACGGCACAGACGCTTTCGACGCTGGTTCAATCAACATCCTGTACGAGTGATCTCCTGCCCCTTGGCGATCGCTGCGCCCGTCAGATCGGCTGCTGCCTTGGCGGCGCCGGTCTGCATGTAGGCATAGCCGGCCGTGGTGTCTGTCGACGCATGGCCCAGCAGCGCGCCAACAGCCTCCAGCGTCAGGCCCGCTGAGAGCCCCGTGGAGGCGTAGAACCGACGCAGGTCGTGCATCCGCAGGTTCGTCACCTTCGCGCGCTTGAGCACCCCTTTCCAGCCGTTCTTGGGCGACTGCAGCGGCTCGCCTTCGATGCGGCCGCAGATCAGGTACGGGTTGCCCACCGTCACCGGGATCCTCTTGATGCACTCCATCGCTGGCGCTGACAGGTGCACCAGCTTGTCGCCGGTCTTGCTGTCCGGCAGGTGGATGGCGCCGTCTCTGATCCACTCGCGCCGGCAGTGCATGATCTCGCGCAGCCTCGCGCCCGTGTACGTCAGCAGCTCCACCAGCCCGCGCAGGTACGGGTCCGACTTCGGCAGGGCCTCGATCACCTGGCGCATCTCCTCGACGCTGGGCACGCGCTTGCGCTTCTTCTCGGGGTACTTGTCGACCCTTACCGGGTTGTCGCCGTCGCGCCACTCCCACTGCCTCGCCAGGTTGAACATCTTCGACAGTAGGCGCATGGCCGCGTTGGCCCGGTACGGCGTCGCCATCATGTCGGTGTGCACCTTGCTGATCTCCTTGGGCCGGATCTCCGACACCAGCAGATCGCCGAGCGGCTTCTTCAGGTGCAGCCGCCACAGGGTCTTGTCCTCGACCTGGCTGCGGGGCTTCTTGCGCGGCATCCACTCCTTCTCGTATTTGGCCCACAGGTCGGCGACGGTGTTGGGCTTGCTGCCCTCCACGTCCTTGCCCGAGGCCACTGCCGACAGGATCTGAAGCGCCAGCTCGCGGGCCTTCGTGCGGTTGATCACGCGGGCGTCGCCGATCTTGGGCCTGCGCTGCTTGCCATGGCGGTCGCGGTGGTACAGGTACCAGACCGACTTGGTATCGAGATGGCGCAGCTGGAGGCCGGGGATCTTGCTGTCGTGTTCGGTGGTCATGATCTGGTCACGCTCTGGTCACAGGAAGCATCGGGCTGTGACCAGATGCTTCGGGTTATTCACTGCCGTAAACCATTGCAGAGTCAGCATAAAAAGGCAAGAGTCAGGCTTGGTCTGGACCATGGAATCGGACTACGAATCTGGGGGTCAGAGGTTCGAATCCTTTCGGGCGCGCCAACTAACCACCTGAAATCACTCGCAAAAAAGAAGCCCAGCCGAGGCTGGTTTTTCCTGAAAAAATCGTCTGGTCACAATCTGGTCACGCGATCGCGGCATGCCGATTTGGCCGCAGCTGGCATGGTGGGGTGGTAGCTCGATGCGCTGCAGTCGACGCGCGCCGGGGTCTGCTGGCGCGGCATGAGCATTACGACAGCGGCCGACACCAGCAGCACCGCAAGGCAGACCAGCATGGCGCGAGCCAGCGATGCCAGGTAGATGCGCCACAGGGTCGGCGGCAGGGGCTCGGCGGCTTTCATGGCCTGGCCGACCTTTGCCACGCGGGCGGGGCAGTTGCGCTCCTGGTCGCAGTCGTAGTCGCAGCAGTTCATTCTCGGTCCTTGAAGGTGGGCAGGCCGGCGTAGTGGGTCCAGCCGCAGCCCTTGGTGAAGTTGCCGATCGTGGCGACGCCGAGCTTGCGGTTGATCAGCAGCAGCTTGGTGCCGGACGGCGGTGGGGTGTCCTTGATCTCGATCCAGTGGTGCTGGGTGTCGACCAAGGCGAACTTGTTGTGCGTGGTCTTGGTGGTCATGGCGTCTCAGGCGTACTGCCCCAAGAACCGGCCGAAGATCTCAAACCAGACCGCCAGGCCGGTGAAGGCGCAGAAGTGCCAGCAGGCCTGCATCCAGTGGGGCAGTTTGCTCATGTGTTCTTCTCCTTGAAAGTGTAGGGCGCGTATTCCACGGCAAGCACTTCTATGCCTCCATCAGGCAAGCGCTTGATGATGCTAACGCAAGGAATGTCGCCAGCCTTGCCCCAATCAACACCCCAAGACACATCCTGCACAGGTGCTGCAAGTTGCTTTGCTGCTTCTTGCATCTGGAACAAACAGGTTTTTAGGCCTTCGTTTTCTTTAATCAATCTTGCTTCTTGCTGAATACAGGTTTTGTTGTGTTCAAGCCATCTTTCGTTTTCTTCGTGCAGGCGGCGTAGTTCGGATGCTGCCTCACCGCACCATTGCTTCGTTCCAACAATCCAGTGGTCATCGGCTTGTTCATCAGCCAGCTTCAATGCTTCGATGCTCACAGGTCACCGCCTTCCGTGTCATCGCTTGGCAGGCAGCGAACGACCGGCTCGACGCGGCCGTCGCGGTAATGCAGGCGCTTGCCGTACAGGCTGGGCACAGCCAAGGCGTCCTGAGATCCTGGGCGGGGGATGCTGCGCACCTCGCCATCGCCGAGCACGTAGGTGCCGCGCTTGAACACGTCGTCGCGGTTCGGCATCGCGGTGGTGGTCTTGATCGTATCGCTCATGCCAGCACCACCTGCGCAATGAAGAAGGCCGCGGCCAGCACGGCGATCACGATCGCCACCATCTGGACGAGGGGCATGGCTTCGCGGTGCTCGGCGAAGTCGCGGCTGGTGTAGGGCCCGAAGGCCTCCTGCAGGGTGCGTGGGTATTTTCTGGTGTTCATGGTCTGTTCTCACAGGTTGATGATTTCAATGTCGTGGGGGCGCTTGCGGCCCATCAGGATCTCGCGGATCTGGCGCTCTGTGCGGCGGTGGCAGTGGATCATGGTGCGCGCGGACACCTGCTCGATGACCGCGGCATAGTCCTCGAGCACGGCGCGCACAGCCTGGATGCCTTGCGCGTCGAGCCGGATGGAGGCGCCGCCTTTGAGGTGCCGCCTGCCGGACAGCGCCAAGGCCTCGATGGCGTCCTGCAGCAGGCCGCTGTTGTCCTCGACGATGTACATGTCGACCAGCGTCTCCATGAGGTTCACCGCGTCGGAGCACACGCGCCAGTCTTCGGGCGTTGGTGCTGCCGCCTTCTCGATCGAGGCAAGGCCTGCCCACATGCGGGTGAGCTGGTGCCGGCGCGTGGCCTCTGGCAGCGGCTCCGTGGGGCTGGCCGTCATCTCGTCGATCAGCGAGTAGGTTGGGGTGGCTGTGATTTTGCGGCGCTTCATGACGACCACTCCTGGCCGAGTGGACACCACATCACCCGCTGGCTGTCGAGGATGACGTGCCCTTGCACAACATCCTCCACCGGGTATCCAGTTCTGTAGAAGGCGTCCTGCCTTATGGCTTGGATGTGTTCGCCATTGTCGAGCTCGACAACCGCCTCGCGGAGCCCCTTCTTGTTGATGCGTTCGCGCAGGATTTTCATGACGACCACCATTTCACAAGAACCTAGGCCAGGCCGAAGCCGATCGCCACCGAGACAATGAAGTCCCATGCGGCCTCGGCGCGGCGGTTGAGCTTGAGGTCGCGTGCGGCGATGCGCTGCTGGTGATGGTGGTGTTTCATGCCTGGCGCTCCTTGAGGTAGTTGTCGATGTCGGCCTTGCGGTAGCGCACGGGGCTGCGCTTGCCGTCGCCGAGCTTGATCCACACGGGGCCGATGCGTTTGCCGCGCCAGGCTTCGAGGGTGTCGGTCTTCACTTGGAGCAGGTCGGCGACCTGCTGAGGCGTGAGTAGATCTTGGGTCATGTCGTTGTCCTAAAAGGTGGGCCTACTCGCTGCGTCTGCACTGTGGGCAGGGAAGTCTCCCCACAGGCGGGACTCACCCCCGTTGCAGCATCCGCTTTCGGCCCGTTAATCAGATGGGGCTGTCGTGTTCTTCGGCGGGGTAGCCTGGCTCGCCCTGGTCCGTCGCCGGGCCCTGCTCCATGTCGATCACGCCGTCGTCGTCATGCACTGGTGGTGGCGGCGCCTGCTCGGCCACTTTTGCCAGTCGGCTGGGGCGCTTGGTCGGTGCTGGCGCTTCGGCAGGAGCTGGCGCTGGCGCTGGTTCTGGCTGCTCGGGCGGGGTGAACAGCTCGTCGTCTGCGCGCAGCACGTCGTCCAGGTCGGTGCTCATGGGCAGGCGCTTGGCGTGGCGGCGCACCACGGTCTTCTTCGCCATCTCGGCAAAGTCAGAAACCCATGGGCCCGAGTTGCCGGAGCGGCTGCGCTTGCGGATCGCCTCGACGTCCTCGACGCTCATGACCTCGCGGGACTTCTCGCCGTCCTTCATGCTGACGATCGAGTAGACCGCGATGATCTTGCCGCGGCTGCTGAGTGCGGGCTTGTGGGTGATGTGCTCGTCATCGCCCAGGCAGAAGTCGAAGCTGTCGTTCTCGTAGACGGCCTGCACCGACCAGGTGCTGATCTCGCCCGAGTTGCGCACCATCTTCATGATGCCGGCGACCATCGGCATGAACTGCGCTTGGTCCTTGAAGGTGACGATGGCGCCCTCGCGGCCGTCTGGCAGCAGGCCCATCTGGCTGGCCTTCATGGCGCTGGCGAACAGCGTGCGGCGGTCGGCGTTCAGCAGGGCCGGCGTCATCTGCACGGCGGTCATGACGACGCGCACGAAGCGCTCGGGGCTGACGTGCTTGGGCAGGGCAGCTGCGAACTGCGGCTGCATGGCGGTCAGCTGGTTGCGGACCTGATCGACGACTGTGACTTGGTTTGACATTTAGATTTCCTTTCGGTTGTTGAGAATACAGCAACAGTATAGCACTGTTTATTTCGGTTTGCGGGCGTTGATCCGCAGATTTCGGAAGCCCTTGCGGCCACCGTATGAGGTGCCGACCATGCTTTCGGTGATCAGTGTAGGCGGCGTGTCTGCCTGCATGCCTGCGCTGATGGTCCAGCCCTCAAGCAGAACCTTCTCGGCGTCGCCAATAGCCTTGAGCAGATCGGCCTTGACGACCTCCTTGTCTTCCTTGGCCTTGGCCTCGTCAGCAGACAGGCGTTTGTACTCCAGCACCAGCGCTGCGATATTCGCATCACCGCTGGCGTCGACGAGTTTGCCGGGCTGGGCGTACTGGTTGAGCCGGATCACCGCCTCGGCGTCGCCGGGCATGACGGCAGCGGGCTCCTCGCCTGCGTCGACCGTGCGCCAGAACTCGGCCACCTTGGCCTTGATGGCCGCGATCACCGGCTCGTCGCGTTCGCGCTCGATCACCACGCCGCGGTTGCCTGCGATGAAGGCGCCGATGAAGGCGCGCTTGAAGCCGGACACGGCCATCTGGTGCTGCACCTGCATCTCGATGTGCTCGGGTGCTTCGATGCCGCCGTCGTCGTGCTCGATCCAGCCGTCGCGGAACGCCAGGTAGTCGACGTTCTTGATCTCGAGGTGGACGGGCCCGCCCTCGAGGTTGGTGATCACGAAGTCGAACGAGCTGCCGATGCGCGCGTCGGGGTCGCGCATGTATTCCTTGAGCGGCTTGATCTCCCAGCCCTGCTCCTCGGCGATGCCGTGGGCGATCGCGGCCTCGAGGCGGTTGCCCCACTTCATGCGCTCGTTGGTCTTGAACTCACGGGCGAGGCCGGACTTCTTGGCGTGCCACAGCTCGAAGTGCGTGGTGTAGGGGCTCATGCCAAACAGCGCAGCCGACTCGGTGCTGGTGACGTCGCGCTTGCGCATCTCGAGCCAGTGCGCCTCGTTGGTGGGGATCAGGATCTCGGTGCTCATGCTGCTGCTCCAGCCTTGGCCTGCGCGAAGCCGTTCATGATCTGGCGCTTGTGGTGCGCAACGCTGAACGCCAACTTGCCTTGCAGCTCGAACTTGGCCTCGGCCACCATGCGGTCGATGACGGTGGCGTAGAGCTGCCCGCCGAAATAGCGCGCATCGTTGTGGTCGAGGTAGCGGGTGGTGGCCTTGTAGCCACTGGCTGCGTCGCAGCGGTCGAAATAGGAATCCATCATGGCGGCTCCTCAGAACGGTGCAGGCTCGGCCTGGGGTTGACGGGGCTGGCGTGCCAGCTTCTGCACCTCGCGCACCAGGTCGTTGCTGGCGCGCTCGAAGGGGTTGTGCTGTGCCCAAGAGCGCTGGATGTCGGTGGGCTGGCTGTCGTTTGCCAGCGGTGCAAAGGACCGCATCGCGGCCAGCATGGTGGGGTGAACGTTGTTCATATTCTCTCCAGAATCACGCCGAGAAGTTCAGCGCATGGAGAGATTATCGGTGCGTTGATGCGATTTGCGCAACAGGTTAATGCGGGAGAAAACCCTTAGTTGCAGGAATACCACAGTCAGGGGGTGACGAGCAGGATCGGCTTGGCCCACTCGACCTCGGCGTCTTTCATCACGCCGGTCGGGGTGTGCAGGGTCCAGCGGCCACGCTGCATGCCGCGCACAATCCTGGCGACATAGATCCCGCCGCTCTTGACCCGGCAAAACGACAGCCGCCCGACGGCCTCGGGCATGATTCCCGGCTCGTCGAACCCGGCCTTGGCGAACAGCAGCCAGCCGTCCATGTGCGTGAGGTCTGAGCCTTCCGTCTTGCACAGCACGCCGATGGCCTTTTCCGGCAAATCGCCGCCTGGGTGCGGCACCGCGTCCAGCGTCTTCAGGTCGACGTGCACCTCTGCCGTGCCGTCCATTGTGCCGCCGATTGGGATCAGGGTGTTCTTTGATGCGATCCTGACACCGGCATGTTCCATGACTTCGTCGGCCGGCACGCCCAACAGGCGAGCAATGGCCGCAGCCTCGGCGATCTTCATCTCGCGCTTCCCCCGCAAAGTGAGGGAGACAGCGGCCGGATCGAGGCCGAGCTGACGCGCCAGTCCCCGCTGTGACAGGCGCTGGTCGGCGAGTCGGTCGCGGAACCACTTGGTGTCGACGGGCATGGGGGAATCTCCGGCTTCATCAGGATGAACCCGGTTAATACCGTGCTGGTGAGATTATTGCAACAGCATTGGGATTGCTGCATAATTGCGATATTCTCAACACAAGGATTTTCTATGACCCCAGCAGACATCGTCATCTCACGTTTTGAAGGCGTCCGGCCTTTGGCCCGGTTGCTTGGAAAGGATCCGAGCACCATTCACCGCTGGCGCATGCCGGCTTCGAAGGGGGGCTTGGATGGTCGAGTGCCATCAGCGGCGCAGGTCAGGCTTCTGCACCTGGCGAAGGAGCGCGGGGTCGCTCTCACGGCCGATGAGCTGATCAGCGGCAGCGGTCAAGAACAAGCTGACTAAGGAAGAGTCAACATGGTTTACATAAAAACCAAATTGCGGGGTGGCTTTTCCCCAAGTGGTCGCCATGACTGACGGCCAGCTGCTGCACATCATCAGCTCGGCCAGGTTCGAGCAGCCCTCTGTCATCGCCAAGCGCGCAGGCCGTCGACGGGTGAACGCCCAGCTCGGCCGGCTGTCTCGCTCCGGCATGCTCGAGCGCGTGCCTGGCCCGCGCTGCTTCCTCTACCGATCACGGCAGGCGGTGCTGGCATGACCATCACCCTGCGCAACTACCAAAACACGCTGGTCGAGCGCACGCGCGCCAACTTCATCGTGGGCAAGCGCTCGCAGCTGCTCGTCCTTCCGACCGGTGGCGGCAAGACCGTGTGCTTCAGCTACATGTCCGGCGCCGCCAAGGACAAGGGCCTGACGGTCTGGATCCTGGCGCACCGGGTCGAGCTGCTCGAGCAGATCTCCAAGACCCTGCGCGACTTCGGCATCGCGCACGGCATGATCGCACCCGGCTACGTCGGCGATCGCCGGCAGCGCGTGCAGGTCGCCTCGGTGTTCACCCTCGCGCGCAGGCTGGACCGCTACGAGCCGCCGGACCTGATCATTGTGGACGAGGCCCACCACGCGATCGGCAAGTCCACATGGGGCACGGTCATCAAGGCCTTCCCCAAGGCCAAGCTGCTTGGCGTCACGGCCACACCGATCCGGCTCTCGGGCGAGGGCCTCGGCGATCTGTTCGAGTGCATGGTGCAGGGCCCCACGGTGGCCGACCTGATCGGCCAAGGCGCGCTGTCTCCCTACCGCCTGTTCGCACCGGCCGGCGTCGACCTGTCCGGCGTGCACAGCAAGATGGGCGACTTCGTGCGCGGCGAGCTGGCGCAGGCCATGAACAAGCCAAGCATCACGGGCGACGCCGTCAGCCACTACCGCAAGCTCGCCGACGGCAAGCGCGCCGTGGCCTTCTGCGTCAGCGTCGAGCACGCCGAGCATGTGGCCGCGCAGTTCCGCCAGGCCGGCATCCCTGCTGCCTCGATCGACGGCGGCATGGACAAGGTGCTGCGCCAGCAGGTGCTGAAGTCCTTCACAGCCGGCGACCTGCGCGTGCTCACCAGCTGCGACCTGATCTCCGAGGGCTTCGACGTCCCGGCCATCGAGGTGGCGATCCTGCTGCGGCCAACGCAGTCGCTGGGCCTGTACCTCCAGCAGGTGGGCCGGGCGCTGCGCACGTTCCCCGGCAAGGCCGAGGCCATCATCCTCGACCACGCCGGCAACGTGAAGCGGCACGGCCTGCCCGACGACGATCGGATCTGGACGCTGGAAGGCAAGCTCAAGAAGCGCGCCAGCAAGCCGTCCGAGGTGCCGGTCAAGACCTGCCCGAAGTGCTTCGCCACCGTGGCGTCCGCGGCCACCCACTGCCTGTGCGGCCATGAGTTCGAGGTCAAGGCCCGCGAGGTCGAGCACGTCGAGGGCGACCTGCAGGAGATCGACCCGGCCGTGGCCCGCAAGGCTGCCCGCATGGAGCAGGGCCGCGCTCAGTCAGAGCAAGACCTGGTCGCCATCGGCCGGGCCCGAGGAATGAAACGCCCAGAGCTTTGGGCAAGGCATGTGCTGCGTGCACGACACGCCAAGGAGATGAGAGCATGACCGACCCAGACGACAACTCGTTCCACGTGATCTTCATCAGCGTGCTGGCGCTGCTGCACGGTGGCTTCTGGCTGATCGTCGGCCTGGCCTTCGGTCGCCTGCTGTGGGGCATGCCATGATTCATTACCATGGAACCCCGATCGGGGGTGCCCGACAGGACGCTGCTCGCTTCTTGATGGGGCGGCATGCTCTGGTCCCGTTTCCGCGCCAGGATGACATGGGCGTGGTGGCCGACGTGTGCCAGTCGTTCGTCTTCGACAATGGCGCGTTCACGGTCTGGAAGCAGGGCGGCAAGCTCGACGTGCCCGGCTACATCGCCTGGTGCGAGCAGTGGCACCGGCACCCTGGTTTCGATTGGGCGCTGATCCCCGACGTGATCGAAGGCGACGAGGCCGACAACGACGCGCTGCTGGCCGACTGGCCCGGTCACATTGAAGGGGTGCCGGTCTGGCACATGCACGAAAGCATTGATCGCCTGGTGAGGCTTGGCAACGAGTGGCGCGTCGTCGCGCTGGGCTCGTCCGGCCAGTGGGCCAGTCCAGGGACCGAGCCATGGTGGCAGCGCATGAGTGATGCGATGGGCGCACTATGTGATGAGAACGGACGCCCACCGTGTCGGCTGCATGGCCTGCGCATGCTTGACCCCACGGTGTTCGGGCAGCTGCCTCTCGCCAGCGCCGACTCCACCAACGCGGCCGTGAACTGCGGCTCGCTTTCCAGATTCGGGATGTATCTCCCGCCAACGGCAGCGCAACGCGCCGCCGTCATCGCCGAGCGGATCGAGTCTCACAACTCGGCCCCCGCTTGGACCAAGCAACCTGCCCAAGAAAGCCTCTTATGTTCCCTGTTCTGATCTACGTCTCCGCTATCGTCTGCGCCAACTTGCTGGTGGCCCAATTCGGTCCCTGGTTCTCGCCCATCAACGCCTTCCTGCTCATCGGCCTGGACCTTTCGCTGCGCGATCACCTGCACGACCGCTGGGCCGGGCGATCGCTGTGGCCGCGCATGCTTGCGCTGATCGCGGCGGCCGGCACCGTCTCCTACCTGCTCAACCCGGCTGCCGGCATGATCGCGGTGGCCTCGGTGGTGGCGTTCTGTGCGGCCGCTGCGGTCGATGCGGCCGTCTACCATGCGACACAGCGGTGGGGCTTCCTGCGTCGGGCCAACGCCAGCAACGCGGCCGGCGCCCTTGTCGACAGCATCCTGTTCCCGACCATCGCCTTCGGCGCGCTGCTGCCTCACATCGTCGGGCTGCAGTTTGCCGCCAAGGTGGCCGGCGGGGCGGTCTTTGCCGTTGTCTTGTGGCGGATCCGCAGGGGCCGCGCAGCATGATCGTCACCCTGATCGACGGGCGCCAGGTTGACAGCTGGTCTGAAGCCTGGCGCGCCGAGTGCGAGGCCCGCCACGTCCTGGCGATGCCCAACGTCCACCTGCGTCGGATCTACCTGGCCGACGTCAGGAAGCGCCGCGGCGATGTGGCCGGCAAGCAGCTCGAGGATCTGGTGCGGGCGGTATGGGCCAAGGGTAGGGAAACCACCTAGTTGAGGTGTTGAGAAAAACGCAAGTATAATTCTCAACATCGACAACAAAATTGGAGTAACCGACATGATGATCAACCGCACTGTTTACGAATCCTTGGTGGCAAATCACGAGGGGTGCCAATCGACAGACTCAGATGGTAGCCGCTGGGCTATGGTTTACCTGCCAAATGCAAGTGTTAAAGGCGTAAGCCCATTGCAGTTTGCTGGTGCTTTGTCTGTGCTGAAACAGCAAGGCGCATATCGACCAACTGGCGACCAGTATTTCGGCGAAATCAAGATCAAGTAATCACCCACCGGGGCCACGGCCCCACCTTTCTTAACCAAGGAGCCGCCATGCACATCACTGTCACCATCAAGTCCATCTACGGCAACCAGGTCATCTATCCCGCTTGCGAGCGGGCCGACGCTTTCGCCTCGATTGCCGGCACGCGCACCCTCACGCCGCAGGTCATCAAGCAGATCAAGGCGCTGGGCTATGAGGTCCGCGTCGAGCAGCAGCACCCCAGCACGCTGTGACCTGGCGCATAATCGCGCACCATGAATGAAGCCGACCTCATGCGATCCATCATGATTGCCCTGTCCAACGATGGGCACTTCGTGTGCCGCGCCAACGTCGGCCTGTTCTTCACGCAGGACGGTCGGCCTATCCGCTCCGGCCTGCCCGTCGGTTTCTCGGATCTGTTCGGCAACCGCCGCGACGATGCCAAGGCCTTCTACCTCGAGGTCAAGACGCCCACCGGCAAGGTCAGCACCGAGCAGATGGCCTTCATCAATGCGATGAAGATCCGCGGCGCGATCGCTGGCGTGGTCCGTTCGATCGAAGACGCGCAAGCGTTGTTGAGATAATCACATCGGTTGATGGTATGATAGCGCTGGTGCGGCCTAGCTCGACGGAGCGAAAAGACGATTCATCACCGTTCTGGCCTGCCACCTTTTCTTTGTGATGCTGCT
>Ga0181343_1000697_pt1 | contig 14200 bp, 17 predicted proteins | sample Su13VDMLBSD_FD_130110 | JGI IMG/M metagenome (GOLD analysis project Ga0181343, IMG submission 130110) | Freshwater viral communities from Lake Michigan, USA - Su13.VD.MLB.S.D | ecosystem: Environmental > Aquatic > Freshwater > Lake | place: USA: Michigan | collected 2013-07-15 | reverse complement strand
TTGACTGCTATGGAAGATTTTAATTATGCTAAATGGTTGGACCCTGATAGAGTACCTTGTTATGTAAGGGACGATGATGAAGACATGGAGAGTCTTTAAAAACCCTGGTCGGGAGCAAACCCCCCTTAGTCACGGAGAGACTCTAAAAGTACTGGTGGAGTCAAATATGACCCTATTAGGTTTCCAATTTCCTTAAAAAATTGGTGGTGCGGATGGAGGTTACTCCCGCCTGGTTTCCAATTTCCAGTCAAAGAATTGGTGGCGAGCCTAAAAAGACCCTGAGGAGAGTTGCATAAACTCTCCTTTTTTGGTATAATATATATTAGAAGAAATTTACTAGTATGATGTCTGATTATAAAAAAACAGCACTTGTATTGGGTGCTGGTGGATTTATTGGAAGTCACATGGTTAAAAGACTATGTTCCGAAGGTTATTGGGTTCGTGGTGTAGACCTTAAATATCCAGAGTTTTCTCAGAGTGAGGCACATGAATTTATTGTTGCCGACCTAAGAGATGTCTCTAGAGTTCGCAAAGCAATTCGTTTTTCTGGATATAATGGAAACTTCCATAGGCACATTGAAGACAAGTTTCTAGAACCATTTGATGAAATCTATCAGTTTGCTGCTGATATGGGTGGGGCAGGATTTGTCTTTACTGGTGAGAATGATGCTGATATTATGCACAATTCGGCATCTATTAATCTCAATGTTCTGGATCAAATTTCCAAGTTTAATGAACTCAAAGGTGTAAATAAAACTAAGATTTTCTATTCTGGATCTGCCTGTATGTATCCAGAACACAATCAATTGGATCCTGATAATCCCGATTGTCGTGAAGAGTCCGCTTATCCTGCTAACCCAGATTCAGAATATGGATGGGAAAAACTCTTTTCAGAAAGACTCTATTTTGCTTATCATCGCAATCACGGTATTCCTGTTCGGGTCGCTAGGTATCATAACATCTTTGGACCTGAAGGAACTTGGGAAGGAGGTAGAGAAAAAGCACCAGCAGCAATCTGTAGAAAAGTTGCCTACCTCCCAGCAGAGGGAGGAACTATTGATGTGTGGGGTGATGGAAAACAAACTCGGTCATTCTTGTATATTGACGAATGTATTGAGGCAACCCGCAGAATGATGGATAGTGATTTTATTGGACCAGTCAATATTGGTTCGGAAGAAATGGTGACTATTGATCAACTTGTAGATACTGCTGCTAAGGTCTCTGAAAAGACTGTTGGAAAGAATCACATTGATGGACCTCTTGGTGTTCGTGGTCGTAACTCTAATAACGATATGATTCGTAGAGAACTTGGTTGGGATTACTCTCAAACCCTTGAGGAAGGTATCTGCAAGACTTATAATTGGATTCAGGAGCAAATTGCAAAAAAATGAACAGAATTACTGACTATAACAACTTAACAATTAGAATAGTTTCTTGGTTAAAAGAATATGCAACAACCAACAATATCAAAGCATTTGTAATAGGAGTTTCTGGTGGAATTGATTCAGCAGTTTCTTCGACTCTTGCTGCTAAAACAGGTCTTCCTACTTATGCATTAGGGATGCCAATCCTACAAAAAGAGGAGCAAGAGAGTCTTTCAGATACTCATCTTGAATGGCTTGAAAATAATTTTTCTAATGTAATATCACATAAGTTTGACCTCACAAACGTTTTTGAAACATTTAAGGGTACTATGAGGGAACTGGGTGAAGACACTCATGCTCTAGCAAATTCTAGATCTAGACTGAGAATGGTTACACTTTATCAAGTTGCAACCTCTGTAGGTGGTATTGTAGTTGGAACTGGTAATAAGGTTGAAGATTATGGTGTAGGGTTCTATACTAAGTATGGTGATGGTGGGATTGATATTGCACCTATCGCAGACCTCTATAAGACGGAAGTATGGGCTATGGGAGAATATTTGGGTGTTGATAATAGAATCGTCTCTGCAGCACCTACAGATGGACTCTGGGATGATGGAAGGACTGATGAGGATCAAATTGGTGCTTCTTATGCAGAACTTGAGGAGGCTATGGAATGTGGAACTGGAAGTGCCTTAGAGATACTTCAGAAGTTTAATAAACTCAATAGTCACAAGATGAATCCGATTCCTACTTTTAAAGTCAATTATAATTACAACATTCTAAATTAAAGATATGACTGCTAACATTGCCGATGTAAAAAATTTCTGGAATAGTCGTCCCTGTAATGTAAAACATTCGGAAAAACCACTTGCCTCAAAGGAATATTTTGATGAGGTTGAAAAGAAAAAGTTTTTTGTAGAACCTCATATTAAATCTTTTTCAGAATTTAATCTTTGGAACGGTAAAAAGGTTCTCGAGATTGGGTGTGGATTAGCAACTGCTGGAATTAATTTTGCTCGTTATCGTGCAGATTATACTGGTGTTGAATTATCTAAGGAAAGTCTTGAACTTGCTAAAAAGAGATTTCAAGTATATGAATGTACGGGTAATTTTTATGAAGGAAATGCAGAAAATCTTTCAGACTTTTTACCAGAAGAAAAGTACGATTTAATATACTCTTGGGGAGTTATTCACCACACTCCTCATCCAGAAAAAGTTATTCAACAAGTTAAAAAGTATCTTCATAAAAATGGAACTTTTAAAATGATGCTTTATGCTTCCAATTCCTGGAAGAATTATATGATTGGTGCTGGTCTTGATCAACCAGAAGCGCAATACGGTTGCCCAATTGCATATACATATACTGAAGAAGAAACTGAAAGTCTCTTAGGAGATGATTTTACTATTATAAGTATGGGAAGAGATCATATTTTTCCATATCAAATTGAACCATATAAGCAAGGTGAATATATTAAACAACCTTGGTTCGAATCTATGCCTGATGAGATGTTTAGAGTTCTTGAGAAAAAACTTGGTTGGCATATTCTTGTGACTGCTAAATTAAAAAACTAAGATGGAAAGACTAAATGAAAATAGGATTAATTGGAGTTGGTAGATTAGGAATTTGTTTTGCTCTGCTTTTAGAGAAAGCAGGTTATGAAGTTATTGCTTCTGATGTCCGTGAAAGTTATATTAATGATCTCAACAATAGGATCATTAATACTTCAGAACCTTTTGTTCAAGACTACCTTTCAGAGTCTAAGAATTTTAAAGCAACTAGAAGTAACCTAGAAGTTATTCGTGAGTGTGATATTATATACACTCTCGTTGCTACACCATCTTTGCCTGATGGTAGTTATGATATTTCAAGTATTTGGAATGTTGTAAAAGATTTTGAAAATGTTGATTTTCCAGTACAAGGAAAATCTTTGGTTGTTGGTTGTACAACTAATCCTGGAGATTGTGAAAAGTTTCAGGAAAAACTCCAGGCTTATGGTGTAGATGTTTTCTATAATCCGGAATTTATTGCACAAGGATCTATTATTAAGGATCTTCAAAATGCTGATATGGTCCTAATTGGTGGTAGAGGAAATCATCTTTATGAATTGAATGATATTTACCTTAAGATACAGGAAAATCCTCCAAGAATTTATTGTATGAGTACAAAGGCTGCTGAACTTACTAAGATAGCAGTTAATTGTTTTCTCACCACTAAGATCAGTTATGCTAATATGGTTGGGCAGGTTCTTTCTCTTTCTGGTATGGAGGATGAGATATTTCACGTTCTTGAGGCAATTGGTAGCGATACCAGAGTTGGTAACAAGTATATGAAGTATGGTTTTGGATTTGGTGGTCCCTGTCTCCCAAGAGATAACAGAGCTTTTGATGCTTATATGAAAGAACTAGGATTGAATAATAATCTTGGATCTACTACCGATGATTTTAATAATGAACATGCCAAATTTTTATTTAATTATTTTGTAAATAAAAATACTGAAAATCTTCCTTTTTATTTTGATTATATCTCTTATAAGAAAGGTACGGATATTCTTACGGAAAGTCAGCAGTATCGTCTTTGTTTAGATTTGCTGGATCATGGATATGTGGCCTATGTTAATGATATTCCAGATATTATTGATCAGGTCAGCACTTATTTGTATGACAAATATTACGATAGAATTAGGTTTGTTAAAGATGAAAAAGATTTACCTTCTAAATTTTTTAGGATTAATTTATAATTGGATATAATAAATATAATAACTTTGATTTTACTAATGTCAAAGTTTTAGATAATTGAGGTATTGTTAATGGGAAATGAATTTAAAGATTACGAGCATCTTTTTTATAATTATAAATGGAGCATTTATCAAGAAGAAAAACCCACTTGGGATTATCTTCAAACATTTTTAAAATCCGGATGTACTTTTTTTGATGTTGGATGTCAGAAAGGAATATATTCAAAAGGAGTCCTTGATTTATGCGGTGATGATTGTTTTGTTTATGGATTTGATGTTTTGCAACATCCAGAAATTTTGGATTTAGAAAAAAAGTATAAAAATTTTAAATTTAATCATTCCGCAGTTGGCGATGGAGAATCTACAGAAGATTGTATTATACATTATGATAATAATATAAAATTAGAAAATCAAAAAACTATATCTCTTGATAAATTTTGTAAAGAAAATAATATTAAGAGGGTTGATATCATTAAAATAGATGTTGATGGATTGCACGATAAAGTAATTTTTGGATTCAAGAAAATATTAAAATCTTTAAATCCAATTATAGTTATTGAAATGAATAATAATATTGGATATGAAAATCAAAGTGCAGAAATAATGAAATTGAAAATAGATAATTCAGATGATTTTATTGATAAAAAAACATGGGATACTTTAATTTCTTTAGGGTATCAATGTGAAATTATAAAAAATGGATCTAATTGCTTTTTTGTAAAAAATAAAGGATAAAAAATGAAAGAAATTGCTACTAATTCTTATAGTTATCAAGATATATTTGCATTAATGTGTTATAGTGAAAAGGGTATAAATCAAAAAAGTCCAGGAACTTTTGTTGATATTGGATGTTATTTTTCTGATAAATTTTCTAATATAAAAACTCTTTTAGATTGTGGATGGAGTGGAATGGGATTTGATATTAATCCTGATATTCTACCATCTTGGGAAGAATATTCAGATAGAATAGAAATTCATATTGTTGATGTAGTTGAAAATATGAATAAAGTTAATGAAGAGATTCTAAAATTACCTGATATTATTGATTATTTAAATGTAGATGTTGATGGATATCCTTGCCAATATGTTGTAGAAAATTTAGATTTTAAAAATAAACAATATAGATGCATTACAATTGAGCATGATGAATATAGATTTGGTGATATTTATAAAAAAGCACAAAGAAATATTTTAGAGCCTTTAGGATATGAAATTGTAATTCAAAATGCAGCAGAAGATTGGTATGTAAAACCAGAATTAATAAAAAAACAATTTTTAAATACTTTAAGAAAAGTACCAAAAGATTACGTTCAATGTGATGAAAATTTACACGAAATTCGTAAATATTTAAATTTTTGATATAATATAATAAATTTAAAGGCATGTCAAATTAAAATGAACAAAATTGTCAATTCCGTTTTAAGTCAAATTTTAGATACAAATAAAAAAATTAAGATTCCAAAACAATGTAATAGAGTTTTACTTGACATTGGAACATCTTATAATGCTCCACATGCACATGTATGGACTAGGGAAACTGAAGATGTTTGCGTATTTGCTTTTGAACCAAATCCTTTTAATATTAAATGTGTAAAGTCTGGGAAATGGTTGGGATCTTCCTGGCAAAATCCATTACAATTAGATATTGATAATTTAAATACAAAAGTTTTTCTAATTGAATCTGCACTTTCTGATGGAAAACCAAGATATACTGAATTTTATTGTGCAGAAGAAGATCCTGGAACATCAAGTATGTATGAACCCACATACATGTCAGTCAAAGAAAAAGTTAATGTACCTGTAATTACTCTTAAGAATTTTTTTGATTTATTTCCTTGGGACAGAATATTTTTTATTGAACATATTAAAATTGATACACAATCTTCAGATTTTGATATCATAAAGGGTATGGGTGAATATATAAAAAATGTTTTATATCTTACTGTTGAATGCAATACTATTGATAGTAATAATGTTCAACAATATAATAATTCAAATATGAATCCTCTTATGATGAAAGAATATATTGAATCTTATGGATTTGAATGTCAAAGATGGAAAAATAATGGAATTTTTTACAATACAAATATGAAAGATTTGTGGGATGAATATGAATATTATTTTTTGGAGAATGAATAATCAACTATAGAAAAATATGACAATTTTTTTAAGATCAAATATTGATGGGGAAAATTCCGAAGGAATAGGATCTATATGCCAATGGAATCTACTTCTTTACTGTATTGCTAAACATTTAGGTGTTGAGGTATCAATTCCTCCATTTAAAAATATATCTCATTATGATTATACGGAATATTCTTCAGAAGAATGGAGTAAATCTTTTACAGATTTTTTTAAATTTCCATACAGTGAAAATTTTGATGAAGAGATAAATTTTTTTGGATCATATACTGATCTTGAATATTTAATTAAAAATAATACTCAAAATATTTTGGTTAATATTCCAAAGATGTTTATTGTTGAGTACGGACAAAAAAACTTACCAATATTTTTTCAAAATAGATACTTAAATGATATTCGCAATAATTTAAAAACAGATGATACTTATTTTTTAGATAATCATATCAATATATCTTTGCACATTAGATCTAATAATCCAAATGATGTAGATTTTCATCCAAGTAGAGAAGCATTTTTGAATCATATAAATTCTTCAAAATTTTTAAATTTAATAGATCAATTACAAAACAAACATATTAATGATCTAGTTTGCCTCCATATTCATTCTCAGGGAACAAATGAAAACTTTTATGATATAATTAATAGATCTACTGAGAATTTTAAAATAGTATGTCATTTAAATGATTATCCAATAAAAGACATTTATCATATGTCAAATGCTGATTATTTAATTATGGCGAATAGTTCATATAGTTGGATATGTCATTTATTAAATTATAATCAAACTTATGTAAGAGATAATTTTTGGCATTCAGTGTATCCAAACGCAATATTTTTAGATTCCGAATATAAAATAAAGTTATGATTTCATACGATAGACTTGGAAGTAATGGAAGATTAGGAAATCAAATGTTTCAATATGCCGCTATTCGTGGGATTGCTGCATATAGAAATTTTGATTGGCGTATTCCCCCAGGAAATTATCCTTCACTTACCAATTACACTCTTCAGGAATGTTTTAAACTAAAATATTTAACTGATAAAAATATTGGAACATTGAATCCCAATATAACAAAAAATGAATTGTTTAGTTTTTATAATCTTGTAAATTCTAATCCTACAACTAAAAATAGGATAGAAAAATCATATGAATTTGATGAGGATCTTTTTAACAACCTGGAAGATAATACAAACATTGATGGGTTTTTTCAAACTGAAAAATATTTCAAACATATTGAAAATGAGATTCGTGAAGACTTTGAATTTATTGATGGTATTTTAGAACCTTGTAAAGAGTTTATCTCTCAATTCTCTGAGGTTATCTTTCTTCATGTACGGAGAGGTGATAATGTTGGTAGAGAAGATCTTTGCAGAATACCGACATTGGAAAATTATTATACAAAAGCATTAAATTATTTTAGTGATACTACGGCGGTTTTAGTTTGTAGTGATGACATAGAATGGTGCAAAGAACAAAAGTTTTTTGATGAAGACAGATTTTATCTATCAGAAAATAATGAAAGATATAATCATAAATGTTTAGATGGAGATAATGTTCTTAGAAATTCTACTATTCCATATGTTGATTTATGTTTGATGAGTTTATGTAATGGTGGAATTATTCCAACTAGCACTCTTAGTTGGTGGGGGGGATACTTGCAAAAAAATAGAACTAATCCTATAATAGTTCAGGATCCTTGGTTTGGTCCTACACTTTCTTACAATAATATAAAAGATCTCATTCCGGAAGATTGGATTAAATTGCAGTGGTAAAAATGAAAATTACAATACTTGGATCTAGTGGTCAAATTGGAGCATATTTGACTGAATATTTAAAAAACAAAGGATATGAAGTTATTGAGTTTGATATTATTAATAATCCAGAACAAGATCTAACTATAATTCCTAATGCAAAGCTACAAAGTGTTATTGAGACAGCAGATTTCATATTCTTTTTAGCGTTTGATGTTGGTGGTTCTCGGTATCTTCAAAAGTATCAGCATACCTTTAAATTTATTGATAACAATATTCGCATGATGGCGAATGTATTTGGACTTCTTGAAAAGTACAATAAAAGATTTGTATTTGCATCATCTCAGATGAGTAATATGAGTTACTCTCCTTATGGCGTAATGAAAAGAGTCGGAGAACTTTATACTACAACACTCAAAGGACTTACGGTTAAATTTTGGAATGTATATGGCATTGAAAATGATCCAGAAAAATCGCATGTAATTACTGACTTCATCCGTAGGGGATTTGAAGAGGGTGAATTTGAAATGCTTACTGATGGAACTGAAAAAAGACAATTTCTATATGCGGAAGATTGTTGTGAGGCTTTGGAAACCATTATGGAAAATTATACTGATTTTAAACCAGAAGATCCTCTTCATGTAACCTCTTTCCGACAATCTTCTATTAATGAAGTTGCTGAGATTATTCAGGGTCAATTTAATTTGATTGGTAAATATGACGTTAAAATTAAACCTGGATTGGCGGAGGATAGTGTTCAATTAGATAAGAGGAATGAAGCAGATACTTATATTACTGGATGGTGGACGCCCAAAACCTCTTTAGATCAAGGTATTGCGAAAGTATTTGAGGATATGAAAAGTGATTGGATTTAATCATCTTGGTAATTTAGGTAGACTTGGCAATCAAATGTTTGAATTTGCTGCTCTTCGTGGAATTGCTGCAAAACATGAATATGATATTTGTATACCACCACATAATCATATTGGAATTGAAAATTACAGTCTTCACCAATGTTTCAAATTGGACCACATTTTAACTGGATTTATTGAGTCTGAATCGTACATTTCAGAACAACATTTTCATTTTAATCAAGACATTTTTGATAACTGCCCAGATAATGTGAGTCTATATGGATTTTTTCAATCGGAAAAATACTTTAATAATATTTCTGATATTATAAGAAAAGATTTTACTTTTCACGATGATATTATAAATCCATGCAAAGAATATATTTCTCAATTTAAAAATCCAATAATGTTACATGTCCGTAGGGGAGATCCAAATTTAATTGATTCTCGTGGATTTAAATGGGCGTATGTAAATTGCTCAGATCAACATCCAGTTCAACCAATTGAATATTATGAAAAATCTCTTTCTTACTTTGATGATGATCAACCAGTCATTGTTTTTTCTGATTCTCCTGAATGGGTAAAGGAGAATGAATTTTTTAATGATGATAGATTTTTTGTTTCCGAACCAATTGATAAATATTCCGATGGATCATATCTTCCATACATTGATTTGTGCTTAATGTCACTATGTTCTCATGCTATTATTGCTAATAGTAGTTTGAGTTGGTGGGGTGCCTGGTTAATTTCAAATCCAAATAAAAAAATTATAGCACCTAAAATGTGGTTTGGTCCCTCATATGCCGATAAAAATACAAAAGATTTGTATTTGAATGATTGGTTTGTAGTTTAGTAATTTATTTTATACTTAAAATGAAAATCTGTGTGATTACAATCGCAACTGGTAGATATATTCAGTTTGTGGAAAAACTTTTAAATTCTATTGAAGAAAATTTTTTACAGGGTCATGAAATAAATTGTCTTCTTTTTACTGATAATGATATGGAAGAAGTTTCTGAAAACATTAGAGTCAGTAAAATAGAACATAAGACTTGGCCAGAACCCGCTCTAAAAAAATATAATTACATTTATTCTGAAAAAGAATTTCTTCAGGATTTTGATTATGCATATCTATTTGACTCTGATGTTTACTTTGTTGATAAGGTAGGAGATGAAGTTCTTGAAGATTTGGTTGGAGTTCTTCATCCATATAAAATTTTAGAAGACAAATCTGTTTATCCATATGAATCAAGAAAAGAATCTACTGCTTATGTTAGTGATGAGAATAGAAACAAATATTATGCTGCAGCGTTTACTGGAGGTAAAGTAAAAAATTTCTTGGAAATGGCAAAGACTATTTCGGAAAGAGTTTCTAATGATGAAAAAAATGGACTTATTGCAGTTTGGCATGATGAAAGTCATTTGAATAAGTATTTTAATGAATGTCCTCCAACTGCACTTTCACCAAGTTATATGTTTCCTGAGGAATTAATTGGTCATCCTAATTATCCGTGGCAACCAAAGTTACTCGCTGTAAATAAAGATGCCTTTGATACTTCTTTTAATCAAGAAAAAAGAGATTTAAATCAATACGGAAATATTTAAAATGAAAATTAATATAAGAACTCTTCCTACATATTACATAAATTTAGATTCAAAAGAAGATAGAAGAAGATCTACAGAATATACATTAAAACGACTTAATTTTAATAATGTAAAAAGGATAACTGCAATAAAACATGAAGATCCTAAAGTAGGATGTGCCCAATCTCAACACAAAGTTTTATCGGATCAGACAATTTCCACTCCGTTTCTTTTGATGGAAGATGATTGTGTTTATACTGGTATCGAAGATTTTGAATATGAGATACCAGATGATGCTGATGCATTGTTCATTGGTAATTCTCAATGGGCTAGGTATTTAAATTTTTCTGGTCCTTTTTTACACTATAAAAATATTGATGATAATATTGTAAAAGTTTATAATATGCTTGCTGCTCATGCAATAATTTATTTTACAGATGAATACCGACAAGTTTGTTCTAGGATATCCAAATACTGTGGATATCAACTTCTAGATCACATGGATAATGGATATGCCGAAATTCAAAAATATTATAACGTATACTCTTTAAATATGCCATTGTTTAAACAATCAGGAAACAATGGTGGAGTAACTTCTTCGAGAATAACTGAAATGGGAATTCCTGTTTCATCTTCTGATAATTTTTTCAATCAAGTCAAGTACGATTTGAATAAACTCCAAGGAGTTCCTGATTTAAATAATTGCCCAAGTACTTATTATCCATCTAAAATTGTATGACTAATCTTAAAATTTTTATTTTTGCATATAACAGACCAGATTTACTCCAAAAACAATTTGATTGTTTCAATCACTATCTTTCTGAAGATTGTAATGTTAACGTAGTATATGACTATAGAGAGGATCTTTATGGACACGAATTTGAAAAAATTTGTTCAGATAACAATGTAAAACTCTATAGACATAAATCCAAACCAGGGAATATTCCAAGTGGGTATCATGCAGACAGTCTTGATTGGGTATATAATAATTTGTTAGAAGATGGTGACTATGTAATGTTCTTAGATCATGATATTTTTTTGATTGATTATTTTGATTTAAAAGATCGTTTAGAACAGTTTGATGTTTCTGGCAACAAACAAACTAGAGGTGCAGTGAGTTATTTTTTACCCAGTTTGTTTATGTTTAATTACTCTAAAATTAAACACATTCCATTTAATTTTCAACCATGTCAGGTTAATGGTGAAATGTTAGATACTGCCGGCGGAACTTATAAAATTTATGGTGATTCTAGTATTAAAATCAACTTGGTAGATCAAATATATCCAGACTATTATAAAGATTTGAACTTGACAGATTCAAACATAAACAATGGTCATGTGTTTGAAATTTTTGATGATGGTAAATTTTTACATACACATAATGCTTGCAATTGGCATAACAACTATGAAGTAAATGATAAGGAGAAAACTGAAACTATTTTTCTTATATTGAATGATATTTTATCTGGTTGCTATAACACTGATGAAAATGATCTTCTTATGAAAGAATATCAGTTATTTTGCGATACTCCGACAGAAATTAACGAACACCTCCCTACATTATTTTCATTAGCAAAAGAATGTTCCAGCATTGTTGAATTTGGTGTATGTCATGGTAAGTCTACAAGGGCACTTTTGGCTTCTGGTACTAAACTAACCTCTTATGATGTTTGGATTGAACCGAGAGTTTTAGAACTTTTCAATTATGCTAAAAGTATTGGGAGGGATGTTGAGTATATTAAAGAAAGTTCTATTAACTGTGAGATTGCTGAATGTGATATGCTCTTTATTGACAGTTGGCACAATTATTATCAACTACGAAAAGAACTTAAACTTCATTCTGATAAAGTGAAAAAATATTTAGTATTTCATGATACAATGAGTTGTGGTAGTAGTGATGAAGGAATAGAATGTTGGGGTAATGGTGTTGGAATTAATATTGAAAATGTCTATAAAGACTTGGATACAACTGAAATTAAAAACTATGGAATCAATAGTGCAATTTTTGAATTTCTTTCTAAAAATCAAAACTGGGTTGTCAAAAAACATTATAAAAACAACAATGGATTGACTATTTTAGAAAGGATTTCATGATGGACAAAAACAAAGCAATCTATAAACTCAAGGGTCTTCCTCCTATCTATTATCTTAATCTGGATGAGCAACCAGAAAGAGCACAATACATGGAAGAACAATTTAAGTACTGGGAGATTGAAGATTATACTCGCATCTCTGCCTATGATGGTAGAGACGGTAGAGACCTCGGAGACATTCTCAAAGGAAGATATCCTGATATGATGTCTTCTGGTGAGGTAGGTTGTGTAACATCACATCTGAAGGCACTGAGGCACTTCTTAGAGACTTCTGATTCTCCTTGTGCTTTGATTATGGAGGATGATTGTGATCTTGATACTATCAAACATTGGGGATTTACTTGGAAAGATTTTTTCTGTAAAGTTCCTTATGATTATGATGTCGTTCAACTTGCGATCATTAATCCTGCTCAAGTTCATGTAAAAATGCATCGTAGATTTGTCAATGACTTTTCAACTGCCTGTTATTTGATTACTCGGCATCATGCACAAAAACTTATTAATCTTCATGTTCGTGGTGATAAGTATAAGTTGGATACTGGAGTCAAGCCTCGTGCAGTTGCTGACGATCTAATTTATAATTCTGGAAATACTTTTGCAATTCCTTTGTTTCTCTATAAAATTGAATTGGGGTCTTCAATACATGATGAACATGTGGATGTATTTCATAAATCAAGTTATGAAGGACTTTGGAATTTTTGGAGAAATGATTCTAGTAATATAAGTGATTGGAATCCAATATTTGATTATGATCCCTACTTTGGAACACTACCCCCAGGATGGGAAAATAAGTAAATCCTGACAGGACCCTCCTTGACAAGACCTCTTTCCTCATATATAATATGTTACAGTTCTTAATAAAACTACAATGACCGTTACGACTAATGAGCATGGGCAAATGAACATGTTCGCAAAAGAACCAGAAATGTATGTGTCTCAGTCCGACGCAGAGCGTTATGCACTTGAGACACACGCAGAGAGGGCAGAGCGACTGAATGGACGCACTGCGATGCTGGGCTTCGTCGCAGCACTTATTTCTTATGCACTCACAGGGCACCTTTTCTTTGGTGTAATCTGATGAGCGAACTCATTTTTACTGTAACAAGTATTTCTTTCTTTGTGCTTCTGGCACATTCTGTCAATCAACTTTCTGAAACTTATTGAGGAGAAAAACAATGTTTAACGAAAAAGCTGAGCGTATCAATGGTTGGTTTGCGATGATTGGCATCGTCGCTGCCATGGGTGCCTATGCACTGACTGGTCAAATTATTCCTGGCGTATTCTGATGGAGGGTATTATGCGTAGAGAAGGTTATCAAATTCCTCAAGTAGAATTTATTTTCCTCGAGGCAGGTGAATTCGTAACTCACACCTCTGCCGAACTCTTTAACAACAAGCGTGTGGTGATTTTCTCACTTCCTGGTGCTTTTACGCCTACTTGTAGTGCATATCAACTTCCAGGATTTGAGGAGAACTATGGAGCATTTAGGGACGCTGGCATTGACGCTATTTACTGCATTTCTGTTAACGACGCTTTTGTGATGAATGCCTGGGCACAAGACCAAAACATTCAAAACGTACAACTGATTCCCGATGGCAACGCTTACTTCACTCGTTCTATGGGTCAACTCGTTGCCAAGACCAATCTTGGTTTTGGTGAGCGTTCTTGGCGATATGCTG
>Ga0181343_1000696_pt1 | contig 14201 bp, 25 predicted proteins | sample Su13VDMLBSD_FD_130110 | JGI IMG/M metagenome (GOLD analysis project Ga0181343, IMG submission 130110) | Freshwater viral communities from Lake Michigan, USA - Su13.VD.MLB.S.D | ecosystem: Environmental > Aquatic > Freshwater > Lake | place: USA: Michigan | collected 2013-07-15 | reverse complement strand
TTAATGGCACAAATAAAATTTTTGATGGTGTATAAAAAGTTATAAAAATAGATTAAGTTACTTTTTGTTATCAAAAAAGTTTTTGTATCTTTGGGATATGAAACACACATTACCATACGAATCGACAGGAAGTGTGATAATAGGTTATAGAGAATCGGTTATTGCAAAACGAGAAACAAATGATTGTGTAGTAAGGGCATTTGCTTCGTCTTTTGGGGTTACATATGATTTTGCTCACAAATTTGTTGAGAATGAATTTAAAAGGAAACCAAGATGTGGTACTTTTTTTACGATATCCAAAATGTGTAGACTTCATGACGAATCAATAGAAGTGAATGGTAAAAAAGTCTATCCTTTAGGTGTACCATCAAAGAGTATAGCTTCACCATTCACATTGGATTATCAGGTAAAGGTAAAAGGTGAAATGGTTAAAAGACAAATGACGGTAGGTACGTTTGTAAAACAGAATCCAAAAGGTTCGTACTTTGTAGTTGTCAAGGGACATGCTTTTACGATTAAAGATGGTGTTGTTGTTGGTAATCTTGAAGATTCTATTAAATTAAAAAGACCGATAAGAGCCGCATTTGAAATAAAATAAATATATTTATGATAAATGAAGGTAAGTTTTGATTTTGATGGGGTGTTAACCCGTAATGATGTGCAAGATTTTGTTAAAGAACTAATTAATAAGGGTGTTGATGTGTGGTTAGTGACTTCTAGAAGTTCTACAGAATCAGCCAAAAAAAAGGCATGGTGGTGGGTAGAGAAACAAAATGAATATTTGTTTGAAGTTGCCGATGAATGTAAAATACCAAGAAATAGAATAATATTTACGGATTTAGTTGATAAAGTTGTTTATTTAACAGGAAGGGATTTTTTGTTTCATTTGGATGATGATGAGCACGAATTGTTAATGATTATGGAAAGTAAAATAAGTTGTAAACCATTAAACATTAATCATTCTGAATGGAAAGAAAGATGTTTGGAACTATTAAATAAGAAACCATGAAGATAATATTTCTTGACAATGATTCGGTAATATGTCTTTCAAATAATTGGGGTAGCAGAATTAAAAAGTTTCAAAAGTTCAGATCAAAAAACATAAATGTTAAATTTGAAGACAGACCGATTGATTGTAGATTAGACAACTTTGACAAAAAGGCAGTAAAAGTATTAAACTCAATACTTGAAGAAACAGGTGCAGAAATTGTTGTATCTTCTGATTGGAGATATCATGCAACACTTGAAGAACTCGGAGATTATTATATAAGTCAAGGTATAATAAAAAGACCAATAGATGTTACTGGAATGTTTAAAGATCTATACCCAAGAGAATGGCAAAGATTAAGAAATTATGCTGAACTTGAATATGAACGATCAATGGAGATTAAACATTGGTTGAACGAACATCCTGAAGTCACACATTGGGTTGCGGTGGATGATCTTGACATGTCAGAAAAATTTGGCGATATTTCAGGTAATTCAAATAAAGGGTTAACCAACTTTGTTTTAACACCAAAACCATCTGAAGGTATCAAACAATCAGGAATAAAAGATAAGATTATAAACTTTTTAAAATGATAAACATAAGACAGTTATTCAAAGATAGTGAGCATTTAATGGATTTACATCCGGTGGTGAAGTTAATTGAATATTGTCAAGAACTTGAAGGTGAGGTGATGGATAAACGAATTAAGGATAACTATGATAAAGAACATATCCTTAATAATATGTTAAGGGATATAGTTATAAGTTGTAAAGATTATGAAGATAACAAAATTTTGGAAGAACGTTATCCTGATTTATATAAAAAAATAGATGCCGATACTTTAATTAAAAATCTAATGGATTATATTTTGAATATGAAATATAATAATAATTTAGATATATGAAGGAAATAATATTGGTTGAAGATTGTTTTGGTCCTGATGTGTTGGTTGATGGTGAATCATTATTTGTACACGAATATGATAACAGAGACCCAAAAATAATTGATGATTTAAAGGTTAAATTATTAACAAAGATGTTAGATTTAAGAAATGACATTAATATATCTGATTGGTATAAAATTGGTGAAATTATTTGTAATCTATCAGATGACTTTGAATATGATGATGAATTAAGTACCGATGGAACTTGTGAACGATGTAATAATTATAATTGGAGGTATATTTATCGTAAAAAATGAATATGAATAACAATAGAGTGTATATGATTGACGTGGATGGAACTATCTGCGATGATATAAAAAATGAGGATTCACACCTTTATTCTGTGGCAAAACCAATACTAGGTTCAAAGGAAGAAATAAATAAATTATATGATGATGGTAATACTATTGTTTTTTTTACTGCAAGGGAATCAAAAGACAGAAAGGTTACAATAGAATGGTTGGACAAACACGGATTTAAATATCACGGTTTGATGATGGATAAACCAAGATGTATAAACAATGACTGCGAGTATGTTTGGATCGACAATAGACCGGTACGCGGTTTAACATTTAAAGGTGAATGGAGCCCAATTGTTGAAGTCAAAGATGAATCAAATAATATAAAAACATTTTTAAAATTTAAAAATGATGGACAAGTTTAAAATATTTTTAATTAACGATAAACCTTATCTTACAATAGATGAAGATGTTAAAATTGGTGATCATGCGGTTGTGTCCGTTAACGAATTATACCCAACGTTAGTGGAGTGTAAAAATGAAGAACAAATAAAAATCATTCAACAACCAGTTACATCTATGACAAAGAGACATAAAGTTGTTATGATGCCTGATGCTATGAACTTGGATGATACCTTTTTGTCTGTGTTAAAACAAAAAGAAGGTGCGATATCAGTAACAATGAATAATGGTGAAATAAAAATAGTGGATTAAAAAAAAATGGACATAACAGGTGCAATAAAAACATATGTTAAAAGTTATTATTGCGTCACATATGAACCAAAGTTTAAAAATTTAATCTTACATGATGAGTTGGATGGGTTAAATGAATCAAAATCATTAATTCCTTTAGGTAAGTCAGGTGAGGTTAATATCCTTCTTGTGTGGGGGAAGATTGAACAAATTACAGGGGTTCAATATTACCACAAAGATTTCCAAAACGATTTATCCAAGTTATTTTTGGGTTTAATTCGTGAAGATAAAACAAAAAATCTATTTAAATTATTGCGTTCTGAGAATATATCAGTAAATTTACCTATTAATGAGGTGTTGGATGAGTTTCCAATTTTAAATGACTAAGTATTTATGGTTATGGGTAGATTTTTTTTAACTGAATCAGAACGACAAGATATTTCTAATCAATATAATGAAATTGATAGAGGGATGCTTAATTTTTTATTAAGACGTTATAAAGTTGAACTTAAAAAATTAGGTGATGATGAATATCCAATAAATCTTAATGTTGTTACTTTTGAAGGGTTTCCTGAACATTCATTTAGTTCATTTAATAATAAAAAACAAATGGAACGTGTTATTTTAAATTTGCTTGAAGATGCAGGTAAATACACAGATGAATATGATGTTAGTTCATTAAATACAACAAGACAAATGGTACTTAAAACAATACGTGCTTTTTTAAATTTCATATTACCAAAAAAATGAAAGAACAATTAAAAGAGGATATTAATAGAATTAAAAAATTAATGTTAGTTGAACAAGATGAACAACCAACATTATTCAGTACTGGTACACCTATTAATTTAAATTCAACTGAATTTACAAAAAAGTTTAAAGAAAAGGTATATTTCATTTTAAAAGATTTATATAAGTCAAATTGGGATAGTGATAAAAGTAGAGGTCCTGGTGCTCTTGGTGGTGGAGTTGTTGGTGTATACACTGTTTATGATTTATTAAATAAAAAAGGATTAACCGATTATGATCCAGAAGGTGGTGATTGGTCAATTCTAAATTATTTTGATACCAATCCAAAGGTTAGAAGCTATATAGTTAAACTTTATGAGAAGGAAACAGGAAACATTATGAACAACACAGAAGTTTTAGATGATTTTATTTCTTGGATGTCAAAAAATAGATATAAGATTTTTAAAAGTGGTAATATATTAGATGATTTAATTGATATTAATACCCAATCACTATATAATGGTGAATTAAATGAAAGAAAGGCTTATGACTATATAACGATACTTTTAAAAAATTTACCTAATTGGGTATTAAAAGGTAGATCGGTTCCTGGGTCTAAAACTGATAGGGAAGGTGTTGATTTTATAATGGTAAATAAAACTAATAATAAGGAAGCGAAGTTCCAAGTTAAACCATTTAATGATTATCAAAAACTACCAAACGGACACCATAAAATTGTAAGTTATAATATTACTGGATTGGATAAAAAACCAGTTGATTATTTTATTTTTGCTTCTGATAGTAAAGATGATATTTATATATTTAAAAACACACAAGGTAAATATGTTATCTTGGATAAAGATACGGTTCAGTTTGAAGAACCACCAGTAAAATTTAAAAAATGAGTTTAGATGCTGCAAAACACTTATTAGATGAATTCAATGACGGAAATTGGAACGAGGTTGGTGCATACTTTAATTTTGATTTTGGGTTATTTTTTAATTATTTGAATAAATATAATCTTGGAAATAGTTTAAATTATAAAGATATAGATGAGGATTTTAAAAATATATTTTTATTAGAGAACTTAAAAAATAATAGAGAAGAAACACTAAATTATATTTGTGATAACATAGTAACAGATGTTTATCCAAGGGAAGGTAATTATTACTTACATTTAAATGGTAGGGAAGAACTAGCAAAATTATTTAGACAAGGTTATAGAAATAGTGCTCGTGATATTGCAGAATCTGTATTGGGTGAAGATTATTTTGATTTAGTCAGTGAAACCACAAATGACATTTATGATGATGTGATAAGTGTGTTAGATGAAGGTAATAAAAATATTTTAGCACATCATATCATAAAAAATATTGGTAACCAAGAAATATCACTTGACGATTATGAAGATCAATTTTTTTATGACTTATCAGAAGAACAAGGAACTGAAGGTTTTTTTAAATTAACAAGTGACAATGTTATGGGTTTGATTGACGATAATGGTGCAATGACAGAAATGTTAAAAAATGATCTTGATTATTTAAATGGTGATTTATATAGCATACATAATAATGCTTATAATACTGCTTATACTGATCAAATATATAATGATGTTTGGAGTGAACTTGGAACTTATTTTGATAAAAATGACTTTCAATATGAAACTAAAACACGTTATGATGGTAAAACATATAATGTTGAATATTTAAAAATAAATGATTTTGGTGGTATTATTTATGATTTTTTAAATAATAATATAAATCCACAATGGGGTGAACAATATTTAGAATATTATGGTGTATTGATAGGTGTAATGACACAGTTGATGGAAGATAATGAAATTGAATGGCTTGATTTTAGAGTTCCTGATTATCCTGATTGGTCATTAACAAACAAGTATATAAACGAAATTTTTAGTCATTATATATGAAGATAATAATAACAGAAGAACAATATAAATTACTTACAGAATCTAATGTTGATGCTATGCAACATCTTATTGATATGTGTGTATCAGAAATTAAAAGTAATTGTGAAAGAGGTAGTTATTATGTGAGTGGTTACCCGGTTTGTGATCAAATAGATACTGTAGATGAATTTAAAGTAACTGATGTTGAAAAACATAATTTAGAATACGGGTCATATTTAGAAATAGTTATTGACGCATATTATGATAGTATATTTCCTTATGTGAATTTAGAACATTTAGAATGGGAACTATCACAAGAGGCTAACGAAATAATTGGTAAAGGTACCATCCAAGTAAAATTAAATGGAATTAACAAAAGAAAAAACTTTGATTGGTAATGAAGATATTAATAACAGAAGAACAATATAAACTTATTAAAGAAGATACTTTAAAACAAAGTTTAATTGGTAACATTAAAGAATTTGGTGTTAAAGATACTGTTAATATGGTGGGTGATTTTAACAACCTTTGTCAATTATTAAATATAAATAGTCCGATGGACTTTCTTCATTTATTTGATGATTTGGAACAAGTTCAATCAGAACAACGTAAAGACTTGATTTTATTCAGGTATAAACCAAATTATAACCTTATGATTTACGTTACAAAAAATGAAACTGTTTACATAGATTATGATGAAATATGGTCATTTTTGGAAGACAAGTTTGGACTGAGTTATGAGGAAACACGAGCGTTTACAAAGAAATGGTTGGATAATGTCTATAATTTTAGGGGAATCACAACAAATCAATTTCAGGATGCTTACCACTCACGTATTGGGTAAGGTATAGAATTTAAAATAAAGATATGAAGATATTAATAACAGAAGAACAATATAAACTAATTAAAGAAGATACTTTAAAACAAAGTTTATTGGATAATATTAAAGAAAGTGGAGTTGAAGATACCATATCTATGGTCGGCGACTTTGACATATTTTGTCAATTATTAAATATTGAAACTCCGATGGACTTCCTTCATTTATTTGATAACTTGGAACAAGTTCAATCCGAAGAAATTGAATATTGGATTTTATTCAGATACAAACCAAACCATAACTTTATGGTTTACGATACAAAAAATAAATATGTTTACATAAATTATGATGAAATATGGTCATTTTTACGTTTTAATTTTGGACTGAATTATGAGGAAACACAAGGGTTAACGAAGGTATGGTTGGGTGATGTATACAATTTAAGGGGAATCACAACACATTTCTTATAATGGATATGACAAAGAAGGTTGGGTGATGTATACAATTTAAGGGGAATCACAACTACAGATGCGTTTATTTAGAGTTTGAAGGAGTTGGGTGATGTATACAATTTAAGGGGGATCACAACACCCGGAAGTGGCTTTGATAAAGAAATTGGTTGGGTAAGGTATAGAATTTAAAATAAAGATATGAAGATATTAATAACAGAAGAACAATATAAAACATTAAATGAAACAAATGTGATTTGTAAAAGATGTGAACATAATTGGGACGTTGATAAAGAAGATTCACACCCTTATTTATGTCATATGTGTGGATATGATCAGAAGTTAAACGATTATAATTTAGATGAACTGGAATTATTTTGGAAGAACTATAACACCAAAGAAGAAGTAAAAGAGAAGTGGAGTAATAAATACAAAAGAAGTATTGATTGTAATAATCCAAAGGGATTCTCCCAGCGAGCACATTGTCAAGGAAGGAAGAAACATATAAATGAATCAAAAGAAGTATCATATAAGGAGTTAATTAAACAAATCATTAACAATTTAATACTTCCACAATATGAAGATATTATTTGTGATATTTTGGTTGAAGATAGTTTTGAACGGACAGATGTGGAGAATAAACGACGATTTGAAGCACCGAGTGTGAAAGTGGTATTTATTAGGGATGAGGGAACAAGAAATAACCTACAACAAGAAAGGATGTATGAAGATATAATGGATGAAATATGGGACACTGTTTTTGATTATAGTAATGTTGCTATTGACATGTATTGGGAATATGTAAAGGAATGTAAAGGTAAAATTAAATAAACAATAAAAACAACTATTAAAAATTATGGGAACAAAAACGGGTAGCAAAGGTAGATTCATTTGTAAAGTTGGTTTTTACGATATCTACGCTAAGGACACATTTAAACCAAAAAAGGAGTCAAAATTCAACTTCAATAAACCTGATGTATCATCAACGACATATAATATTTTGCATGCTAAAAAGATGGTTAAGGGGAATTTTAACACCAAGGATGAAGCAGTAAAAGAAGCGATTATATTATTGGGTGATAAGGCAACAATATATGGTCTTTAAAAGTTTTTTAAAATAATATTTTTTAAGTCGGGTTTATGCCTGACTTTTTTTGTTTTTTTTTTATTTATATTAAATGGAATTTAAAAAAAAGGATATTATAATGGAAGAAAGTTCAGATGATTCAATAATAAAAAAGGTATTATCTAAGATTAATACATTTAAAATTAAGGCAAAATCTGAAGTAAAAGAAACAAGGGCACTTGTTAGGATATTAACACATGCAATAAAGTCATACAGTAAGAAACGGGAGTTTGATTTAAATGAAGAAGATAAAGATTTTATAAGAAGTCAATCATCTGATTTAGTTAAAAATATTGTATTAATTATAGTTGCCTTGATTCCATTACCGATTCCATTAACACCTTTTTTGGTGATATTTGGTAAAAAGATAGGTGTTGATTTTATACCAAAAACACAAGATATACCAGATAAAGGTAAACCTAAAAAAGATAGACAGAATGAATCAAAACGTTTAGAAATAATCATTACAGAAGAACAATTAAAGGTCATTGAAGAACGATTAAAAAAATATGAATCAAAAATTCATAAGTTATGTTTAAATCAAAAAGAAGGTGGTCCTTTTTGTCGTTTATATGATTTATCTAATGAATTAACTGAAGATGATAATAAGAAATTAAACGATGCTATTGAAATTATGGATAAATATTTCAGGTTTAATAATGTGGGTTTATTTCCAATCATTGTTGATTTATCGTTAAAGGATTATAATAGAACTGTTAACTTTTTAAATCTTATTTCTGATTTTATTAGTAATAGCGAGTATGATGAAACGGAAACAAAGAGGATACTTCAAAAACAAAAGAACGCAAAAAATATTGTAACTGATGTCCAAGGGTTGGTGGATATGGCAAAGGAATTGGAGTATACAAGTTATGAGAAATCGTTTGTCGGGAAACATTTTAAACCACAACCAACAAAATTGATGTTAAATTATAGATGTGGTGATGATGCCAAGGAACGATTATTTACAATATTAACACAGATTAAATCTGAGGATAAGACGTTGGAAATAGTTCTTGATGGTATAAAAAAATGTATTACACAATCATTAACAAATGGTACATATTATATTAAGGCGGATATTGAATTAAATAGGGACTTAACTTATGATGGTGATGTTATATTTAAACGTGGTGAATGTTTTGAGGTTAAAAAAATGGATCCATTTATTGATAGTTATTTGTCTGAGTTTTTTAGTATTTTTAAAGAAAGTGCGATATTAGAATATAAAGAAGGATATATTGATTTATACAATCAATTAATAGATGAATTATTTTTATGGTTAAATAGTAATAAAGACGCTGATAACTACCTAAAAAAGGTTAAAGATAAAATGTCAGGAATTATCTATGATAATAATGTAATAATTCCAAGTGAGTTTATTGAATTATATTGGTCAAATAAAGGACAAAGGGGTTGTGATGAAAGAAGGTTGTCTATAAGATTTAGAATTAATCCTGATTTTAATCAAATAACAACATACACATTTAAAAATGAAGATGAATTAATAAAACATGAAATGAATGTACCATATAAAGATAAACAAAAAGTTTTGTGTAAAATATGAAGATAATAATAACAGAAGAACAATATAAAAAATTAAAAAAAAGTAACATTAAAGATTTTTTGTTTAGTTTATGGGACAAACAAAAAAAAGAAGGTGAAGAACCGTCCATTGACGATTTTATTTTTAGTATGTTCGGTAAAAATAAAAATGATGAATATGCTACTGAAGAAATAAGAAGTATATGGAATGAATATAATGGTGGATATAAAAATATTATTCAACGTTTAAAAGATGAAATATTACATGATGAATTAAACATAACAGGAATGTTTAATTTAAATATGAATATTTTTATTAATGATATTATTGATTATGATAGAAATTATGTTGAAATACGATATTCAATCATTAATGGTGTTGTGGATTATGAAGATGTGAATGAAATGGGGGAAGTGGAATTAATACCTGGTATGGATATTTCTGATGTGTATAGTAATTTAGAATATTATACTCATGATTTTGACACATTTTTAAGTGATTCTGTTTATGATTATTTAAACAATAAACTGAATATACCTAATAAATATGGTATTATAATTGCGTGTGAACAAGTATGAAGATAATAATAACAGAAGAACAATATAATATATTAATTGAATCAAATAATCCATGCCCAAGTGGTGTTAAAACTAACCCATTGGTTACATTGGATGATTTAAAAAACGGCAAAAAAATTAAAAAGGGTTATTGTAATTCAAACCCAAATTCGGCTATTGTTAAAATTCAAACGTTGTTACAAAACAAGGGGTTATTGGATAAAACCACATCAAATGGATATTATGGTGACAAAACACAAAAAGCAGTACAGAAGTTATGGAACCCATCCCAAGTTGAAGGAACCGAAATAGGTAAAAAAACATTAGAATTATTAACAACATCAAAACAAAATACAACACCAAAAAAATCAAACAATAGCTTTGATAGTTTATCAAGGGCAAATAAAATTATAGTAACAACTTTAATTGGTGAAGCTGGTGGTGAAAGTAATGCATATGATGCAATGTATGCGGTTGCCTGTGTATTAAAAAATAGATCAAAATCTAATTTTTTGGGTTATGGATCAACACCTGAAGAACAAGCATTAGCAAAAAAACAATTCTCAATGTGGAATTCACATACGGTGAATGGTAAACCGATTAATCATGTGATTGATATATATAAAGTTAAAAAACATAATCAGTTGGATAATGCAATAAAGATTGCAAAAAACATTTCATCAATTAGTGATGTAACTGGTGGTTCAAAATATTATTATACAGGTCCAAAACCATATTGGGCTAAAAATGACCCAAAAAATGATACCATATGGGTTAAAAAAATAGATATCGGATCACATACATTTGGAAATATTATTAAAAAGTAAAGATTAAATTTGGTTGTTATCTAAAAAGTTTTTATATTTGTAATCTAATCAAAAACATAAACAAAATGATGACAATTGACCAACTTAAAAACAGTGTACCTTCAGTATTTGCAACTTCACCTTCACCATCAGTTTCAGATAGATATGTATTTGTACCAACAATAGATATCATTGAATCATTTGATAAAGCTGGGTGGAATATCGCATCGGCAAGACAAACAGGTAAAGGATTACATTCAACACACGAAATCAGATTCCGTAATGGTGAACTACCAAAAGTTGGTGATACATTGTTTGAAGCAATAATTAAAAATTCACATAATGGTACGGCAACATTCCAAGTAAGTGCTGGGTTACACCGTTTAGTATGTTCAAATGGTTTGACAGTTCCAACATCAATTGCACAATCAATGAAAGTTAGACATATGAGTTTTGATATTGATGATGTTAAACGTTTAACTGATTCATTTGCAGGACAATTACCAATGATTGAATCATCTGTTACCAAAATGATGGAAACAACATTAACAACTGAACAAAAAATAGACTTTGTTAGACGTTCAAGTGAAATAAGATTCGGTGATAAAAAAGTATTAAATGAAATGGAAATCTTGGGGTTATTAACACCAAACAGAACGGAGGATGATGGTGATTCTATGTGGCAAGTATTTAATACATTACAAGAGAAATATATTAGAGGTGGTGTTGAAATGACATCAATGTCAGGTAAAAGAACAAAACTTAGAGGGCTTCAAAACATAATGGCAACAAATAAGATTAATCTTGAATTGTGGAATCTGGCAGAAGAAATGATTTAATTAAAAAAGGGGGGTAAAACCTCCTTTTTTTGTTATGTGGTATATTTATTAATTATGGAATTGTTAAAAACAAATAAGGCTATTGATATAACCATATCTATTTTAAAAAAGGAATATCCTTTTATTGTTGGTTATGAATTTGTATCATCTACGTCTGATTATTTTTTATATTTAACTTTAATTTGTGATGTTAATAAAGTTTCTGAATTTTATAAAAGTGATATAAGAAGTTATTTTTTAAGATTTAATGATATGTTATATAATAAAGAATTTGCTTATCCATTCAGTGTTTTAGAAATATCAGAAGAACTTAATAGTGATGATAAATTTAGTTTATTTTATGAATTAAAGGACTCATTTAATGATATTTATGAATTTATACCTAATGAATATAAAATAATGAATCTTAGATTTAACGATCCTATGGATGTTGAATTGGACAAATTTAAATTTGTAAAATAATGAAGATAATAATAACAGAAGAACAATATAAACTAATTAAAGAAGAAACTTTAAAACAAACATTAATTGATCAAATTAATGTTTATGGGTGGGAAGATACATCCAATTTGGTTGGTGGTTCTGATGATATGGTTAAAATTTTAGATATCAAAACACCCGAAGATTACTTAAATCTATATGATTTAAAAATGGTTGAAACAGAAACAAATATAAGATTTGATTTTTTAAATAAAAATGATGAACTTTTAATGGTATATTTGACTGATATGGATGAATTAATTATTGATTTCGCTAAATTTTATGAACCATATATATTTGTGTTTCAAAACAAAAAAAGAGGTGATTCAATAAAAACCACAGATTTAAAAAATGAATTAAAAAGGTGGTTTGAAAGTAAATATGATTTACCCATACGTAGATTTACACCAACATATTTAGATTAAATTAATGAAGAAGTTTATAATAGTTATTATTTGTTTGTATTTAATCACTTATATAAGGGGATTAAGAAATGATAATGAATCTTTAATGATGGATAATCAGGTTATTGAAATACAAAATATCATATTACAAAGACAAATTGATAGTTTAAATAAACACATTAAAGATTTTAAACCAGTTGAAGTTAAACCACAACCTGTTGAAGTTAAAAAACAAAAAGATTATAAAAAACCAAAACCAATTAAATTAATCAAACCTGTTGAAGTTGTTATAATAAATGATACGATTAATTAATATCTTCTTGTTCATATTTTTATTAACATCTTGTTTAAAGAAGGATGGTGATGGATTTAATGTATTTAAAATTAAAAAGGGACATCATCGTTCAATCACTAGAATTGAATATACAAAAACAAGTACATTAACTTTTACTTTTATATTAACGGAGTCGTGTAAATATGAATCAATTGATCCTATTAATCAGTATGATGTAAATAAGTTATATGGTATGAGTGATGGGGGTGATCATAGTGATAATTCAGCGCGCATAGGTTGGAGGTATTTAAATAATAAACTTGAAATAATGGCATATACTCATTACAATGGTAACTTTCAATTTGAGAAGATTTGTGAAGTTGAACCGAACAATGTAAATAGTTGTCAGATAAGTTTTTTAGATGATATGTATCAGTTTAATGTTAATAATAACATTGTTTACTTACCAAGATATAAAAACACCAGCAAACGGAAATATTTATTATACCCTTATTTTGGTGGTGATGAAGTTGCACCACACGACATTGAAATAAAAATTAAGCGATAATAAAAAGTATCAACCAAGTTAGATTGGCGATAAACCCACCGAAAGCAGCAATAAAAACAAGGATTTTTAAAAGTGGTGTATTTAAGTAACCTTCTTTAATCCATTTTGGGTATGAAATAACTGCTATTAAACACATAACCAAAGGTACCAAGATTAAAAACCACCCGTAATTATAAATTAACAAACCAATACCCAATATATAAAGTATACCTTTTGTTATTTTTTTATTTCTAGCCTTTTTATTTTTTTGAAATGGATCTTTAACTTCTTCTTTTGGTTCTTCATTAACGGGTTTAATGGTTGTTGTGTCTATTTTAGATTTGGTGTGTGATACGTAGAACGTACTATCAGTTGAAGCCACATCATTAATATAAATTGGGTTAATGATGGTGTCTTTTTTTGTAATTTTAGTGTGACGTAAGGTGTCATTAATTTGTGTGAATCTTTTGTTAGTATCAGGGGTTAAATTTTTAGAGACATTTACACTATCAACCGAACTGATTGGGTTTGTTTTAATAAACGTTATTTTATTATACGTCCCACAAGATGCCAATAATAACAACCCAACTACACAACTAATTATAAAATCTTTCATAACACTTTATTTTATAATAAATAGTTTTATTTTTGTCAAAAATTAAAAAATAAGAGTCTTGAAATCACAAAAAAAATTAATATATTTGTAATATTACGATAGGGACTTGTGGTGGAAGATTTATCAAAAATAATAAATGATTTTGTTATCTGTTATTTGAATGGTGATAATGTTTTTGTTGATGTAAAACAGACACAAACAACACATAGAATGAAATATATTATTAACATTAAAGTCAC
>Ga0181343_1000694_pt1 | contig 14217 bp, 15 predicted proteins | sample Su13VDMLBSD_FD_130110 | JGI IMG/M metagenome (GOLD analysis project Ga0181343, IMG submission 130110) | Freshwater viral communities from Lake Michigan, USA - Su13.VD.MLB.S.D | ecosystem: Environmental > Aquatic > Freshwater > Lake | place: USA: Michigan | collected 2013-07-15 | reverse complement strand
TCAACAACGGGGAGCAGCCCCCGGCCGCCATCGTCCAAGCCGTCATGAGCGCCGGCTAACCCCCTCAACCCCTAACCCCCCAAGAGTCGCGCCCCCCGCCGGTCGCCTCACCCGGAGTGAACTTCCATGAATATCGATTTCAACGCCGCCGCGCTGGGTGAAGTCACCGCCGGCGAAGTCGGCGATGAGGGCCTGGCGCAGCTGCAAAAGGCCCTGACCGCCACCCCGTACACCACCGACGTGGCCACCCTGTCCGGCGCCGGCGCCCTGCGCGTCCAGTCCCTGGACAAGACCATGAAGGCCACCATCCTCGAAAACGATCAGTTCAAGCTGTTCAACGAACTCGCCAAGGCCTCGGCCGGCGCGATCGTCGACGAGTGGACCGAGCGCCCGGCGATCGGCGGCTATGAGGGCGGGACGGCCAACAGCGAAACCGGCGACATTCAGGAAGAGACCGGGGAATACTACCGCCGCGTCGGTCAGGTGAAATTCCTGATGACCCGCGCCCAGGTCTCCCTGATCTCGACCCTCGGCAACAACATCGCCTCGGCGAAGGCCTCGGAAGCGCAAAACGCCGCCCTGCGCCTGCTGCGCGATGCTGAACACCTCAGCTGGTACGGCAACGACGCGGTCGTCTCGACCGAGTTCGCCGGCATCTTCGCCCAGATGGAAGCCGGCGTTGCCGCCGGCCAAGTCGACGGCCGGAACATCGTCAACGCCGACGGCGGCGCCCTGTCGGGCATCGAGGCGGTCAACAGCGCGGCCGCCCAGGTCGCCGGCTGGGACAACTTCGGTCGCGGCACCCACCTGTTCATGTCGCAGGACACGCAGGTGGACTTCGACAACGACCTCGACCCCGCCTACCGGGTCAACCTGCCGGACGTCCCGGCCGGTGGCATCACCCTCGGTTCGCCGGTCATCGGGATCCGCACCAGCTGGGGCAACATCAAGACGGTGAACAACGTGTTCATCCGCGATGAGAAGCTCCAGGTGCCGTTCCAAATCCGGTATGCCGCCCGCGCCACCGCCAACACCGGCATGAAGCCGACGCTGGCCTCGGTCGTGGCGGCCACCGGCACGGCGAGCAACATGTTCACCGCCCCGCGAGCCGGAAACTACTACTACCTGGTCACGGGCCTGCGCGCTGGCGCCGGCGAGTCGGACGGCGTCATCTCCGCCCAGACCGCCGTCACCGCCGGCCAGAAGGTCACCGTCACGATCACCGCCTCGGCCGGTGGTCAGGAGACCGGTTACGCCGTCTACCGTTCGCGCCAGAACGGCACGAACGCGCCGTCGGACTTCCGCCTGATCAAGCGCATCCCGAAGACCGCCTCCTCGACGGTGTTCGTCGATGAGAACCTGGACATGCCGGGTTCGACGCAGGCGGCCCTGCTCAACATGGGCCGCGGCGCTGACGCCATCAACTGGCGCCAGATGCTGCCGATGACCGAGTTCCAGCTGTATCCGACCACGGCGGCCGTTCTGCCCTGGGCTCAGCTGCTCTGCGGCTACCTGCGCATCACCAAGCGCCGGCAGCACGCGGTGATCAAGAACATTGTGCCCGGCAAGGCCCTCTGGAAGCCCCACGGCTAAGCCAGCGAGTAAGGATTGGGGGTGGCCCTCGGGTCACCCCCTCTCTTCCTTGAAAACGGCCCGCGTCGGGCGGACCGTTCTTTAGAGAGAGAACCGATGCGCGTTATCTGCACCCTCCCCAACGCCTCCGACAACATCAACGGCGTCCCCTTTGAGGCTGGTCAGCATGAAGGCCAGCCGGCGATGATCGCCGAAGAGGTCGACGCCGACGTCGCGGCCAACTTCGGCCTGATCCCCGGCTACATCGTCATCGACCCGGCTGCGGCCAGCGACGAGGGCGAGCGCCGCGGCGCCGGCCGGCCGTCCAAGGAAGAGGTCGACGCCATCAAGGCGGAGATCGTCAAACTCGGTGGCTCGATCGACGGCGTGACCCGCATCGCCGACCTGCGCAAGCTGCAGGCCGACCTTGAGAAGGCCGCCGCCGACAAGGCCGCCGCCGACAAGACCGACGAGACCCCCGCCCCGACCGAGTAACCCTCGGCGGCGCCAACCTGGAGAATGACCCATGGCCAAAGGCCCGCGTTCCAACACCAAGCTGCTGAACACCCTGACGCCCGGCGCCAAGGATGCGGCCCTCGGCACGGTGGTCGCCCTCCTGATCGACACCGTCAATGCTCAGGTCACTGCCATCAATGCCCTGCGGGCCGATCACAACACCCTGATCGCCAAGCTGAACGCCGATGGTGGCGTCACCGACACCAACTACGCCGTGTCGACGGCGACGGCGCAAACCGCCCTGACCGCCCTCGACGCCCGCACGTAACCACGGGGCGGCCTAGCGCCGCCCCCAACCCTCGGGGATCCCGTGAGCCTCTTCACCACCGAGGACGTTGCCGCCTTTCAGGCCGACCGGCTCATCATAGCCGCGTCGGCCTACTGGCCTTCCGTCACCCTGTCGCAATCCTACCTGTTGCAGCAGCTGCGAGCGGCCGAGGCCGACATCGCGCGCCAGCTGAAGGTTCGCCTCAAGCCGACGACCTTCTTCTCGTTCGAGCCGACGCAGGAGGAAATCGACGCGGTCGCCCCCGGTTACGACTATGACGAGGAGCCTGGTTACGATTACAGCGCCGAATTCTTTCAGGCGGACAGCTGGGGCTATATCGTCACCCGCGCCCGGCCGATCATCGCCGTCGATTACATCCGGTTCGCCTACCCTGACCAGCGCGGCGTCTTCTACAGCATCCCCGATGGCTGGATTCGCCTCGACAAAAAGATCGGCCACATTCGCCTGGTGCCGACACAGGTTCTCGGCACACTGCCGCTGACGGTCTTCATCATGCAAGCCATGGGTGGTGGCCGGGGTGTGCCCGGCATGATCCAGGTCAAGTATGACGCCGGCCTGAGGAACGTGAAGACCGATCCCAAGTGGGCGGACCTGCTCGACGTCATCTACAAGTCCGCCACCCTCAAGGTCATCAAGGGCGCCTTCCTGCCACAGTCAGGTTCGCTCAGCGCCGACGGCCTGTCGCAAAGCCTGAGCGTCGACGCCTCCAAGTATGGCGAGGATATTCAGGAGTCCCTGTTCGGCCCCAAGGGGTCCAACGGCGGCCTGTTCTCGTCCATCCATGGTCTGGGCGGCACGGCGCTGGGCGCCTCGGCCTGATGCGCCTGTCCGCGACCCGGTTCAATGACTTCCTGTCCGGCGCGGTGCGCCAGCGGTTCACGTGGCGCCGGCGCTCAGCCTGCCCCTGCATTGACCCGTCCACCTCGGCGCCGCGCTATGACTGCCCCCTGTGCCGCGGCAAGGGCCACCTGTGGGCGGACGAGGTCGAGGGCTTCGCCGGCCAATCAAGCCAGTCACCGGCCAAGGCGATCGCCACCTTCGGAAGTTGGGAGCGGGGCGACTGCACCCTCACCCTGCCATCGAATTCGCCGATCTATGATGCGGGCCAATACGACCGAATCCGGTCTCTGGATTCGGTCGGCTCATTTTCAGAGGTTGTGCGGCCGGGCCTCAACGACGCCCTGCTGGGCAAGGTCGTTTGCCTGCATCGCGTCTTCTGGCTGAACGACGGCGGCACGGCCGTTGTGGAGGGCCCTGTGCCTGATCTGGCGGCTGACGGCACGATGACCTGGCCGAACCTCGACGGACCACCCGAGGGCCGGCAATACACGGTCGAAGGCGAGCGCTACGATGAGTGGTTCGTCTACATGCCGCTGGCGGCCGACCGGAATTCTGGCGCCTCGGGCCTGCCGCGCAAACTGGCCGCTCGCCGGCTGGACATCCTGCTACGCTAGATCACGCTGCATGGCGGCGGCGAAGTCGGTCGCGGCCGTGCGCTGGATGCTGTCGGCGACGGCCTTGGCAATGAACAGCCCGGGCCGCGGCTTGATGATCCACCCCGGCGACCCTTCGACCATGACGCGGAAGGTCAGATAGGTGCTGTAGCGCTTTCCACCCGGCGTCTTGGCGTCCATGCGGACCATGCCGGCGTAGGGGTCTGTCTTGTGGTGGTCGGCCTTCTTCGGGGTCATCCCCGGCGGGAGGCGGTCGCCCCAGCGGTAGTTGCGGCCGGCGACCATGTAGGGCTGGCGCGTCTTGACATCGAACGCCCCGGTTCCGGACTGGCGGCGATGGCCTCCGATAATGCGGCTGGCGGAGAGTTCCTTGGCGGCCGCATAGACGTGCTCGGGCATGGCCGGCGCGTGAGCGTCGTTTCCTGGTGTGTTGTGGCGGAACGGGATGATCAGATAGCGCCTGCCCTTCTTGCTCATTCGCACCTTCATGCTGGTGCTGAGCATGCGCTTGAGGTCGTAGGCCGGCCGGCCGGTTTCGATGTCTTCGACGTACTTGTAGTCGCTGACAATCTCCGCCGAATAGGAGCCGGTCATGCTGTAGCGGATCGACGCCGCGTAGGCCTGGCGCTCGCCCTCCCACAGGGGCGCCTTGAGCGCGGCTCTTTTCCAGCGCTCAACGCCGACCTGGGCGACGGCCTCAACCTGGCTGGCAAGGTTCGTGAACATGCCGGCGCGGGCGATCGGCCCAATCTCCATGAGTTCGGCAAGGTCGATGCTGATGGAAAATTCGGTCGCCATGGACGCAGTCTGCGCTCACGACGGCGTCGTGACGCCAATATGCGTCCATGATTTCGCTCGCCCAACCCTTGCCCGTGGGAAACGCCGTCCGCGTCATCCTCGCGCCGGCGGCTGGCGCGATAAAGACCCGCGTCCTGCGCAAAACCAGCGACAACATCGCCAGCGAAACTGATGCGGGATCCGCCAACGTCTACGAGGGCGATGGCCTTGGGTTTATCGACACCCTGACCCTGCTCAATGGGACGCCCTACTTCTACCGGGCCTTCGACCTGATCGGCGCCAACTGGGTGGCGTCCCCGTCGGTCTCAGCGACCCCGGCCGCGACCGGCCAACTGGCCGGCCCAGACCCTATCGAGTTGGTGCGTTCGCGGTTTGAGCAGTCCCTCAAGGCTGACGTCACCGCTGGTCGCCTGAAGCATGAGCAGGGCTACATCCCCTGCCTCACGGCTCCGCCAGCCTACGACAACGTCAAATGGCCGCTGGTGACCATCCACCTGAAGAACGACGCGCCGGCCCACCAGGGCCTCGGCGGCATCGTCGGCGATGACATTTTCAACATCGAGTCCGACATATGGGGCGAGGGTGAGGGATACCTGTCGCGCGTGAGTCTGGACGTCTGCGCCTGGGCCCTGAATTCCGAAGAGCGCAAGATGCTGCGCAAGGCGATCAAGAAAGCCTTCATCGGCAACCTCGGCATCTTCGCTCAGGCCGGCATGGTCGAGGTCGAATTCTCGACCAGCGACGTCGAGGATTTCGAGAATTACAACGCGCCTGTCTACCAGTCGCTGTCCACCCTGACCTGCCTTGCCCCCAGCGTGGTTGAAAGCGACGTCGACGACATCGCCGACATCACCGTCGACGCACTGGCCGCCTGACCATGAGGAAACCGATGTCGAAGACCGAAGACGCCGCCGAGGTTCACCCCTCCGAATTCGCCCTGACCGCCGACGAGTGGTGCGCCCGCCTGTCGGCCGGCGACAAGCGGGTCGAGCTCATCACGGCGTTCGCCGCCAGTGAGCGCCGGGCTGGCCGGGTCAAGGACTCCGAAGAGAACTTCGCCAACCGCTTCGCCGCCTTCTGCGGCGCGGCTCAATAATCGGGAGCCCTGAGAACCATGGCCTACTTCTTCGACGGTCGTCTCTGGACGACCCCCGCCGTCATGAGCCGAGTCGACGACTCGGCCATGTTCAATCCCAACGTCAACGTCGGCAACGTGCTGGCGGTTATCGGGCGCAGCACCGACGGCAAGCCGAACACGGCCCTGTCGTTCGGAAGCCCTGAGCAGGCCAAGGCCGCGCTCGTCAGCGGCGATCTGGTCGACGCCATCAGCCGGGCCTTCAACGCCTCGGCGGAAACCGCCGGCCCACTGACCGTCATCGGGGTCCGGGTGAACCCCGCCCTTCAGGCCAGCTACACCCTGCTCGACGCCAGCAGCGGTCAGTCGATCGTCCTTACCTCGACCGGCTACGGCAAGCGCAACAACCAGATCAAGGTGAAGGTCGAGGCGGCCACCACCCGCGGCCTCAAACTGACCACGCAATTCGGCACGTCCTACTTCAGTCAGGACAACATCTACCGGAACGCCTTCACGATCCGGTACGCCGGCGCGCAGGCCAGCGCCCGCATGACCGTGAGCAATACCCAGGTCATCCTTGAGGCCCCCAACTCCACCGTGGTGGCCACCATCGAACTGGCCGACTACCCGACGGTTCAGGAACTGGTCGACCGTATCAACGCCGTCATCGGCTTCACCGCGACCGTCAATGACGGGAACGGCAACAAGCCGACCCTGAACGGCCTCGACGCGGTTTCCAACCAGGATGTCCGCACGGCCGACTTCATCGCCAAGGGTGACTTGCAGGCCGCCATCGACTGGTTCAACGGCGTCGGCGAAGGCTACATCAACGCCACCCGCCCTGTCGGCGGCACGCTGCCGCCGGCCGTCATGCCGTTCAAGTACCTGAGCGGCGGCTCCGACGGCACGGTGACCAACACCGAGTGGTCGAACGCCTTCACCACCCTGCAAAGCGTCGACACCCAATGGGTCGTGCCGCTTTCCAGCGCGGCCGACATCCACGCCATGGCGGACGCTCACTGCGCCTACATGTCCGGCGCCGCCCGCCGGGAGCGCCGCGCCATCTGCGGCGCCCCGCTGGCCACCTCGGACGCCGCGGCGATCGCCCTGGCCAAGGCGCTGAACAGCGACCGCACCTCCATCACCCATCTGGGCGGCTACGACTTCAACGCAGCCGGCGATCTGGTGCTCTACGAGCCCTACATCGTCGCCGCGATGATCGCCGGCGCCTTCGCCGGACTCAACCCCGGCACGCCGATGACCAACAAGTCGCTGCGCCTGCGCGGTCTGGAGCGCAAACTGCGCAACCCGACCGACACCGACGACCTGATCGAGGGCGGCGTCCTGTGCGTCGAGGACACGCCGACCGGCTATCGGGTGGTCAAGTCGATCAGCACCTGGCTGACCAACGACAACTTCAACCGGGTCGAGCAATCGGTCGGCGTGGCGCTGGACTTCACGGCCCGTGCGGTTCGTCAGGCCGTGTCCGGCCTCATTGGCGCCAAGGGTTCGCCGACGACCATGACGCTGGCGAAAACCCGCGTTGAAACGGCCCTTGCCGAGCTCGCCCGGCCCGAGCCGGCCGGTGTCGGGGTTCTGGTCGGCGATGTGGCGAGTCCGCCGTACAAGAACGTCAACGTCACCCTGAGCGGCGACGTCATGGCGATCAGTTTCCAGTGCTCGCCGGTCGTCCCCGTCAACTACATCCCCGTCACGATCTATGCGGTGCCGTACAGCGGCTCGGCGTCGGTCTAAGCGGTCGCGGCCCATTAAGGAGAACCGGCCATGAAGACCAACGTACAAGTCGAGAGCGGCAACCGCATCATCGTCACCTTCGATGACAAGCAAATCGGGCTTGTCCAGAACGTGCGCATGAGCGACGACTACGGCCCCGAGCCGGCCAGCGGCGTGGGTGACATCCATGTCGTCGAGCACGTCCCCACCATGGCCCGGCACATGCTGTCGGTGTCCATGATGGTGCTCAAGAAGAAGAGCATGCGCGCCGCCGGCATCACCGCCCTGAATGGCGACTTCGCCCTTCGCGGCCTGGTGTTCGACATCGTCGTCATGTCGAAGGATGATGGCTCCGTGCTGAAGAAGTACAGCGGCTGCTCCTACGCCAGCGGCGACGTCGATGTGTCCAAGCACCAGATCGTCATGGCCTCGGCGCAGTTCAACGCTCTGGATACCGACGGCGACGGCGTCTAGCCCCAGCCCACTGGTCGAAAAGTGAAGGCCGCCGGGGAGCCCCTCGGCGGCCTTTTGCTGTCGTGACGACACCTTGGGTGCATGACGCAGGAATCACCCAACCAATTCACCCTCGACGTCGAAGACGTCGGGCGGTTCGTCTTCCGCAAGCGCACCTTGATGATGCAGGCCGCGATCGAGTGTGAGTACGCGCGCCTGACCGAGGGCCTGCTGCTGGTCACGCCCTACCTTGAGCAGCTGGCCGGAAGTCTCGCCGACATTCGGGTTCTCATGGTCACCGGCCCCAAGGGCTGGGAGGTCAAAGACCTCGACGAGATGGACGCCGACGATCCCGAGGTCTTGCCGCGGCTTCAGAAGGTTTGGAGCGCGCTGCGCGATAAGCAGGCCTCCTTTCAAAAACCTGCGGAACCTAAAGCGGGCGGCGAAGGAGTCGGCGGGGACGATCGAGCTCTGGTATCGCCAGACGTTCCGCCTGGCGCCTAACGACCCGCTCTACCTCGACACCCCCAAGGACGTAATGGTGCAGGAATACTGGACCTGGGCTTACGAGGAAAAGCGGGTGAAGGGCGACACCTCGGAGGAATTCGAGATGGAGCCCGAAGAGTTTGACGCTGAGGTCAAGGCGTTCATGGCGGACGCTGAGGACGAGGACGATTTCGAGGAAGTGCCGCCCGGTGCGGTGGTGGCGGAGGCCTAGATGGCGCAAGAGGTGAAGATCGGCGTTGGGGCCAACGTCGCCGCCGGTGAGCAGGCCATCCGCCGCGTCGAGGCGGCCGCCGCGGCAACCGCCCGAACGGTCGAGCGCGTCGGTCAGGCCTCCCGCAAGGCGGCGAGCGACCTTGGCAGTGTCGAGCGCGCGGCCCGCCAGCTGGCGGCTACGCAGGCCATGCTTCAGCGCGAGTTGGGGCAACCCGTCAGCGTCAATGATGCCAAGACCTGGATGTCCAACTTTGAGCGGAGTCAGCACGGCCGTGGGCTGGGCGCCCGTCGGACGCGGGCCTTCGATGGGCCTGAGGAGTGGTACAACGGTCACGCCGGCACATTCGCTCGCCGGGTGCAGGCCGACCATCACCGGCGCATGGTCATCCATCAGAACCTTCAGGGGACCGACTACAGCCGGCAACACCCACCACCCCATGATGACCCCGAGGGCGGCGGCGGGGGTGGGCGAGGCGGTGCTGGGGGTGGCTTTCAGGCTGGCCTCAACCGGGCGCGAGGCATGGCCGGCCGCTTCGCTATGGCGGGTCTGGCGCTGGCCGGTGTTGGCGGCGTCATGTCCATTGCCAGCCGTGGCCTGGACAATGCCAACGAGGAGAACATCGGAACCGACACGCTCAAGCGAAAGCTGGGCGACCTCGGCGCCGACTTCGACCGGCTGCGAACGCAGGCCCGCATGGCCGGCGACGGCCTCGGCCTGACCTATGTCGAGTCCAACCGGCTGGCGCAGCAGTACGCCAATGAGGTCGGGAACATTCGCGGTGGGCTGGGCGGCGGGCTGCGCGCCGGCATCGGCTTCAGCCGCGCCTACGGCCTAGACCCTGAGGCCGGCACGCAATTCATGGGAACCATGCGCCGCGTCGGCGCTGTGGGTGGCGATGAGCAATCCAACCGCCGGCTGGCCCTGATGATCGCCGACGGGGTCGCCAAGGGTGGCTACGGAGCCAAGGCCGACGCTGTCCTGCAGGCGGTGGCCGACTACAGCTCCTCGATCGCCCGTCATGCGCTCTCCACCCCCAACGTCGGCGCCTACATGGCCGGCATGGCGTCCCTCACCTCTACCGGTCGGCCGGGCCTTGACCCCGCCGGCGCCGCCGGGATCCTGAATGCCGCCGACGGCTCGGTGCGCAAGGGTGGCTCCTACGGCGAGGCCGGGATGAATTTCATCTACGCCTCCATGCGCGGCGCCACGCCCGACCCGCTCATGGCCAAGGCCCTGTGGAACGGCGGCCTGTTCGGCACGACGCGCAACACCTTCGGGCCAAACACCTCCGCCGGCGACTACTACCGCCGCAACGGCATGGGCACGCCCGGCCTGAGCGACACGACCAATTTCCAACGCATCCGGGCGCAGCTGGGCCGCATCGCGCCCCGTTACCGGGCGGAGGCGGCGCAAAACCTGCTCGGCCTCTCGTCGCCCCAGCAGGCCATGGAGCTGCTGTCCATGTCGGACTCGAGCGTCAACATGGCGCAGAAGTACGTCGACAAGGCCGGCATCACCCCCAAGGCGTCCAGCATTGCCGCGATCGCCCGTATCGCCAACGCTCGCGGCATGGGGGAACTCAACCCCATGGTCAGCAGTGTCGCGGCCCGTGGTGACGTGAGCAAGGCTGAGCGGGACCGCCTTTTCAAGGCGCGGGATAGCGGCAACGTCGACGAGCTCAAGGCCGCTCTGGTCGCCGTGGTCGGCACGAAAGAGCAGGAGGAGAGCGAAGGGTCGAAGACTCGCACCTCGATCAGCGAGTTGACCAACAAGGTGACCGAGATCGGCCAAAAGCTGGTTCCCGCCGCCGACGCCATCCGCAACGCCGTGGTGGCGGTCGCCGAGGTTCTGGTTCCCGGCTTCAAGACCGGCCGCGCCGTCGCGATGGCCCGGGAGGAAGAGCGCAAGGGCAACATCGACCACCGGGCCAAGGCCCTCGGTAGCGGCATGGACGCTGAATTCTATGACGGGTCGGTGAAGTCGGCGGTGGATAGCTACCGGGAGAACGTCAAGCGGAATGGCGGCAAGGACATTGAGACGGCCGCCAAGCCCGAGCGGAGCAACTTTACCAGCGACAAGGACTACCACCTGGCCATGGGCCGGTGGGAGGCGATCGACAAGATTCGCAACCCGGCCAACTACGGTTCAAATGGCCGCCGAAAGCCGGCCGGCGATCTACAGAAGCGCCGCGAGCGCGATGCTGTCGCCTACTTCATGAAAGAGGGCATGTCGCGCGAGGATGCCATCGCGATCACGGCGAACCTGGCGCAGGAGTCCGGCATGCGTCCTGAGGCGATCGGCGACGGTGGAAAGGCCAAGGGCATCGCTCAATGGCACCCTGATCGCTATGCGAAGATGGTCGCTTGGGCGCGCAAGAACGGCCTGAACCCGAACGACTACTACACCCAACTGAAGTACGTCCGACATGAGGCTGAGCACGAAAAAGAAGGCGACCAGGCCTGGCAGAAACTCAAGCGCGATCGCGGCAACCATCGTCAGGGTGCGACCCTGTTCGGCCAAGTGTATGAGCGCCACGCCAAGGATGAGCCCGTCGCTTGGCGTCAAGCCCACGCTGACCGTATCGCCGGTGATCTGGCGTCCAATCCCATGCCGGTGAGCGCGGGCGCTGGGCCCGCCCCGGCGCAGGCCGCCGCCGGGGTCAGGGTCGATGTCGGCGCGCCCTCCGAGGTGCTTCTGCGTGACGCCACCACGCGAGCGCCCATGGGCACGTTCATGCTGAAGCCGACGGCCACGCCGAAGCCGGCAGGGAAATAGCCATGGCCGAGGAAAACCCCGTCGAGGAAGTCGTGATCAACGGCAAGCCGCGGCCCAAGGGCGCGCAGGTCTTCAAGCCGCAAATCTCGATCACCCTGAAAAAGGTCATTGGCCGAAAACTGGCCGGCACGGTCTCGCCCGACAACCCCAAGGAAATCGCCGCCAGCGAGCGCTTCAAGGAGTCGGCGCGGGAAATCGACCTGTCCCCCTACTTCGGCGAGGGCTGTCAGGTCAGCGTGCAGCGCTCAACGCGGGCGCCGGCCGGCATGTGGTCGGTCACCCTCGTCGATCGCATGGTGCCGGACCAGTACGAGTCCCTGTACGGCCTGATTGAGCCCATGGACATCGTCGAGATTCGCATGGCGCGCGACGTCTCGCCCTATGCCGGCCAGCTGCCCCTGTCGATGCCCCTGATGATGCGCGGCTTCGTCTCCAAGATTCGCCGCACGACCGTGATGACCCAGCGCGGGCCGCGGCGCGCCGTGGTGATGTCCGGGCAGGACTACGGCAAAATCCTGCAGATGATGCGGGTGGAGTACCGCTTTGGGCAGGTGATCGGGCAGAACCTGCTGACCGCCCTGAAACTGGCCGTCAACTATGGCGTCGATTCACAGCCCTACGCGGACGCGGGCGAATTCATCGTCGAGATTATCGACAAGGTGATCAATACCGGCGACGGCACGGGCTTTCTGGCCACCATGCGGGACAACGCCGCGCCGGGCGTGGCCAGCCCGGTGCAGGACATCGCGGTGCTGGCGTCCCCCGGCAACGGCGAGGTTACCCCCTTCGGTGCTCAGGACTGGTCCGGCGGCTCGATTTACGACCTGCTGCGCACCTTCGGCGACGTCGGCGCCTGGAACGAGCTCTACATCGAGGATCGCGAGGAGGGCCCATACCTGATCTACAGGCCGACGCCCTTCCGCGACCTGGAGGGAGAGTACATCCAGAAGATCAGCGGGGAGAACCTGCCGCCGACGGTCGACATCTTCGGCGACCAGATCGTCAACCTAGAGATGGAGCGCAGCGACGAAAACGTCGCCAACGCCTTCTACGTCAACGCCCCCCGCTATGACCTCGTCGACGGCACCCTGCTGAAGGCGGCCGAACTCGTCGCTGACGACCCGTCCGGCTACGTCCTGCTCGACTACGCCAACTCGACGCCGAAACTGTACGGGTTCCGCGTGATGGAGGACACGACCAACCAGGGCCGTCGCACCGATGGCCAGCCCGAGGCTGAGTATGAGGCCGGCAACCAAGCCGGCATCGGCCTGACCACCATCCGGCGGGAGGTTCTGATCAGGAACAACCGCGACAATGTCGTGCTTGAGTCCGGCGGGATCCAGATGCGCGGCGACGAGCGGGTGCAGCACGGATCGTACCTGCGCGTGTCGATCGGCGGTGACTTCACGATGAACGTCTACGCCCACACGGTGACGCACAGTTTCGCCTTCGGGGGTAACTACATGACAGCGGTCGATTGGGACCGCGGCGACGGCTTCGTCCAGCGCCTCAAGCGCGAGCGGACCGCCGGCGGGCCCTACCTGTCGGAACTGAAGCTGGGCGGCGCCTATGGATAAGACCGGCCTGCGCGTGGCCAAGGTGCTGGCCAGTCACCCTGAAGCCTACGCTGTCACCGTCCTTCTCCTTGACACCGGCGTGAAGATTCCGCGCGTTCAGGTGCTGTCCTGGTCGGCCTCGACCAACACCGGCGCCGCCGACCTCCCAGAACCCTCGGCGCCCAAGGGGGCCTACGGCGCCGCCGACACCAAGGATCGCGACACCTATGCGGTGGTCGGCTTTGTGGCCGGCACCCCCGTTGTGCTGGGGTTCCTGTTCCCTCAGGTCTGCCAGATGCTTTTCGAGGATGCCAACCGCAAGGTCGAGCGCCACGCCAGCGACTGGTACACCACCGTCGACGGCGCCGGGAATTTCGAGGCCTACCACCCCTCTGGAACCTACCTGCGCATCGGCACGGCGCCAGAGCATGAAGACCTGACCGGCGCCGACTATGACGGCAAGTGGAAGATCGACAAGAACGTCGACGCCGAGGTGTACGTCAACCTGACCGTGGCCAATGGCGGCGACCAGAAGGCCAGACTGCAAATCGCGCCGACCGGAAACATCCTGCTGGAAACGGTCGGCAACGTCACCGGGACGATCGAGGGAACGCTCAGCCTGACGGTCGAGGGCAACACGACCGCTGACCTGCAAGGCAACGCTGCGATCACGGTCGGTGGCAACATCACGTCCAGCGCATCCGCCTGGAGTCACACCGGCAACATGACCGTGACCGGCACCATCACCGGCACGGTTGATGTCATCGGCGGCGGCAAGAGTCTGAAAACCCACACCCATAGCGGCGTCACGGCCGGCGGAGGCGTTACGGGCGCGCCGGTCTAGCCCGTGTAGTTGCTGGTCGTGACCGTAAGTTCAACAGGCCATGGTCACACCCGCGTCTCAAAAAGCCGATCAACGACCGATCGCCTTCTATCTCGACGACGCGGTCGCCGGCACGTCCATTCACGTGCCGCTTGTCATCCGGCCCGAAGAGCTCACCCGTAACGAGACGTCCCTGCTCTCCCCCGTCCAGACCATGGAGGGGGCTTTCATCGACGACTTCGGCCCCGGCCTGAGCACTATCCAGTTGTCCGGTCACACCGGCTGGACGGTCGCCAAGGGGTGGGAGCAGAACTGGATCGACCTGCGCGACGTCTTGTGGGTCCGGTGGCATGAGGGCCGCGCCGAGGCGGTCAAGAAGGGTCGCCACCCCGATGAGGTCAAACTGATCTTCGCCGACGCACTCGACGACATCGTCTGCGTCGTGGCCCCC
>Ga0181343_1000693_pt1 | contig 14223 bp, 19 predicted proteins | sample Su13VDMLBSD_FD_130110 | JGI IMG/M metagenome (GOLD analysis project Ga0181343, IMG submission 130110) | Freshwater viral communities from Lake Michigan, USA - Su13.VD.MLB.S.D | ecosystem: Environmental > Aquatic > Freshwater > Lake | place: USA: Michigan | collected 2013-07-15 | reverse complement strand
CGAGGAGACTCGTGCTCGTTTCTCTGCTCTAGGTGTTACGGCTACTGCCTTTGACTTTGCCACAGGCGCTCAAACACATAAAGCCGTAAATGACGGATTGAAGTACGCTATGGAGACGACGTCGAAACGTCTCCAGAATCGCTCGCCTGTTGTACAAGAGTTCTGGGTTACTCACCTCGCCGGCACTGTTGGTGGTACAGCTCCGTACTTGGCGCTTGCTGCTATTCCTGGTGGCTACGGAGTAGCACTCAGTTCAGGCGGAGCGATGCTTGCGCAATCGAACGAGGCATATACAGAGGCCCGTCAAAAGGGCGCCAGTTTTGAAGATGCACTTGGTGGCGGTGTAATTGCCGCTGGGCCAGCAGCGTTTAGCGGCGTTGTCAGCAAGTATCTGATTGGAGACAAGATTGGCGAGACCCTTGCCACTTTCCTAGGTCGCTGGAACAAGGTGTCTGGCGGCAAACTTGAGAAGATGATGGACTCGCTGAACAGCCACGTTGCTGGACGGCTTACCACTGCTGGCGCGGCTGAAGGCTTCCAAGAACTAGTCGAGCAGCTCTTCGTCAAGTTTGGCGTTGCTTACGCCACCGACCAAGAACTGCTTGAGCTTGAAGGGCTGGCCAAGGAACTGGCTAGCGCCGGCAGAGGCGGAGCAGAAGCTGGTGTGTTCTTCCGTGCATTGACAGAGGCCATCACCAAGGGCCGTGCACGTGGAGATAAAGATTTGTCGCCGAAGGTTGGCGATGAGCCGGTCTTTGACGAAGAGACTGGCGAGATGCGTTCGCTCACGAAGCTCACGCCTGACCAAGCAGCCAGGATCGCGGGTTCGATCCCGACGTCTTTGGCCGGCGGCATCGAGCCTGAGCCGCAGCGTTACATCGATGCGCAGTTCTCTGCGATGATGAACCCTGACACCAAGAAGGACGCTGTGTTCGTTGCGGAGAACAGTCCGCAGCCGACAAGCACCTTGGTCTCAGCCGCTGCTGGACTACAAGCGGTCAAGATTCGCGGCAAGGAAGCTGGCGTCAACGGCGTTGTATACACGCAGAATCCGACGATTGCGGATGCGCTGCGGCAGATGTCCGCCACGGAAGAAGGCGTGACCCAAGCTGCTCTTGACCAAGTCCTGTACAGCATGGGCAAGGGCAAGCCGACAAGCCCCGATGCTGTGGTCGTGCAGCGCAAGGACGGTGAAGGCAACGTCATTCTGTCGCGTGCTACTGACATCGCTGACCTTGCGGCGGTGACGGCTGAGTTTGAACGGCAGATCCCGTCTGGCACGACGGCAGTTGTCTCAGCGGCTGAAGAGCTGACGCAGCGCATCAATGCACGCAAGCCTGACGTCAAGCAGCAGACGATTGCTGACAAGTACTTTGACCAAGCGCTGAACGAGAGAGCTTTGCCTCGTGACGTGCCGGTCAATGAACTGGCCGCGATCATCGCAGCCGAAGAGAAGATCGACATCGGCATCGCTACGGCGGTGGCGCGTAATGTGCGCGGTCGCTTGGATCAAGGCGTGCCGGTTGAACCGCAGTACGCCAAGATCGTCACGATTGATCCGACGGAGTCAAAGACGTGGCCGAAAGATGTTACCAGCCAAGAGCAGGCGACTGAGCTTCTTCGTTCGCAGCAGAGAGACTACCTAGATCAGTACTCTGCCTACCAAGCATCCAGTGGCCCGACGCCTGAAGAGACCGCGCAGCAGCGGCTAGAGGGCATGGTCGGTGGGCCAGAGGCTGAAGCTCAACGGGCAGCACGCACGAAAGAGATCAGGGCAGCAGCAAAGGCAAGCGCCGAAAGAGAACGTAAAGACTCTGATCGTGCTGTTGGTGAATCATATCGCAAATACCAAGAAGAGCTACGCGATGCGGATCGCCGTGCGCAAGCTAAGGTTCTTGCGTATGAGCGATCCGAAGATCCGACAGAGCGCGAGATCGCTTTGGCGTATCGAGAGCTGTACGAACAATACAGACTGAATCCTGAAGCTCGCGAGGCGGATCAGCAGCAACTGGAAGAAGACTACCAAGGGCTGGCTGAGAAGCTAAGGAAGGCTGAAGCTGACGCAACCGCAGGCATTGCAGCCGAAGTCAAGCGCCGTGCAGACGCGAAGAAGCTAACCGAGCGGCAGGCAAAAGAACTGCAAGCGCTGCTGTTGCCAGAGGCTGAAACTAAAGCACGCAAAGATCTGCTGCAACAGCTTAAGAACCGCATTAGGTTGGACGCCAAACAGAAGGCCGGCGCTCCAAAGCAAACCGAGGACGCTCTAGCATTTGAGGAACTAATTGCAGAGGCCGTTCCCGCACTGGTTGCGGAGCGAGATGCGGCGTTAGCTGAAGCTAAGAAGCAAGAAGCCGCTGCCAACGAGCTTGATGCAAAGGCAGACGCACTTCAAACAGAGATTGAAGACGCACGCAAGAACCATCAAGAGTCGATGAAGGGAGTCAGGGTTCCTCTCGACTTTGGCAAGCCATGGATTGAAGTTGCCAGGCAGCTTCAAGCAGAGAAAGAAGATACTGTTCGGCGTTACGGCCAAGCTAAGACTGCGCAGATTGAAGCCGAGCAGACAGCACGCAAGAAGCTAGAGGAGATTCAAACTCTTCAGCAGCAGGGCGAGGTTGATGTCGGGCAGCCTGAGCCGTTGGCTGCAACTCAAAATCAGCCGGCATCTGAAATCGCAGCGAAGGGCAAGTACAGCATTACGCCTGAGCAGGCTGGTGTTGCGTTGGCTACTTCAATGCCGAGTGTATACGGCACTGCCAACATTGCACGCAACAACTTCTTGAAGCGCATGCTTCAGATTGTGGCAAGCACTCCAAATGGCGTGACGATTGACACGCTAGTTAGCAATGTACCTAAGCAGAAAGATGTAGACGTCGGCCAGCGCCGTGAGCAGGTGCTTGAAAACCTAGCTCTTATGGAGGGGGCTGGCCTGCTGGTAGCTGTTCCAGGCGAGCGCCCGACTTACGCGCTATCACTTGAGGCTGCGCAGCAGCTAGGGCAGACGCTCGAAGCAGCAAAGCCGGCTGGTGAAGCAACCTCGTTTGGTCGCGCACGCACAGCGGAAGGCGCTGCTATTCCTAAAGCAGGTGCTCCAGCCAAGGTTGGAGAAGCGCTACCTGGCAAGACTGCGTATGAGTACCGGCTCAACTCCGCGCTGACCGCAAGCCCGTATGTAGATCTCCAGATGTCGGCGCCGGATGTGCGCCTTGAAGCTGGGCCTGCGCTGGATACAACGGCAGAGCAGCTATCTCAAGCAACGGACGAGCAGCTCCAAGTCATGATCAACAGCGAGATCGCTGTCGGTCTTGAGCCGGAAGCAGCAGAGACCAAGGTTGATCCAACAACCGGCATCCCGATTGTCACGTCAACCAAGCCTCGTGTCGTTGCGCTCCCGAAGAAGACGACCAGCCTTGCAACGTGGATTGCGCACCGCACTCTAGCTCAAGGCGAGCTGCGTCGCCGCGCAGCAGCCACGGCTCGCAAGAACGACGTTGCTCGGTCAGCGCGTGCAGCAGACAGCCTGCGCCGTGACTCTGCGTTTGGCAAACCGCGCATGAGCTACGACGCGCTGCGTGGCGCTGAGACAACTCTGGGTGAGCGCAAGGGCCAGCCGATCATCGAGATGGGTGACGCGCCTGGCTTTGAGGGCGCATCGCTAACCGGCACGCTACAACCGACGCTGGACAATCCGCCGACAAAGCCGGTCACCAAGCTCGACTTGCGTGACGCAATGACGGACTTGGCTAGTGCTGTGTTTGCTCCGCTTGTCACGACTGACATGAGCGGCACGCCGTATGTTGGTCGCTTCGATGTCGAGGGAGTGATCCGCACTGCTAGCACATTCAACTTCCATGTGACTGGCCACGAGATCGGGCACGCATTGACGGCTCGTGTCTTTGGCGAAGGCTTGGAAGGTGTCAAGGCACTGGACGCTGCGATGCCTCCGGCTGCGCGTGCAGAGATGGAGCGGTTGGGCAAGCTGGTGTACCCAGACGCAACGCCTCCTGCCGGCGGTCACATGCACGAGGGCATGGCCGAGTTCGTGATGGGCAGCATCATCCGCCCTGAAGCGTACAACTCGTCGTACCCTGCTACATCGCGGTGGCTTGCTGACTTGATGCAGCAGAACCCTGACATCGGCAAGGCATACGACAAGGCCGTTGCCCAGTTCACGGCGTACCGCTTCCAAGGATTCGAGAAGGTTGGCCAAGCTGCGCAGGTGCAACGCGGATCTAAGCCGTGGTTGCAGCGCGTCAAGGAAGTCCTGACCCTTAGCTTCTTTGAGCGCGAGTTCGTCAACGCAATGATGGGCACGCGCAAGCTCCAGAACCAAGCGATCAAGAACGGCAAGAAAGCCGGCTTGTCGAAGAACCAACTGGATCGACTGCGCGTCAACGACATGAACGAAGCGCTTGCAGCGGTCAACGCGAACCTGCTGCAAACGTGGATGTCCGTCGGCATGACCGATGGCAACGGCAACATCAAGCCAGGATCGCAGTCGCTAGAGATGGCACTGGCTCCGATGCGTCGTGCAGCCAAGGGCATGAAGGACGCCGATATCAGCAAGGACTTCGGTGATTACCTGTACGCGAAACGCGCACTCGCTCTGTTTGAAAGCGAACGCGCCACTGTTTCACCAGATGGTGTAAATACCCAGCGTGTAAACATTGCACGTTTGGAAAGCAAGTACGGCGATGCGATCAAGCTAGCGCACGGTCAGTTCATGGCGTGGTGGGGACATGCCATCGACTACGTCAAGGCAAACGATCCGTTGTTTGCCCAAGTATTTGATTCGATTGCCAAGTACGAAGAGGCGACCGGCACGACTGGTACCTACGTCCCGTTGCAGCGTGTCATCTACGATATGGCTACTGGCCAATCGGCTGACACAGGCTTGGCCGCTGTGTTTGATGTGCGTCGCGCTGGAGAAGGTACGGTTTCAATTTCTGGTCGAGGCACTGAAGGCAAACTGGTTGGATCTTCTTCGCCGACCTACAACGTACTGCAAGAAAGCGAAGCTAGCCTGCAAGCTCTGCTGACACTGGTTCACAAGCGGATGGCTATCCGCAACGTGCTCAATGTGTCTCAGTCCATGCGCCTGCCAGGGTACGTGATTGAGCTGACAGATGTGGACGGTGCAATGCCGGAACCGGCATCCACTGCCAGCGGCAAAGCTGCTGCAAGCCTGATTGACGTAGGCGATTCTGCAACCATTGCCGCTCTGCGCGACATGGGTCTCAATGCGGCGCAGGATGTCAACAGCTCAGACCGAGTCATCGTTGACTACGCTGATGTTCGCGACGTGACTGTGACCACGCCTGATGGCAGGACGGCTGTGGTCAAGCAGCCGATCAAGCGCCGCTACAGCATGCACAAGGATGTGGCCATTGCTGTTGCAGCGATGAAGCCGCAGGAGGTTATGCAGGCGTGGCGTTCGCACTGGGCGCTGGGTGCAATGCAGGGTCTTGCAAGTGCATTCAAGCTCGGGGCCACTAGCCTGAACATTGGCTTCCAGTTGGTGAGTGCTCCGATCATGGACTTCGGTACCACATTCATGAACGGCACGCAGCCGTGGTGTGGACTGAAGATGCTGATCGACTATCCCTTGACGTACATGCGCCTGGCTGCTGCCGAGGTAGGCGTCAAGTACCAGCCGTACGAACAGTACAAGCTGATGGCTGGCAGCTTCGATTCGCCGTGGTCTGCGACCATGAGCAAGTCGTCTATCCAGTACGTGATGATGAGTCGCGGCCAGCGGGTGAAGAGCCTGCTGACGCTGCCCAACATCGTCAAGCCTAACGGCGATCTGTGGCGCTTGGCTGAACGCAAGCTGTCGTTTGGCTCGCGAGTCGGACGTATGCTCGAGATGCAGCAGGCGCTCAAGCAGGCCGGCTACACGGGCGAAGGGCCGATCAGCCAGCAGCAGATGGTTGCTGCAACGGTTGCGTTGCGTAGGGTCACGACCAACTGGAGTGTGTCGGGTCGTACGGCGGGGGAACTGAACCGCTACATCCCGTACTTCAACGTGTCGTTCGTGACGTTCCGCGACTTCTTCCGCAACGCCGCCAAACAGATGGGTGACCCGCGCACCCGCATCCAGTACGGCATCAAGATGGCTGGCCTCATGGGCATGGCCATGGCGTACTGGGCGATGGCGCACGATGACGAAGATCCGGCGATGAAGGAAGCGTACGAGAACACATCGTACGAGGACCGCATGCGCTATTGGATCTTCGGATACAAGACCGAGGATGGCACGACTGAAGTGCTGCGGGTGCCGAACCCGATGACCGAGTTCTTGCCGGCCAAGCTGCTGGTGGCTGCGCTCGACGGTGCGAACAGCCGTGACCCGTACTACGCAGGCAACCAGGCTAAGGCATTCATCTCGGCGTTCATGCCTTCGCTGATGCCGCAGTTCGTGCAGTCTGGTGTCGAGGCTGCGGCAAACGTCAATGACCTGAACAAGTCGCTCGTCGACATGGGCTTCAAGGCTGCTGGCATTCAGACAACGCAGATGGCTGCGCCCATGGAATCGGTCATGTCCAAGGGGCCGATGCAGGAGCGTGTCACTCCGTACACCACGGAGGCTGGCATGCTTATCTCTGAGGTGCTGAACGGGGTAGCTACGCCTCGCCAAGTGGACCACATCATCGAGGGCTTCATTGGCGGGGCCGCTGACACCCTGGCTACCCTGCTCCGCACTGAAGGTCCGATGACGCCGGTCGCTGTGAAGCAAGCTCCAGGTTATGGCTCGATGCCTACGGAGCTGACGGTTGGCCGGCTGGTATCCAAGGCTGGCCCGATCACGATGCGCAGCCCGAAGATCCAAGAGCTGGCTGTGATGTACGAGATGGCCCAGAAGCGCAAGGACAGCACGCGAACGCCTGAGACCTTACAGCATGCAGCAGAACTCATGGCATTGAAGGATGCGTGGGGGTGCGTGTCTGCCCTGCACTACATTAGTCAGTACCACGAAACCATGCCTCGTGCTGACCGTCAGCGGCTAATGCAGAAAGCGTTGCAGATTGCTGAAGATGTGACAGAAAAAATGCAGCGCCAAGCTCTGGCTATTGAGTACAAAACTTATGACATGCCGGCCAAAGAACTCAAGAAGGTACGGGGTGTCATCCAAGAACAGCAACTATCAAAGACACCTGGCTACCAGTCGTCTATCGACTGGGGCAAGATCCTGCGATGAACGACAAGAAGTTCGACCTCACTACTGGTGCGCTGCCGCTGGGCATCGTGATCACCGTCCTGTTCTCGGTCATCGGTGGGACAGCAGTAGCAGTCAAGACCATGACTGATCTCGGCAATGAGATCCAGATGCTACGATCAGACATGAGCCACAAGCTCGAGGTGATGCAGCGCGACCAATCCAACACATGGACGCGCTCGCAGATGGAAGCCTGGGCATGGCAACTTGCAGCGCAGAACGCAGCGATCTCGGTGCCAGAGGTTAAGGGACCGAAGTGAAGTGCGGTAAGATGTTCTGGTGGGTGCTAGTGTCTGGCGCATGGCGCGTAAGGATCCGTCGCATCTGCCGGCATCACCTAGGAGACAAGGTGCACAATGGCAAACCTCAATGAAGCCAAGCTGTTTGGCGCTTCATCGCTGCCAAATGGCAAGCTGCTAACCTTGAGCAGCACACCGCAGACAGTGCACGTTTCGGTCAACAATACGAATGAGTGGGATATTGTGACGATTGAAGTTGCCAACGGAGCTGGCGGAGCTGGTTCTGCACACGAAGTGACAATCAACTGGGGCGGAACAGACTTCGCGATTGCTGTTGCGCACAACACGACGGTCACTATCGTTGATCGCTGGCGCATCAACAGTGGCCTAGAAATCAAAGCATCTACAACTGCTGGGGCTGCAAGCAACCTGAAGTTGTACTGCCACGTAGACCGCTACCCCGCTGGCTAATGGTTCATATCCTTCAAACCAACAAGCGCACAGGCCGGACTGCCGGCATTGCTCCGACATCTGTGCCGTCGCACAGCGTGTTGACGGACTTGGCTGTTGGGGATGACCACCCGCAGTACGTGCGTACAGATGGAACAAGGGCTGGCTGGTCTGTGCCGGCGGTATTCACTAGCAGCGTAGACGGTGAGTCCCGCGTGTACGGTAACGCTGTCATCCGTGGAGCATCGGAGCTTCACGGATGCACATTCATCGGCGGCAATCAGGTCGTCGAGGATGAGATCCTTCACGACGAACAGAGGTCATGAAAGTCAGTCGTAAGGCGTAGGTTGCCGGCAGTCGCTGGCGTGGTAGTGCACGTAGTCGAACAGCAGCCCGACCGTGGTCAGGCGCTCGAGGTCGTTCGCCTGCACCTGCATGCGGAACGTTTGCTGCACTAGCTGTGCGATCTCCAGCATGTCGAGCTGGTCTGCACCCAGGTCAGCAATGAACTCGGTGTCCCGTGTCAGGTCGTCGCTCTTGCATTCGAGCACGTCCGCCACGATGGCGTACACCTTGTCTGCGATTGAGAACATGTCACTCATCGTTGCTGTTCCTCTGCTTGGCAATCGTGTCCAGCTTGTCCAGCACCGCCAACCCGAAGAACGCGAGCACGGCGGCGAGTGGGCCGAACACGGCCAACACTACCAGGATCAACGCAATCGTCAGTATGATCTTCAGCCAGAACCACGGGCCTGAATCTTCCTTGTTCGTCACAGCTTTCCTCCTTCAACGTCCAGAGTTTCCGCTTGCCGCGTGGGCCACGCTTGGCCCAGCCATGTACGACAGCGGTGTTCTTCTTAGCCCACAGTGCGAGCAGCGGGTTCGCCTCTAGCTTGGCGACGCGCTCGGCTACGTGTGCGGTACTCGTCACCTGCACCCCGACGAGCGTGCCATCGGGATGCAGGGCGAGCAGATCAAACATGTTGAACAGGTCGTGTCGAGACCGCGACCACTGGTTCCAGCGCTCAACGATCTCGACGTGATAGCCAGCCTCACGCAGGTGCTTGAGGCTACGCTGCGTGGGGCTGACCTTTGCCATCAGAACGGCACCGTATCCATCTCGTCTTCGTCAGGCGCAGCGCTCACTGCCGACTTGGACTTCTGGTTCAGGACGTACAGCGCACACGCTGCACGCTGCGCGAACAGGCTGGGTTCCTTGCCCTGTGCCTGCTCCTCGACGGCCTTGCCGATCACCCACTTGAGGCTGGCTGCACGCTTGCCGTCAGGCTCGCCGTCCGTTGCCGTTGCCCAGGTGTAGCTGCGGAGGTGTGACTTGCTGGTAGCCTGCTTGTCCTTCGACACGCAGTCGTACTTCGACCACTGCCCGAAGTTGTCGAACACCTTGACGGGCACACGCACACCGTACACTGCGACGTGATCATCATCGACCGCCTCGATGTCGGGCGGCGCATCATCCTGGTTGACGTGCAGTTGTGGCTGCGTCTCAGGCTCAGGCTGCGTCGCCTTGACGGTGATGACTGGCTTCGCCTGGGTCGGCGGAACCAGCGTGCTCGTCGTGCCGCTGGCGTACATGGGCTTGGCGCCGGCAACAGTCTCCAGCTCCAGCTCATCCATCATGCCCAGCCCACACAGCGAGAGCACTGCGCGGCGCTTGGCCTTGGTCACACACTTCATCAGTGCGTTGGCCAGTGCGTCACCCTTGAGACCAGCGAGCGGGAGCGCACCGATCTCCTCGGTCACGCGCCCGTCCTTGGCCTCGGCACGCACGGTCACCATGCGGATGCCGTCGTCCGTCTGCTGGGACAGGATCGTGAGGCGGATGCCGTGCAGGTTGGAGAGCTGGTCGGTGCACGTCTTGGTTGCGTACAGCGTCAGCTTGCCTTGCAGGTTCAGGTACTGGAACGGTTGGGTTGCGGGGTCAAGGCCAGCCCGTACGCAGCGTGCGGTGTAGTACTCCACGCGCTGCCCAGGGTTGAGCTTGGACAGGTCGCCGCCCACAACCAACGCCTCGAGCGTGGCTGCGGACAGGGGCTGTGCTTGATCAGTCGTTGTAATGTTGCTCATTGCAAACTCCGGTGTGGTAGAAGCCAGCGATTAGCCAAGCGTAGAAGAGGGCGGTGAACATCACGTGATCTTCAGTTGCTTGGCGTAGCGCAGGGTACGGAACGAGATGGTGCGTGCATCACGAGCCGGCTCCGTGCGGTTCGTGCTGCGGTACGAGAAGCCACTGCCGTCGGGCAGGATGCCGTACTCGGCGTCCCCGATAGCAGCGACGATGATGCTCTTGGCTTCGGCCTCGATGCGCTCGGCCTCCTTCTTCATGGCCTTGGCCTGCTCGAGCTGTGCCGCTGCGGCGAGGGCGTCGTCCGTCAAGCGAACGGCAGTGCCTGCCTTCGGCTCAGGGTAGATCAGCTTCAGCATGTCGAGGTCGTGCTCGCCTGGCATAGCAGGCGGCGGGATGTCGGCCAGCACATGGCCATGCCAGAAGCGGTCGAGCGTGTCGAGCGCCCACGCTTCCCACTCATCGTTGCGAATGACGGTGTGCCAGCGCGGCTTGGGTGGGATCAGGGCGGACACGACGGCGCTGTCCATGTCGGTCAGGTGCATGTAGATGCTGGCCTGCACACGCGCACCCATCGGTGCCTGCTCACGCCACGCTGCGAAGTTGTGCACTGGCGCCTTCAGCTCGAGCAAGGACTCGGTGCCATCCTCCGTCTGGACGTAGCCGTCTGGCGTACCAGCCAGCCACGGGCGGTCGGCGCTGATGATCAGATCCTGGTTGAGCTTCACATCCCAGCCGCTCTTGCGGAGGAGCTGCGCATGGAAGTCTTCGCTGCCTGAACCCCACGCGAGGATGTCAGCGAGGCGGTCGCCGTCATCGTCCGGCACTTCCGGCTCAGGCTCGGGCGATTGGAAGTCTTCGCCAGCCAGTTCCTTGGTGATGCGCATCCACTCGGAGAGCGGGGTGCCACGCACGCCAGTCTGCCCAGGCGCAAGGATCGCAGCGGCTGTGCTGCCAGTGACTTTGCCGCGACGAGCAGCAAACCACTCAGGTGTTCCGTGTTTGATTGTCGTTGTCATGTGTAATGAATGAGGGTGTAGGTGCCGGCTGGGTAGCATGGAAGGCGGGAGGCCCAGCCGGCGGAGGAGTCCCCCCGCCACGTGTTACTCAGAACGGGGTCGTGTACTCCATGTCGTAGCGGTTCTGCATCTCATCGGCCCAGCGATCTAGCGTCTCCTCCTCGTGCCGCATGTCGGCGATGAGGTACTTGGCCAGGCGGATAGTAGCCTCGACCTCAGGCGGCGGCGCCTTGATGGCGTCGTTGCCATACCATTCGATGAGGCGGTCGAGTACGAACATTGTGTCACGGTTAGGGGTCATGCTGTGTCTCCTTGGTTCAGATGTTACTCGGGATTGTAGTCGTGTGCAAGAGGATTGTTGCGTCGCTGTTCGCTCAGTTCGATAAGGGCGTCGCAGCCACGGCGGACGGCGTCATCAACGACGGTGTCGCGAGGGCGCTGGTCGTGGGTGCGGCGCCACTTGGTCTCCTCGAACATGATGCACGCTGCGAGGTGAACCTCGATGGCGTGACGGCCAGACTCGAGGAAGCGTTGGTACAGGGCGTCGGAGTTGTCGTGTTGGGTCATGGTCAGGTGATGGTTGTCGGGCGTGTGCCCATGTTGCGGTTGCGATGTTCGAGCTGGTCGTAGTCACGCACCCTGCGTTGCAGCTCGTCGCGCAGGATGCGGATCTGTTGGGTGTAGGTCGGGGCGTTGCGCTCGTCGCGCACGCTTGACCGTTGCAGCTCGACGATGCGCTCGTCGATTGTCTGGCTGGATAGTTGTCGAGCGTATGCTCGGAAGTCATTGTTCATGTGAGTGATCCCCATTGTTGGGCCATTGCGTTGGCGATGCCGTCGTATGTACGACTGCGTAGCTTCCAGCGGTCAGGCGAGGGGCCGAGTTTGTTCTGTCCTGATGGTGTTTGGTTGGCGCGTCGAGTCTTGTGATCTCCTGGTAGTTGGTTGACGGGTTGCAGTAGTGGTAGTCCTTGCAGCCACAGGCAAGTTGCCTTGCTTGCGTCGTGCCCGAACTGCCATGGTTGGATGATCTGGTCAGGCTTGCGGATGCGCGAGCTGATGACGCTGATGGGATTCTCGAGGGCGATGCGCGGGACAGGCAGCGCCATCAGCGCACGCACAAAGTCGAGGGCAGCGGTCTGCTCGACTTGCTTCTTGGCGAAGTAGCGTGCGCCGCTGACGGCGAGGTGCGTGCACGGCGGATGACAGATGAGCAGGTCGTAGCCACTCCAGTTCTGCGCGAGGCAGTCACCTTGGATGTGGGGACCTGGTGCTTCGGTCGGCAGCAAGTCGCACGAGATGGCGTCGTGGCCGGCGCGGATGAATGCATCGCGCACGACACCGCTGTATTCGCACAGCACTCCTACCTTCATGCGTCCTCCTTCGCATCCATCACGGCGTTGAAGGCGGCGACGGCTGCTTCTAGTCGGTGCGCTTTGGGATGACCTTCGTTGGCAAAAATCGCCAACTCTAAAGGGTGTCCTTGGATGTGGAACCAATGCGTCCCGTTGCCGGAACAAGACTCCAATCGGAACGGGTGGTCTGCGGAAACGGACACCATAACGGTAGCCCTAACACTCATTTGCTTATCTCCTTCTGTTTTGGTTCCTAGGTGATAACTTCGATGCCGCGATCCCAGTCGATATTGCCCTCGCTACACGAGTACATGTACTCGCGAGCGTCGTTTACCCATGATGGGGGGTTGTACTGGCGCTCGATGGCCGCAGCGGCTTGAGCATCGGTCAGCTCTTCGGGGACTTCGATTCTGACCTCGCAGTACTGCGTGACATGGAAACAAACCATCGTCGTTCGCATCTTGAGTTCGCTCACTTGCTTTCCTCCACATCGATGAGATCGCAGCGGTCTTCGATGAGCAGCACTTCTTGGTTCCAGATGAACTCAGCATCTTCGCTGTGCTCGTTGAAGTAATCGTTGGGGTCGACACCGTCAGGCACATCGATGACTTGGGACACGATCTCGGCACGATGGTAGGTGAACTTGTACTTCATTGGTCGTTGCACTCCTCGCAGGCTAGGTAGCCATGACTGTTAGGGGTTAGTGGGACATGGATAGCAGAGCAGTACTCGCAGGTATAGGTGGGGTATAGGTCATAGGCGGGGTCGTCATAGTTCATCGGGCGGCACCTCCTTGACTTCGACATTGCCGTGCGACAGATCGACATCCTCGTACAGCGTCTTGCCGTGGCGTTGCATCTCGTAGAAGCACGAGTCGCGCCACTTCGTACGGTTGTTGTAGTCGCGCAGCGATGCGACAATCTTGTCGAGGGGAAGGTCGTCGGGGACTTCGATCTCGACTTCCTTCATGGTCTCGACAAAGTACTTGATGATCACAGGTCGTAGGGTCATGGGTATCCTTCCAGTTGGTTTGAGTAGGGGATGCAGCACTCTGGGCAGTAGATACCGCCAAAGTGTGGTAGTAGAAAGTGGACGGTCTCGAGCACGGTCTCAGGTTGAGCAGCCAGCTCGTCGTGAGTGGTGACCTCGCCGTCGGCACCGCAGGCCATGCACTCTCCGTAGTTGGTGTAGGTCATGCTTCCTCCTTGTAGGGCTGGATCTCGAACGAGTCGGCGTTGCCGTAGTCGGGTTCGGCGTGATAGCGCAGCTCATCCCAACGCTCGCGAGTCTTGGTCATAGAGCCATCGACATCGACAGAGTTGCTACCTGGGTAGCAAGGCACGGTGTCGCGCAGCCGTTCGATGTCGTCGGGCCAATCGACAATGGCGTTGTAGCGGATGTGCTCAGTCCACGAGATGATGTACTTCATTCGTTCTCCATGTCCGGTAGTGGGTAGTGGTAGACGAGGTCGTTGATCGACACAGAGAACTCTGGCTTGAGATCGCAAGCGTCGATGTGACCTTCGGCAAGTTGTCGCATCTGCAACGGGCGCACGAAGAGAACTTCGACGCCGTCGAGCGTGCACCAGGTCTCGCCATCGTTGAGCACGATGATCGGGATGCGCTTGCTCATGCGTCGACCTCCCAGTCGGGGTGACCGTAGGACTCGGCAAGTTGCGCGAGTTCGTGTGCGAGGTCGTTGCGGATGCGGTCGAGATACTTGTGGTACTCGGCCAAGTGGACGCATTCGAGGTCGTCGCGATTGAGGCCAGCCTTAGCCTTGAGGGCGAGGCGCATGGCGTCGTCGAGTTCGGCTAGCGCATTCGTAGCGTGCTCGAGCGACGACCAGACTTCATCGCGCTT
>Ga0181343_1000691_pt1 | contig 14249 bp, 31 predicted proteins | sample Su13VDMLBSD_FD_130110 | JGI IMG/M metagenome (GOLD analysis project Ga0181343, IMG submission 130110) | Freshwater viral communities from Lake Michigan, USA - Su13.VD.MLB.S.D | ecosystem: Environmental > Aquatic > Freshwater > Lake | place: USA: Michigan | collected 2013-07-15 | reverse complement strand
TATAGCCCCCGGGTTTTCCTTCCCACATGATGTCTGCCACAATCACAGTTCCTCGAAGGCCCGAATAAATGTTCGGGTACTCGATCTTGTTCCGAATTTCATCAGGATCGAGGACGATCATGACAACGTCCCCGGCATAGAAAACCCTCGGCTCAAGTTCCTCCATCGCCCCTCCCTTTGTGGTTCATGCCCACCCCGTGCTCCGCCACCTTCTTGAACTTCAGGGTCGTCGGCTTCGGCAAATCCCCAAGATTGCAGGACTTCCCGCGGTTCAAGCCCGTCGCTCGCGCCCAGTAATTTACAAACCGCTCCCGGTCCTTCGGATCTTCGAAAGCCAGGATCTGCACGCTCGCCTGCTTCCCATCCCCGGCCATCACACCGGCATGCTTCGCCACCGTCTCCACCGAGCAGTCGGGGCAGTGAATTTTCAAACCCCCAGCCCGCTTCTTCGCCGGGGAGCTGTCGTCGAACTCGTCATCACATTCTGCGCAAATCCGGAACATGTCTTCCTCCTGAAGCCGTATGCAGCGCGGCTCACACCCGTTGTACTCTTTTGTGTGCCGCGTGTCGCGTCGCGCGCGAGGCGGAATGGGTCCATTCATGAACACAACTGAATCTTCGTTTAAAGAATTCGTCCTTTTAGCCCTCTGGACTTGCTACTCGGAACAGCTGGTTTCGAGAGGAACATCCATGTCGTTGATGGAACCGAATACAAGAATTAAGTTCCAAGTCGACGCCACGGAACACCCATATGTTTCTATATCATCGGTCGACCTTGTCAACCCGGTGGCCACCTTCCGTCTTGATATGGACCTTGAGAAGAACTGCGACATTGCTTTCGATAAAGCTGCTGACTGGGCCTGGAATCAAATGCTCTTCGGCGCAATTTGTGAAATGTAGACCGAAGCGCGCGCGACACGCAGACCCGCGCGCGGTACCAGGTGGGACCGCCGGTGCTCGGCGGCAGGAGAACACCATGACAATGAAGGAATGGCTCGTCGAAGTGATCGAGGCCGCTCACCGGGACGCGGTTTTCATGGGATCGTTTGAAGACTGGAACATCCGAGCCCGCTGCTGGGACCAGACGCACGTGTATGTTGAAGCACATTCAGATCTCGACCAGGACAGCGCCTTTCAGAAGCTAATTCAAACGACCATCCCGGAAGCGGCGGCCGAAGAAATCATCGTCCTGATGAAGATCGGGGTCGTTCATGGGAGCTAGTTTCGACTTTGGACGAGGATGGAGAGGATGGGTTCGTTCGATTTTAAAGAAAGGCGTCCCGTCCCAAACGTGGCGTCGTATAAACGTTCCTCATTCGCTGGAATTCGATTCGAAAACCAAGACATTGACCATAATCGAGATGACACCGGATCCATGGGGGAAGCCGGAAAAGCTATTCATGCTCGATACTCAGGGTCGAGACCCCCAAGACATCCACCGCGAAATCATTGCTTTCTTCACAATTAGGAGCGTTGACCGAGAATGAAACACGATGAAAAAGGTGCGGAAGTCGAACTTGGGATCGGATGGGCAAACTGGGTCCGCTGGGTCATCGAATCAAGACCGGTCCTTGCGACCTGGGATGACTATTCGCATTCATACTCGATGGTGTTCCGAGACGAAAACGGCACCCTGAAGCTGTTCCACAAGAAAGATGGTAAACTTTCGGGGATTTACGGCTCGGGACATTTGACTTATCAGCGGGAAGTGGTTCTCGAAATCGACCTCAAAGGCAAAGACGCTCGGGACGTGATTCAAGAGATCGAAGGGTCGATTTGCATCAACATTGTGGACTCGGAGTGAAAATGGACGAATTTGAGAAAATCCGCGCTTTCTTTGATCGCGTCTGGGAACAAGACGATATAAGGATCGAATCGGTCGCGGTTCAAACACACATCATCTCTTTGAGTCGGCAAGATTCCGCCTTTGCGAAAAGATGGCGCGTTGACGTCTTTTCCCATACAGCGAAGAGAGCGGAACGAATGACGTTCGAGATGAGTCAAAAGGACGCCGCTTTCCGCTGGACGCTCGAAACCATTGTCGCTGAGGTCCATGAGTCATGATGGACGCGAGCGAATTCAACCCGGTCTTGAAAAGGTTTTTCGAAGAGACGCAGAAGCAATGGGATGCGCTGACAATGAAGAGAGTCGAAAGACTTTGGAATGGGGCTCGATACAGCATCCACATCTCGGTGGGAGACCGCATTATCACCCGAATTCTCGAACCGGTCGAGTTCCCCGGGTATAGAATCGTCGTTAGACAAAAATGCGGGCGACTAGCTGAGGCTAACTTAACTTATGGTCGCCACACGATCCACTATGGGCCTTATAGATTCCGAAGACCCGAAGATTTCCTTCAGGCGGCCGATCTAATCATGAAGACTCAGGGGATCCATCATGAATGAAGACATTTCGAAGATTAAATTCTTTCGAAGACTGACCAACGAATGGGAAAGGCGAAGCGTTGGCTCAAGTCGCAGCTTCCAAGTCGGGCCTCATCGAATGATTCAGCTCTTCACTCCGCTCTTCGGCGAGTCGTTCGGTCTAACGGGCGAAGAACACTTCATCACGTGCGTTGAGAACCGCTTCGGCGGTCATTACACCGACGTTTTCCGTCTAAGGTTCGCGAAAACGACGCCGCTAAAGAAAGTCCTGAACGACACGTGGGCTTATTGGGTCGCTCACCAGGTTCAAGAGGAGTGAAAGACCGTGAAACCGATTGAAACAAGAAGAACGTTCGTCAAAAAATTCAATGCCCTCTTAGATTCCGGTCGCAGCACGGAGAAGCCGTACACTTATCGAGAACCGCTCGGCGAAAACTGGTATCTGTCGGTCGATTTTCAAAATGAAACCTTCTCGATCGATCACTTCGTCGGATGGAACGAGGTCGAGGCAGCGACTATCAACTTCCAACGAGATATGAGCAATACAGAGAAGTCCGAAATCATTAACTATCTGTGGACAATGTGGGTAACTCGCGGTGTTCAGGGTGAGTGATAATTCCGGCTCAGGTCTGCCATATATTTCTTCTCGAGATATGTATGAAGGAATGTCTTTCGAAGAAATCCCATTTACGAAAAAGGCGCCGTGGGTGATCGATGATCCGATCACCCACGGCGCCTTTAGTCGATCTTTCCCTACGAATACCATCTCACTCCCTCTTCTCCACATCGCAGGCGCACGATACGCCTTCAGATTCCAGGTGGCAGGAGCTAACAACGAACGGGGCACACTTGTGGATGCAAACCCCGCAAGTGCCGGGCTCCGGAGCTGGATTGAACATGGTGGTGACGATTGAGTGGATAAACATCCCGACCATTAGCAAAAAGGTGAGCCCCAAAATCCAGTTCACAAGCAAATGCTCATCTTCCAAGAATAACTTCTCGAAGATCCTCTTCATGGTAGACCTCAGTCGATCGGAACGATGATGAAACTCGCGAACTTCCCTGGGGCTTTCACTTCACGGATGAATTTTTCCGCTTCGGTACGGGCTGCGAAGTAAATGGGCGAACCGTCTCTTGTGTAGAGATGTCCGCCGTCCGGATAGATGACTTTAAGTGTCCACGCCATTTCGTATGCGTCTCCTTAGGCCGCAGATTTGTATCCCTCCAATGAAGTCTTAAAGATTCGAAGCAGCTCTTTCTCGATTTGACGGATTCGTTCCCTCGACAAATCGTGCCGACCCCCGACTTCCCCGAGTTTGTCCGGGTCTTCCTTCAAGAGCCGGTTCTCAAGAACGTCGATCTGAACTGCGGTCATTCCGCGCTTCATCCGCTCGAGCTTCGCCCTCAACTTCCAAGCGAGAGACGAGATTTCGGCGACTTCTTCAGGCGAAGCGGAATTTTCATCCTCAAGAAGGTCCATTGCCGTCGTCGAGTCGTCGTCAGAGGCCGAAATCGGAGCGTTCAAGGAAGAGACCCGGAGAACCGGGAATTCTTTCCCATAGCTCACAGTCGAAGGGCCATCGACTGTCGTCTTGTAAACCCGGGTATAACGGCCAATGTGAGCGTGGATCCACCAGGCCCCGTACGTCGAAAGACGCACGTCCTTATTGGTATCGAAGGAGCGGATCGCTTTCGAGAGTCCCATCATCCCTTCCTGGACGAGATCCTCGAACGGGCACTCGAATCCCTTATACTCCCGGGCAAGCATGAACACGAACGGGATATTCTGCCGGATCAAACGCGTCTCAGCTTGGATATCACCGGACTGGGCCTTCCGGATGAGATCATATTCTTCGATCTTGGTGATCTTTCTCGGCATGCCCCGGTGGGCACGACGATAGGTGGAAACGGAATCATTGTTCGCAATCGTGCCGCCCATTGGACTTGTCTCCTCTTCGCTTTTTTGTTCAAATTCCAATCGTGAACGTACATTCACTTGCATTGGAGAAGCTATGAATCCTTCACAAGTCTCTTCGGAACTCCGCCGCATTGCCACCGCCATCAACAACTCGCAGAACCCGAGCCGCGAGCGGGTCCTCTCCGACCTCCGCCAGGTCCTCGCCTCAATGGACGAGACCGCTGGGATGGAAATTGAGGCGGCCATGGATCACGAGGCCATGGGTATGGCGGACCTTAAGAAAATGATTAAGAACATGGGATTGGCAGTCGGCCTTTGTACAATGATCGGTTGCAAACCTACCGACAAGAGGAGTGAAGAGGCTATCATGATGGCCATGGAACACTGCCTCCGATCGGATGACCGGGACTTTGGTTCCCCCGTCACCACCCAGCAGCTCCAGGAATGTTCGGACATGATCGAGAGCAAACTGAAGTACAAAGGCTTGACGGATGGTACGACTGGTGCAACAGTAGAGTTCGACCCTGCGAACGGGATGCTAGAGGCTTCTAAGAATGGCAAGACCGTGAAGGTACTAGTCGATTCCATGCGGTAAATCGCAGTGTACGATCACCCCCACCCACCAGAAGATCGGTGGGTGGGGGTGATCCATATTTAGCGCTTCTGGCCGGGGCGGATGTACATCGGGCAGGGATCCTGCATCAGCCGGGTATCGCAGTTACAGGTGATTCCGAACGGACCCTGCTCGCAGGCCATCACCTCATAGGGATGGCAAAACTTCCGGCAATAGTTGCAGTCATTCTCCCGGGAGACACAACCCGAGAGACCCAAAATCAGGATAATCCCCGCCAGACGCTTCATCTCATTCTCCCTTGTTCACGGGTGGTTCATTTTCCTGCGATCTTCAGCAGTTCCTTCAGCTCGTCCATCGTCATCTTCCCCGTAACCTTGATCTCGATTCCATCCTTCGTCGTGGACTTGATATCGACATCCACGAGGGTCGTCGAGGGGGCCGGAGCCGGGGGAAGCGCAACAGGCTGGGGAGCAACAGGCGGAGCTGCCTGGACTCGCTTCCCATGAACAGGGCAGTTGATGACGTGGCAATTGTCAGGTCGGGTTTCCGCGGGTTTCTCCTCGGTCTTTTTGAGCTTCGTTGCGTTGGAAACGGGGATGGTTGCGAAATGGAGAAGTTCGTGGGCGAAGATCCCCATGTTATTCGCCCGAACCACATCATCCTCGCCAGCGAAGTAGATTGGGACTTCCCCGTGTCGGGGTGCCCCAATCCCGTTCAAATACTCGGTGATGACCGGGGCTGCCGTCTTTGTGTCGCCGATATGGGCAATTCGGACGGAGAGTGTGTACTTCTGGTAGAACTGATTCACCACGAAGCAGCTGCCGATGATGGGGAGGTAGTGCGGTTTGGCATCGTTGAAGAGGTGGAAGAAACTCGGGCCGAACTTCATCCCCGGGACCACCACAATATACTCATTCTTCGAGATGATCTCCACCCCCTGGCTCGTGAGCCACTTGCAGAACTGCTCGATGAGCTGGCCCATTCGCTCGATACCGGCCTCCCCATTGGGTGCCGAGTATGAGGACGTGGGGAGGGAGAAGATGCTCCGGGGAGGGACGAACCGCAAATCCGTTCCCGACAACATGAGCCATTCGAGCTTCTTTTTGATATGTGCCGTCAGCTCCGATGGGGTGGGAGCGAGGACCGCTTTCTTCTCCCGGGGTTTGCGGGTCTTCTTTGGGATCTCAACTTCCGGCTTCACTTCGTTTTCGGTCGACATGGTAGTGCTCCTTCGGAAATGAACCACCCCCGGGGCGAATCCCCGCCCCGGGGGTGGTTCAGACTAGAACGGGATGTTCACGTAGTCCGGCTCAGGCGGCGGAGGGATGCTGAATTCATCCGCCTGGTCCCCAGCCGGTGCTGCCGGTGCGGCCTGCGAAAGCCTCACCGCCTCGTCCCAGCTCACAATCCCCCGGCAATTCGGATAATTCTTGCATCCGAAGAACGGGCCGCGGGCCGACGTCCTCTTGGACGTGGCACCCCCGCACTTTGAGCAAGGCGGGGGAGGGATTTCGGCCTGGGGGACCGGGGCCGAGGCCGAGGTCTTCCCTTCGGTCAGCTGCTGGAGGAGCGCCTCAATCCTCCCGAGCCGCTCCAGTATTTCTTCGTAGTCAGTCATGTCAGACCCTTTCTCCCATCTGGGAGATCATGGAACCGAGCATTCGGTTCGCAAGGCTTGCACCCGCGCCACGGACAATGACGCTCAGGTATGGCGTCTCCACCCCGTACCTCTCGAAGACCCACTTGGTGTGGGATCCACGGGCCACTATAGGGACGTGGCGGAGCATCCGGAATGCCGTCGTATCGGGCTTCTTTTTGCTGAATTCGCCCCTCCTGGACATCGAGTTCACCGTGGGCATGGCGTCCAGGGTGTCCATCAGATTGTCAAAGTCCTCCTGGGTGGTCACAATGGAGGTGATGTAAGCCATCCCTCCGCCCATGGGGTCGGGGATGGAGAAAACGTGGAGAGTGGTGTCCGGGTTTGCCATGGCGATTTACTCCTGGTAGGTGGGCCAAAGACGTTCACAAATGTTCTTCTGCGCTTCCAAGTCCATATCTTCGTGATCCAGGATGCAACGGGCCAGGGCAAACGTCTTGCGATCGTTCTCCCTCACCCACTGCCACCAGATCATCAGCACCAGGGCAAAGCTGCCCAGTGCCACAATCCTCCAAGCCCATGCCATGCCGTTCTCCTTCTCCCCTTCGCCAGAGATCCCATATCTCTGCCCAGTCCGCACCACGTGGAGGTTGGGGGTTTTGCGGACCACACACCCGGGGGATCTGCTCTCCCGGGTGTTCAGTTCAATTGACTAGAGCGAGAACAGGGCGGCGTGGCGGGCCAGATTCTCGTCGTTGTCCATGGCCCATTGGCGCAGGGCCTCCAGGGTGTGGCGGCTGAACTGGTATCCGATCCGGGCCGCCTTCCTGAAGTCGGACTCCGAGAGATCGCCGCCGGAGATGAGGGTCGTGGCGTACCCCGAGATCTCCTTAATCTGGTGGTTCTGGAGCTTCGGGGAACCCGCGTACTTCACCGGATCGGTGAGCCGCTGCTCGTGCTTCTGCCACATCATCACCATGGCGGCGACGCACAGACGGTCATCATCCTCGAAGCGGGATTTCATGTCGCGGATCCCCATGAACGGGTACATCGGGGCCTCGGCGATTTGGACACCCCCGATATGGGCGTCGATGGAGGCGAGCGTGGAATCGAGATTTGCGAAGTTCATGGGCTTTTCCTTTTGGGACTTGATGTCCCGGTTGTGGGCGGGGCGGACCCGGAATTGGGTCCGCCCCGGTCGATCAACGGATTTTCACTTCAGGAGGATGTCCGTCTGAGCGCAGGCGACGATCTGGAGGTCGATCACCCAGACGATGAATCCATCCGCGTGGAAGATCTGACATCCCGGGCTTCCGACCGCGGGGGTCCGGCTTGGGAGAGCGACCGATTCGCCGGGGAACGCCTTTTCGAAGGCGTCTCCCGGAGTGTGGGCGAACACCGTCTGCGCGTTGGTCTCATGCCTGATCGGGGAAAGACCGTCCGAGCTGAGAATGAGAAATGCCTTTTCCATGACTTCCTCCTTCGGGGGCATCATTGCCCCTTGGGGGAGCGGCCCGATGCCGCGTCCCTCACATCCCCGGTACCGCGCGCCGCGCGGCGTGTCGGGCGCGCCCGAGATGAAATCGATCAATCCCCGGCGCGAAAGGGATTGAGCGCCGGAGGAGGGCGAAATCCGCCCCGCTCCCCGCATCCCCGGTACCGCGCGCCGCGCGGCGTGTCGGGCGCGCCCGAGACCAAATTCATGCATGTCTTGTGACAAAATCAAGTTTTCAAGGGATGAACTGTCTCACCAAAAGGTGTCTGCCAATGGCAGACACCGGTGTCCCGCGAATCATAACGTTATGATTCGCGGGACATAAATTTCACGCTGAACAGACACTTTCAAGACTCTTGCACTTTTTGGGCAGACCAAAGATTTTCAATGAAATCGATCATCTCTTGCAAAACCGGCTCTTCGACGGGCCTCTTTAAAGCCCATTCTTGAGCTGGTTGGTCGTAAGTCGGACCTCTGACTCGAAGACGAATGTGAACCCACTTCTCTTGAGACTCGGTCGATGAATGGGTTGCGAAGAGAAGAAAATCGTCGATTGTGACATAAGCGTCTTTCTCTTCGCTCACGATGATGTGAATGAGAGAACTTCGAATGTGGGACCTGAAGAAGGAAATGTGGGACCTGAAGAAGGAATCGCTCATCCGAAATCTTACATCTTGAAACGAAGGACCGAGAGACGAAAGAGAAGGCATTTCCTTTGAGCGCAAGAATTTCGACCAAGCGGGAAGTCGTCTTCAAAGCTTCCACGTTTCGGAAAGGCCTTCTCATTCTTCGTTAACGAGAAGGCAGGCGACGAAGCCTTCCGTTTCGTTCAAAATCTCGAAAGCCGGAGTCGAAGGATCGAATTCCTTTCGAAAGCGGATCTGCTTTTCAGGATGGGTTTTGTTCGTTTGCCAAGTCCGCGTCTTGAAATCGCTTTCCGTTTCGGGACCCACGACATTCAAGACGAAAGGCCCGGTTTTGACGCCATTCGGAGTCAGCAAGCGACCGAACGAAAGCGTGAAATAAATCGCATCGGGCTTCATTTGGTTTCGAGTCGCAACAATTCGGAGCGACGTGTCCATTCGAAACGTGAATCCGCGATCTTCCGTCAAAGCGGATTGAATCGCTTCCAAAAGAGTCATTCTTCGACGACCTCTTGAACAAAGGAAAGGTCCACGAGCTCTTTCACCTTTTGGATGATTTCCGACAAACGCTCGGTCTCGAAGGAGAACTCAACGGGGCCTCGATCCCATCCGTTCTCCGCGTCCCAATCCGACATTCCAATGCAGCGCAAAGTGAAAACGGACTTAACCGGAGGAAATCCCATCACAAAGATCCGCTTCCAGCTCACCTTAAGAAGCTTCCCGTTCAAAAGCGGGATTTGGTGGAAACTGGGTTCCGACTTCAACGATTTCAGGCAAGTCAAATGGAATTCAAGATCTTCGGAGCTTCGAACCGGATCGAGCCGCGAGAAGATCGACCAAGAATCGGACGGAAGGCTGAAATCGGAGCTCATCGGTTCAAGACTCCTGGACTTCAAGTGCAATGATTCGCGCCTGCTCTTCATCAAGAATCTGAAAGACTCGGTCGAAAGAGCAGCTCAAAGCGACGGTCCGGACCCTAAACTTCATGGGTTTCATTTGACCCAAATCGTCTCGAAAGAGGAGAAGATCGAAACCGTCTTTGTGGCACCGGATGACTCTCATCCAAAAAGGAGATTCAAGATCGACCCAAAGAGACTCGAAATCCGGGAGAGTCAAAAGATCCGCCCCGTGCTTTTCCTTGAAGTCATTCATTCGAAATCTCAGTCGCAAGAGCAATCCCGAGCGTTTCGTCCATTTGAGCCATCAGAATCTTCGGGTCGACCGGGAACGCGTACCAATTCGTAAAGAAGCCGACCCTTCGTTTCCCCGCTCCATCGTAAACGAAGACTTCAAAGCTCTCCGTCGTTCGATAGAGGCGAACCCTCAGCCCCGCACAGTTCACCTGAACAGATTCCATCTCCCCTGAAACCGGCGCACCTCGAGTCCATTCTTCGACCAGGGACCTCACTTCTTGGTAGCTCGCTTTCGGAAGCTCCTCCATCTTTCCCTTCAAAGGCACATCGGGAGCCGTGGGCGGATAAGTCTTGGGATCCACATAAACCACTTCTTTCTTCCCAAACCACTTCTTGAACCAAGACACCTATGCCTCCACAACTTCCGCAAGAGAGATGAAATCTCCGATTTCCTCCACAACATTTACACTTCTCAAGTCGAAGGACTCCGACACCATCCTCTCCATCCTAATCCCAGTCCCGGGAGTGAAGTGGACTTCCACAAGTACGTGGTCCCCTTCATGCCAGAAGTCCACAATCTCGTCCTCTGAGATCAGATAAGAAACCATTTTCGCAAGGCGAACTCTCTTAAGCGCATCCTCGATCTTTTCCCTTTCCACCGGACGCCTCCTTCGCAAAAGACGAGGTACTTCCGAACTTACAAAGAGATCTTAACCGATTTCGCGCCGTTTTAAAACTTTCGAGGGCTTCCGTTTGTCCCGGAAGCCCTCGATCCTTCTGTTATTTATTCGGAACTTTCCCGATTTCGAATTTCCGTCTTGGACCCTTCGAAGTCCCCCTCCCAAAGTGATTTGTTCTTCTAAGTCCGTTCGCCGTCATATTCCCTGTCTTTGTCGATTCCGAATTCCCGCTCCCCAGAAGACTAAAAAAGTCCTCCTTCTCTTCCTCCTCGACTTCAGAAATTTCCTTCTTGAAGTCAGGACCAAAGAACAGCTCCAACGTCGACTTCTTCTTCTCGTCTGGCATTTTTGTCTCCTCGAGGCACCGCGCCTCGCTCCTTTTTTACACTCAAAGTCCCCCCTCTCTCGTCTTTCACCTTTCAACTGTAAAGTTCAAACGCGGAACTTAACGAAGGACTTCAGTGGAAGTCCGAGGGTCGAAACAAGGTCTGTCTCAAGAGACTTGATTTCTTCCCTTCCCATCGTGGATACAGGTTAACCTAGGAAGATTAGGAAAAGTTTCTACTGTCTAAAGGGAGAGATGAGACCGCTCCTCCCCCAAACGACCCGGAAAAAGCAAAAGAAAGAAAGTTTTTTCTTTTTAACTTTTTTCTTTTTTCCTCTTCAAGTTAAGTTTCGTTTTAGCTACTACAAGGACTGGAGAAACTGGAACAAGGACTGTAACAACTTCTTCCCCAGAGGGGAAAAGGACTGACACAAGGACTCGGACAAAAACGATCAAGTTTAGAATGAATCCGTCCCAAAGGACTAGCTAAGTCAAGCTTCCTAAGAAGGATCATCTAGATAGGTCGGAAGAAGACCGATCCGAAACTCCAAGAGTCTAAATCCTCCGATTGATTTCGGGTTCAGGGTTTTACAGACCAGAGAGTTTCAAAAAGAAAGAAGGTCCGCGATGGAGCCGCAGGCTCCATCGCGGAACGAGAAAAAGCAAGAGAAAGGAAAAGAAATAAAAACGAAGGCGAGGGAAAAGAAAGAAACGAGAGGGAAGGGACTTGAAGGAAAAGAAATAAGAGCGAGGATAGGGAAGAAAAAGAAAGGAAGTGGAGAAGCCAGAAAGGCCCCGAGACAGGGCGAAATAGCGGGAGAATCTCTTTGGACTTTAGGAGATGTCTCTCTTTTGGCGACTCGAAAGGAAAGACCTGAGAGCTTAGTGGAGCTCCGGGATCTTTAAAGAAAATCAGGCGGGGCTTGTCTTCAAGTTTATGGGCCTTGCACTTTCTGTACGACATGCGTCCCTTATGGTTCACCAGGTGAACTGTCTGGGCGATAATTCATACTTGGTGCAAAACTCTATGAGTAATTTCTTCGCAAGAAATATATGGTAAATAAAAAAGCGGGGGTGGGTCCTAGGACCCACCCCCGCTTGAAGTATTGCCTATTCTTTTGTAACGCTTGTGATTAAGAGAAGATTTAATATCTCTTGATCACCAATGTCTTTTGGCGCATTCCTGAAGATCTTCCAATGTTCTTCAAGGAGATCGCTGTATTCGGCGGGTATTGGTTGGAGGTAAGAAACTCCACGTTCTTTCCACTTCTTCCATTGAGGGAGGAGACGGGTGACGAACTCGATTTGTCTCTCAATGGTGAGATAAGGATAGACCTTTGTCTGTTGAAAGGTATCGACCTCCCAGAGCCTTGAGGAATTTAAGCCTAGAGGGATCGAATCGTTGTGGAACCGGGCTGAGCCCACGAACGCTCGAAAGACGTTGTAGAAAGACTCCGGATCTTCGGGATTCTGAGCTCCGTTCTCCGGCCCTTCATTTGTCGTTTCGTATGCGGCCTCCATGAATTCGTGGTGCGTGAAGCACCTGCAATCATCCAGATGCCTCAGTGCCGTATTCCACTCGGTGCATGGACCTTTGGCGACTGCGGCCGGGTCGAAAGTCCCTTCGGGGTGACGGTGGCAAGGATGCAGGGGCATCGCGCCTCCCTAAAAAATGAACGGGGCCCGAGGATTTTGAATCCTCGGGCCCCGTTCAAATCGGATTTCCTGATTTTTGGCTATTCCGCCACGGAAGAAAGAGCGGCTTGCATCACCTGCACTGCCTCAACCGCGGTGGGCCAAGAAGTCTCGGTCATTTCTTGGTCGAAGATCCGAACTTGGAACGATCCACCAAGCGGGAACGCCAGGGCTCCAAGTCGCTCCAGCTTATCCCTGTCTCGGAAGAGACCAACCTTACCCCCGGAAACGAGGATCCGGACAGCGTCCACAGCCGTGATGGTTTCGAGTTTCGACTCCCAGATGGTTAATCCATCTGGGTATGAGGTGGACTCCTTGTTCCAGTAACCGGGCCACTCGCTCTGAGAAGTCTCCATATCTTTTCTCCTCTCAGTTCTCGACCAGCATCCCTCGGAGCTGGTTCATCGTGAAATCTTCCACCACATGCAGGTGGGCCATGTGCATGGCGAGCTGCTTCGACTGGATGTTCCGAATTGAGTTCTTCTTTTGACCCCCAAAGATCAGGGCGTATCTCTCTTTCCCGTCCCGTGCCTTTTCGATCACCACCTGGAGGCCTTCTGCCTTGTGGCTGAACACCGCCACGAAGTGGTGCTCGTCCAAATGCGCCGCGATCTTCCGGAATCCAGCCCACTCGGGCTTCCCCGAAAGAGCCGCCTTGCCGTCCTTCATTTCGACCTCACCGAGCAAACAAAACAGTTTCATGTGGAACCTCCTCAAGTAGGTCCGGGATCTTACACAAAACCGGACCTACTTGAGTCCTAACGGGCCCTAGTTCAAGTACGACGGGTTCAGGGATGCCACATAGTTCATGGCAAACGCCGGATCGGCCATGGAGAACTCGGCAAAGTGCACCGCTTCATAGGCCGATTTCGCCGTGATTGTGATCCCCGACATGTTCACGTCCCAATCGGAGTATCCGGACCGATTCACCACAACGGAGGGCTTGTGGGTGAGTGGGTGGTAGAAGAACACCCCATCCGCTGAAGAGACTGCATCCACTGTCTCATAAGCTGAAACGAAATCCATGGTTGTGTTTTCGTAAACCCCGGGGTTCGTCTGGTTGCAGATCTGGATGAGGAAAGTCTTCGCCATTTTGGGACTCCCGAAAGAGAAGGCCCACGGGAGATGCGAGAAATCCCGTGGGCCACATGAATTCGATCTCACCCTTCTTCTGCGTTCCGGACTAGCTCTTCGCCTCTTCCTTGTACTTGCTCCCGTCCAGCAGAGCGAACGCCTCCTTCACCACGTTGGCGAGGAGCGAGGAGCTGAAGAGGATCGTGGACTTCCCCTTGATGTACCCCTTTCCATCCCGGAACGCCTCCGTGCAGGGATGCAGCGTGTACACATCCCCCTTCCTTCCGATCTTGGCGTACACCTCATCCTTTCCGTTGGCGTTGTTCGTGAGGAACGCCTGCTTGAAGTGGAACGCCTGGATGGCGTTCACGATCTCCCTCACACTCCCCTGCCGCATCTCGATCGAGAATCCGTTCACCGCGTCAATGCTGAACCAGACCTGCTTGCGCATAGTGCCTCCCTTTTTTGTCCCTTCGCAGCGGTCCCCAGTGGACTCGCTCCCAGGCTGCACCAACGTGGAGGTTGGGACTCGCAGCCCATAAGACGAACCCCACACCCAGGTTCATCACGCCTGGGTGTGGGGCCCGAATGCCACCAAATATACGATCCTATTTGGGGCTGTCGGAACCCGGATGTTGTGCCACCAGCATCCGGGCGCCTATTGTTCGCAGATAATGCGGGCAACCAACCAGAGGGGCGACCCACCTGAAACGGAGGACGATCGGGCGGG
>Ga0181343_1000689_pt1 | contig 14283 bp, 11 predicted proteins | sample Su13VDMLBSD_FD_130110 | JGI IMG/M metagenome (GOLD analysis project Ga0181343, IMG submission 130110) | Freshwater viral communities from Lake Michigan, USA - Su13.VD.MLB.S.D | ecosystem: Environmental > Aquatic > Freshwater > Lake | place: USA: Michigan | collected 2013-07-15 | reverse complement strand
TCTGTAACGCTTACTCCTTGCGGAATATATACCATCCAAATATAAGTATTTCCATTGTGAACGACCTCAAGATGAGCAATATCTCTTGTTTCTGGTGCTGGTGGTGTAAATATACCTTTTAGTTCTATTGTCATATTATCTCCTTAATCTTTCTGCCAATACCACAAGTCTTGTTTCGCATTACTAATTTCTTTACCAATACTATTAGCAAACTCTCTGACGGCCTTGTTCACGCCTTGAATCCTAGCGAAATCGTGGCCAATAATAAATCCGCCCTTTTTAATCTTAGGATAGTAGTTCTGGCAATCTTTTAGAACCTGCTCATATGTATGAAGTCCATCAATGAATGCAAAGTCCAAGGATTCATCATCAAATCTCTTTACAGCATTATCGGAATCTTCGTAGATGTGATTATATCTTTCCATATATGGATCAACTTTTCTCAACATCTCTGCCTTATTAGCATCACCATCTGGCTGTGTATCATTCCAATCAATATAAATTGGATAAGAATCAACGCCGGACAATCTTAGTGATGGCAAAGTTTGTAGTAAGTATTCTGTAGTAGTTCCTTCAGCAACACCAACTTCTACACCAACAGGATTTTCAATTCCTTTTATAATTTCTGGAATATCTTCTCCTGGTAGCCAACGAGAAGCACCTTCTGTTGGATTATTAATACCACCAGGCAATCTTGAAGTCCATCTAAAATCTATGAACATCTTATCTTCAATCGTTAGTGGTACAGTTGGTTTGATGTTTGTGAAATAATGATTGAGATTGACAGAAGGATGTGCTGTGTATTTACCTGTTGCAATATCCATGTGAAGACACTGAACATCGGTATTTACAAGTACTTTGACGCCAGATTTGCGGCAACGATGTAAGAAAAAGTTATCTTCACCTACAAATGGAATATCTTCGATGCCGTTTGCAATACAACAGAAAGGCAAATCAGGATCCTCATCTTTCATACGACGAAGTGTTTCAACTGGAATTAACATACAATCCATACCAGTTTGCCATGCATCAATTATTTGACCTGGAGAAACATCAGGAACAATAATATGATCGTCTTTCTTAACGCTGATCATAGCATGAGCACACTTGATATAATACACACCAGCAGCGATATGACCAGGATTTGCTTCGCATGTTTTGAGAAGATTTTCAAACGCATTATACGGAACAACAGTATCATCACCAATAAAGAACATATATTTTGCGCCAGAATCTAATACAGAGTCTATCAAATAATTTCTAGCAACATCTACCAACATTTTTTCACAGTCAACATAACCATGAGAGTGCCCCATGATAGCCACATGACATAAACTATATCCGTTAAATGTTTGTGCTGGTGTTTCTTCTTTATTGCGTCTAGGTTGAGCAATAACTACGAAAGGTTTAATGTTTGCAGCTTCAGCTTTAATATTGTGTAATGTTTGAATTATCTTATCTCGATTGTACATAATGACTCCATAATGAATATTATCAATACTTATTTAGATACGGGTGTAGACATATTGCTCTGGAAAAATTTAATCCATGAGTGTTTTCAACAATCTGCAAAGTAGTTCCAACTGCCGCGCCAATTGGCAAAGGATATATTCTACCATCAGGGCTTAAAATGCCACCGAAACATCCGCCTGATGCTGCTGTGAGTGCCAAAGCATAAGTACTAACAACACCATTTATATCAACTTTTTGACCTCTTGCAGAACTTCCTGTGTTTCTCATAAAATGAATATCGCCATTAGGTGCTAAAACTGCGCCAGTATGAGCACCTGAACCTGATGAGTATACCAAAGTATATGTACTAACAACACCATTTATATCAATTTTTTGACCAACTGAAGCGTTACCTGGTGCAAAATGTATTTCGCCGTTAGGATTTATTGTTCCTCCAAAATAAGCACTGATATTTGTTGTATAAACTAAAGAATATGTTGATACAACACCAGCAGCAGAGATTTTTTGACCTACTGGCGCAGAGCTTGGTATAAAATGAATATCTCCATTAGGTGCTAGAACGCCACCTACATGTTTGCTTACACCAGTTGTATATATTAATGTATAAGTACTTGCAGCACCTGCCACTGATATTTTCTGCCCAACAGTTGCAAATCTTGGAACAAAATGTATCTCACCATTTGGTGCAAGTACGCCTCCGCCATAAGCTAAAGAGGTTGTATGTGCTAAAGAATATGTGCTAACGATGCCATTTCTATCAATTTTTTGCCCTCTATTGGCACTAGCTGGAACAAAGTGAATATCACCGTTAGGTGCTAGAACACCACCAAGATAAGCGCCTGTAGTAGTATAAACGAGACTATATGTTGATACAACACCAGCAGCCGATATCTTTTGGCCTACTGACGCAGAGTTTGGTATAAAATGAAGATCGCCATTAGGCGCTAAAACACCACCAGCATAAGCTGAAGCAACACTTACCGGTAAAGACAATGTTGATATAATTTGATTTGAAAGAAAGCTTCCGGCCGAAACGCCTTCATCAAGAATTTTCTTGAATTGATTCCATCCAACCAAATTTGTTCCAATACTATTGGCATTATTACCAGAAATAGGTAAAGTTCCTTGAAGTTCGTTTCTAACTTCTTCTACAAAACTAGGTGATGATTTACGAATATTTGCCATTTTTAAAACTTATTAAACCAGGGAGACATACATATGCCTTGACTGAAAGGGGATCCCATTGTTGATATCTCTTGCCCTCTATTGGCACTATAAGGAATAAAATATATGCTGCCATCAGGTGCTAGAACACCGCCATTATAAGCACTGGTAGTGGTATAAATTAAACTATATGTTGATACAGTACCATTAGCGGATATCTTTTGCCCTCTATTAGCAGTATCAGGCACAAAATGTATATCACCATTAGGTGCCAGAACACCTCCAGAATAAGCTGCTGAGGCTGTATAAACTAAACTATAAGTGGATACAGTACCATTAATATTTATCTTTTGCCCTCTATTAGCATTATAAGGAATAAAATGAATGTCGCCATTAGGTGCTAGAACACCTCCGCCATAAGCAAAAGAAACAGTATAAACTAAATCATATGTTGATACTACACCAGCGGCAGATATCTTTTGCCCTCTATTAGCTTGAGCAGGAATAAAATGTATATCACCATTTGGCGCTAAAACACCTCCAACATAAGCAAAAGAAGCAGTATAAACAAGACTGTAAGTTGATACAGTTCCATCAGGCGCTATCTTTTGTCCTACTCTAGCACTGTAAGGAATAAAATGTATATCACCATTAGGTGCTAGAACACCACCTAAGTAAGCATTAGTAGTAGTATAAACAAGACTGTATGTAGTCACAATACCCAAAGAAGATACTTCTTGTCCTCTATCGGCAGTATTGGGTACAAAATGTATATCACCATTTGGTGCTACAACACCACCAAAATAAGCATTAGTGGTAGTATAAACAAGACTATATGTTGATACAGTACCATTAGCAGATAATTTTTGCCCTCTGTTAGCACCGGCAGGCACAAATTGTATATCACCATTAGGTGCTACGACACCGCCCGCATAAGCAAGAGAAGTAGTATAGACAAGACTGTAGGTTGATACAATATCTGTGTTATAAAGTTTGCCTTTAGCAACGCTTTTATATAACAAATTTTGGAAATCTTTCCAAGCAACAAGATTTGTTCCAACACTGCTATTATTGGCTGTCGGAAGAGTTCCCCAACCTAGTTCTTTTGTATCTGCTACCCATCGAGGAGCTATGTTAAATGTTGCTGTCATACTAGAACTTATTTAGATAGGGTGAAGCGCAAGTGCCAAAATCTAAAGGTCTTGCTGAATTTGTGTGTAAAATTTGATTTCTCTCGCCTAAATATGCTACAAAATGTATATCACCATTAGGAGTTAAAAAACCACCTAAAGAAGCGCCAGTAGCACTAGTAAAAGCAAGACTGTATGTTGATACTACACCATCAGTAGATATTTTTTGACCTCTATTAGCGGAAGAAGGAACAAAATGTATATCACCATTTGGTGCTACAACACCTCCCCAATAAGCGCCACTGACATTGGTATAAACGAGACTGTATGTTGATACAGTACCATCAGCAGATATCTTCTGCCCTCTATTAGCAGCATAAGGCACAAAATGTATATCACCATTTGGTGCTACAACACCACCAAAATAAGCATCACTAGTAGTATAAACCAAAGAATATGTTGATACATAGTTATTAGCAGCAATTTTTTGACCCCTATTGGCAAAATAAGGAACAAAATGAATATCACCATTAGGTGCTATAACACCGCCAGCATATAGTAAACTGCCTGTATAAACCAACGAATATGTTGATACAGTACCATCAGTAGATATCTTTTGCCCTCTACTAGCAGACCATGGGACAAAATGTATTTCACCATTAGGTGCTACAACACCGCCAACATGCATTCCAGTAGTAAAACCGGTAGTACCATCCGATATAACAAGACTATAAGTTGATACAATACCGCTGGCAGATACTTTTTGTCCTACTGGAGCATTGTGAGGAACAAAATGAATGTCGCCATTAGGTGCTAGAACACCGCCAGCATATGCAGCATAGCCATTATCAGCAGCAATGGTATAAACAAGACTGTATGTTGATACAACACCATCAGCAGATATCTTCTGCCCTCTATTACCTTGGCCATAAGCATAGTGTATATCACCATTTGGTGCTAGAACACCTCCATAATAATATCCACCAGTATAAACAAAAGCATATGTGCTGACAATTTCATTTGTGAATGTTTTGCCAGCTTTCACACTTCGATTTAGGTTTAAACTGAATCCTGTCCAGTTATCCGTTGCTGTGTTAGCATTTCCATATGGAATCACACCGTGAGCAGTTTCATAGAAATCTATTCTATTATTACTACCGATATAATGAGTATTTGCTGAAGCGGACATTTTATCCTAACACAATTACTGTATATTGATTAGTTGAAGGTGCGTTGACAAATTCCACAACAATATGATTTGGTGTTGTGTACTTTAGATCGGGATATACATAGTATCCTGTTGAGTTTTCTCTTACAGCAGGAATAACAAAAGTTTTAGCAAGATTGTGTGCCACATTGAATGTATTTGCGGAAGCATTACCGACATTACCTGAAAATACAGAAGCACCGCCGCTTCCACCTGTTGATGCAATAGTGACATTAGCTCTATCACCAGTGGAATCGTCATCGACATTTATTGTGATATTGCTACCAGGAATAAAATTCAATGTTCTTCTAGTAGAACGGGAAGTAAAACTCGATGATAATGTATTTCCAACAGGTCTAGTGTTAGCAGCACCAAATGTTGCTATGGCAAAGTTGTTTGCTGCTGTACCGACGGCACTATTGGCACCCGCAATAGTAGCAGAAGTAAATGCATTAGCTCCAGTTCCTACTGCTGTATTTGCGCCGTTGAGAGTTGATATTATAGAAAGGTTGTTAATTAAAATTGCTGCGGCATTAATAACGCCAGTAACACTAACATTACCTGCGCTTGTTACTCTTAATTTTTCACTTGCGGTAGCACCGTTTTGCATCAACTTTACAACAAAGTCAAAGTCTTCACTTCCGGCCGTAACATCTGTAGTAACAGTTTCGAGTCTCATTCCTGTTTCAGTATTGTTGTTAGTAGTCTCAACTTGATAGTCAAGACCAGCACCAATACCTACACCAGGTGTTAGAGTTGTATTGTGGACAACAGCACCAGGATAAGTTATACCAGTATTATTGGTATCGTTAGCACTAAATGTACTAAATGATGTATTTAAAAAGTCGCTGAGTCTTACAACCATTTATTATTTCCTTTATGCCTGTGCCTCTGACCATCTCAAAAGAACATGCCCTGAACCAGTGCCAGCAGTAAGACGAACATTAATAGCCAAAATATCAGAACCATCTGGATATTGGAAATCACCACCAAGAGGTGCGCCAGTCAATTCTTTCAATTCAGTAAGATCAAGTCTATCGTTAACTGAACCAGTGGTAGTTGAAGGAGCAGCAAACGCAAATACCTGTTCGCCTGGAACGGCTACTGTTCCTGCAGACCAAGTGATAACATTAGAAACCTGCGCGAGACTTGGTTGCCCACCCTGTGATTCAATATTTAGAGGAAGCCATGTTGCCGAAGAGAAATTCTTAGGATTAAGAACACCTTCAACGATACATGCACCTGGAGTGGTACCGCCTGAAACTGCAATACCGACTGCTTGTAGAAGAAGCTGAGAACGATTTAGAAGGTCTCTTACTCCAAGCCCACCAACCTGACTATTTGAAACAGATGGGGCTAGACGAATCAAGAATGCAGTTTGGTTTGCTGTTGTAAGACTTAAACCAATTTTTTGAAAGTTAAAGATATATCCGCGATCTTTTGTAAATCCACCATCCATAATTAGAGCAGATCCCCAATGGGTTAGAGTAGGCGAACAAGTATTGCTTATCAAAATTACACCAGTGCCTGCTGTATGACTTGCAGCGGCACCTGCTGTAAAGCTTGTTGATGTACCTGCTTGCCATTGTGTTAGCGTTGCTGCGCGAGTTGCACCAGTAAGATTTCCTGCACCAGTTGATGCTGATTTACCAGTATATCTTATCATTTCATTATCTATGTATATTGTACCTGCGGTTGGAAAATGTTCTAGTGCAGCTACAGGAATTGTTGTAGTCACGTTGTCGATTGCAGAAGTTAATGAAGTTATCGGAGTATCGTTCTCGATTGAATAACGAACAGGAAGGTTACCCGATCTCATATATGCTTCGTCATTAACATTGTTATTCTTAAGTCGATGTACATAAGTCCAATTACCATCAAGACCTCGAATCATAAAATCAACAAAACCTGCACCATACCAAGTATATTGCAGACCAACCATTTGCATCTTATTTAAGTCAACATTAAATCCACTTGGTCCAGTTCCATCAATCTTGTCAAGGTTAAACTGATCTTGTCTAATTCTTAACTCTTGAACTATGTTACCTTTTACTCCAGACGCATTACCACCTCTATAGTCAGGAGAAACAAATATAGAAGTATCGCTCACTACTTGTATAACATGATGAGTCATACCACGAATAACTATTCTATCACCCGCTTTTAATTGTTGGGTAAAACGAGTATTTGTTCCAGTTACAGCATTAGAGTTTTGAGTAACAGCTAATGTTCCACTTAACTGTGTAGTAGCATTTCTTCTTACAACCGAAAGAATCTGGCCATCATATTCCCAGAACAAACCATTCTGTTCATCAAATAGCCCTGCTCGAACTGCGGCACCATCCCAAGATTTTACATACGCTTTTGCACTAATTCCCAATACTGCGGTTGTTGCTCCAAGTACGCTAGTTGATAAAAATGTAAATTGATAATCACTTGTTATTCCATTTACGGTATATGTTCCATTATAGCCAGATGTAGTTGCTCCTGCTATTTCTATAACAGCTCCTATTTGTAAACCATGATCTATATCATCTGTAGTAACAGTGACAGTAGAACCTACTATTGTTCCAGATGCAGTTATACTTCTAACATCATAATTTGGTCTGAACAATGTGCCCGATGACCAAAGAAATCCTTTACCTGATTGATATCGGAAATATCTTTTACTCTGTCTAGCAACAGTTGCGCCATATGTTGGTGTTTTTGTTGCTAGAATAACACCACCATCCTGTGGTCTATGGTTGATTGTAGCGTTTGTAAGCGCATATAAAGTGACAGTTGCGGGTGTTGCAACTATACCTCCTGCTCTTGCAGTATATGTTAAAGTAGTTAAACTTGGAACGCTAGTAACAACAAATGGCCCAGAAGCAAGTGCAAAGTTTGTACCAGAAGCAACGATAGAGTGAATGGCTGTACCAGGAATTAATCCATGCGGGTTAGTAAATGTTAATGTAATTACTGATGGGTTGGCTCCGTTACTTGCTGCCGATGCGACTGGTATTGATGCGCCGCTGTAAATTGCGCCGCGCTTAACTACCGTAGCATCTGTAAGTAGAGATTGTCCGCTTGCTGTTCCAACTACACCTCTCGCAAAATATGTAAGAGTAGTTCCTGTTGGCACTGTATTGACAATAAAGGTTCCGTCGGCTCTACTAAACCCTGTTATTCCAGGGTTCAAAGCTGCTAAGTTGACAACTTGTCCAGCAGTAATACCGTGAGCAGCAGAGGTAGTAACTGTAATCAAACTATTTGTTGTGCTTGTTGTTTGATAATCTGTAGTTATAGCGGTAGCAGTAAGATCAACACCTGGCAATTCATAAGCCGATGGATAACCTCTTACCGTTCCATATCCTGCCCACTTAGTTGGCTGTAGACCATATTCGAAGTCAGCGTCGATTAGCGATTCTGGATTAGATACTCTCATACGCTCAATAGCGTCAGTACCAAAACTCCAAGGTCTAACAGTCGTTGCTGCATCCGAAGATGCTTCATCAACATAAATTGCAATCTTATCAGCACCATTCATAGTTGTGGTATCAAGGTCTAATGTGACCGTAGTATAACCACCGACTGATTGAGTCAAGTATGGAAATATACCAGCTAAGTCACCAGTCGTAAAAGCGGCAGCAGTGCCAGAAAACGAAGAATCCGCAAAATTGTAAAGCGTGATGTTTCTAGTAGTGTTTATTATTAGAAGAACACGCTCTAAAGAATATCTGCCAGGAAACCTCAAAGTTCCAACACCGGCTGCTCCTGTAGTAAAGCTGTACTTTTCTATAATCTTCTTTGCCATATTTTATTTCCTATTATCCTAATGCTATACTGTACGCAATACTAGATGCTACTGTAGTTGTATCTGCAAGACCGCGTGGTCCAATAGACGAATATACATGCCAAGTGCTGCCATCGTATACAAATTCATTTCGTGTTTGTCCAATATCAAGACTGAAATCATCAGCTATAAATTCAATAGTCGAAGAATTTCTAGCCACAGTCAATGGATTAGCTGTAAAGTTTCCTATATCATAAATTAATATTGTTGCTCCAGAAGTAGGAGTTGCTGGCAGTGTTACAATAAAGGTACCAGCAGTTGTGTTGCATAGCAATCTATCTCCGTTTACCGCAGTATAGTTTGCTGTTTTTGTTGAAAATGCAGTAAGACCACCTGTTGCAGCGATAGTTACATTTGATCTATCACCAGCGGAATCATCATCAACATTGATTGTGATATTGCTACCAGGAATAAAGTTTAATGATCTTCTAGTTGATCTTACAGTATATGTAGAACTAAGAGTATTTCCAACAGGTCTAGTGTTAGCAGCACCAAATGTTGCTACAGCAAAAGCGTTAGCACCACCACCAACAGCGGTATTTGAACCGTTTTGCACAGCAATCATAAAATTATTAGCACCAGTTCCTACAGCACTATTAGCGCCAGCTATTGTAGCTGAAGTAAATGCATTAGCTCCTGTTCCTACAGCGGTATTTGCACCTGCTATTGTGGCCGATGCAAAGGCATTAGCTCCAGTACCAACTGCTGTGTTAGCGCCAGCTATTGTGGCACTAGTAAAAGCATTAGCTCCTGTTCCAACTGCGGTATTAGATCCATTTTGCACAGCAATCATAAAGTTATTGGCACCATTACCGACTGCGGTATTAGCGCCCGATATAACTGCAAGTAAGAAGTTATTAGCACCACTACCAACTGCGGTATTAGCACCAGCTATAATAGAGATTAGGAAAGTATTAGCGCCAGAAATAGTAGCAGAAGAGAAAGCATTTGCTCCTGTACCAACTGCTGTGTTAGCACCAGCTATTGTTGCACTAGTAAATGCATTAGCGCCAGTTCCTACTGCTGTGTTAGATCCATTTTGCACAGCAATCATGAAGTTATTAGCACCAGTACCTACAGCACTATTAGCTCCAGCTATTGTGGCTGAAGCAAAGTTATTAGCGCCAGTTCCAACAGCGGTATTTGCACCTGCTATTGTGGCCGATGCAAATGAGTTGGCACCTGTTCCTACTGCTGTATTAGCACCTGCTATTGTAGCAGAAGCAAAGGCATTAGCACCACCACCTATAGCGGTATTTGAACCGTTTTGTACAGCGATCATGAAGTTATTAGCACCAGTACCTACAGCACTATTAGCTCCAGCTATGACTGCAAGTAGGAAATTGTTAGCGCCTGTTCCAACTGCTGTATTAGCACCTGCTATTGTGGCACTAGTAAATGCATTAGCTCCAGTACCAACTGATGTGTTAGCACCAGCTATTGTTGCCGACGCAAAAGCGTTAGCACCAATACCTGTATTAAACGCTAAAACGTTAGCAGCGTTGGCTTTATCAAAAGCTTGTGATGCTATTGTTCTTGCTGTTGTATCTGTAGAACCTGCTGGAGATAATATATCGGAACCAACACCTGCAGTAGCCAATGCTAAGTTGATAAATGCGCCGCGATTTGTGCCACCAGTTTCGAAGAATCTAATTTGATTTCGGAAAATATCAATAGTAACGCTTGTAGAGAGACCATTATTTGTCTGAGCAGTTGAAAGAATAATTTCACCGCCCTCATCACCATTTGAATTTGTTGATCTAAGATATTGCCCCGTAACAGTATTACTTGCTGTTATATTGCCTACCGAAACATTAGCGTCCCATGTAAGAGGTCCTGTGCCAGAACGACCAAGAGTTTTGCCATCATTTGAACCAAAAAGAATATATCCTTGTGTTGGATCTTGTTGACCTTTGATTCTTAATACATTTGCTAAATTTGTATCACCAATCCAGGCATCATCGCCAACTCTAAAATTTTCACCTTGACCGTTATTTGATGATAAAAATTTGTCCGCAGTAACATTGTTATTAAAAATAGGATTGTCTATTACGCCAATTGTTAATCTATCATTTACAGCATCAGTAGCAATGTTGATATTATTACCTGAAGCGATAGTTAAAACATCGCCAACGGTATCGGCCACAAGTAATACGCCATTGGCACTAACTGTACCAAAACTAGAACTTTGAGTTGGAGTAATTTCTACAATAGAACTGGTGGTGTTCTTATAATACAGCTTACCATCGGCAAAGTTAATCGCTAACTCGCCGTTGGCCAAATTTGCTGGTTTAGCACTAGGTGTGCTTGATTTTTTAAGCTGGATTGTTGTATTTGGCATTAGAAATCGTCATCTGGCTCTTTCGTTTTTGTCTTAGTATTTAGTTGAACCTTTACCGTAGATGACTCCTTGACATTTTTTTCCACAGCGGTTTTTGGAATAGGTGGAGGCGGTGTCAATTTTTCTAATTTTTTAGTTAGTTCCGAAATTAACTTATCCTTATCAGCTAAGACAGAAGTTAGATTATCAATTTTTTCATTGTTTGATGATATTTGAGTATCTTTGGCAACTAGATCAGCATTTAAAGATGCGATTTGATCATCTCTATTTTTAATCTCTTGTTTCATATCTGTCAATTGTTTTAACAATGTGTCCATATGAGAAACTTTGGAACTTATAGCAGTGTGAGATTCTTCAGCTATCTTAAGTTTATCTTGACAAGAAAGTAGTGCTGCTTTCATTGTTTCAGTATCATCTTGAGTAGTAGTAAAATTATTACTGATATTTTGGATTTCGCCAGTTAATTGTGCAACTGTGGCATCTTTTTCGGTAATCAATTGTGTGATTGTTGCATCTCTTTCAATCAACAAGTCATTAGCTAATTTTAGTTGAGTTTTCAACTGAAGACTACTCCCCACATATTCGTGGAGAGTAGCTATTGTTGTGTCAATATATGTATTAATAAACTTATTTGGATCACTCATTATGTAATACTCGCTTTGTTAATTGTTTAGAATGTACCTCCGTCAAGCATACCGAAGAGTGGTGTGCCTTGATTATTTACCTGAAGAACATTACCTTCTGTGCCAGCGGCTGTTACTCTGATTCCGCTTGTTACATTACCAAATAGAATGCCGTTGTTAGCAAAAGTAGTTACTCCAGTACCACCGTATGGAACAGAGATAGTGGTAGCATTCCAAACACCAGCAGTGAGTGTGCCTACGCCCGTAATACCGGTATAAGAACCAGACATTCTAGCAGATGGAACTGTACCTGATGTTAAGTTTGTAGCGTCTCTTGCGGCAGTATTAGCACCATTCAATGTTGCTATAGTGAAGTTATTAGCTCCAGTACCAACTGCTGTGTTAGCGCCCGCTATAGTAGCCGAAGCAAATGCATTTGCTCCTGCGCCGACTGCCGTATTAGCACCCGCTATTGTAGCAGATGCGAAAGCGTTAGCACCAGCACCTACTGCTGTATTTGAGCCGTTTTGTACAGCAATCATGAAAGCATTAGCACCAGCACCGACTGCTGAGTTAGCACCAGCTATGGTAGCAGAGGCAAAGTTATTAGCCGCTGTACCAACTGCTGAGTTTGCGCCTGCAATGGTAGCTGCAAAAAGACTATTAGCACCAGCTATTGTGGCCGATGCAAAGGCATTAGCGCCAGCACCTACTGCTGTATTAGCTCCTGCTATGGTAGCGGAAGCAAATCCGTTGGCTGCTGTTCCTACACTATTGATTGTTGTAATAGCGTTGGCGCCACCAAGAATCAAGTTGCTAGTTCTAATTGTAGCATTAAGAACTGCTAAACTGAAACCGTTGGCCGATGAATCAATGTGATTTGGATTAGGTTCTTGATTGTAACCATCAAAAACAAAATATTCTTTAACTGTTGCGTCACGGAAAAGACCAGTGTGTAGATTTTGCGAGTTTGCACTAACATAGTTAGCAACAAAACCAATGTCAACAATGTCTGCAACATAGTTATTTCCAGCAAGATAGATAAGAGGATCGGAAACTCTTAGTGTTTGAGTATCGATACTAAATGCATTACCTGATACTGTCAAACTACCTGTAACTGCAAGATTGCCTGTAATGGTTTGTCCAGCTGCTGTCAATTTGACAAAAGTGGCATTTGAATAGTTATTTGCACCCGTACCTACCGCAGAGTTAGCACCCGCTATTGTAGCAGAAGCAAAAGCGTTAGCGCCAGCGCCAACTGCGGTGTTAGCACCTGCAATCGTTGCAGCAGAGAATGCATTGGCTCCTGCGCCTACCGCAGAGTTAGCACCAGCTATTGTTGCCGAAGTAAAGGCATTAGCGCCAGCACCAACTGCGCTATTTGCACCTGCTATTGTAGCAGAAGCAAAAGCATTAGCACCAGCTCCTACAGCGGTATTGGCTCCTGCAATGGTGGCCGCAAAAAGACTATTAGCACCAGCTATTGTAGCCGATGCGAAAGCGTTAGCACCAATACCTGTATTAAATGCTAGAACATTTGCAGCATTAGCTTTATCAAATGCTTGTGAAGCTATAATATTAGCAGCATTTGCTTTATCAAAAGCAGCGCCTGTAGCAGAACCGCTGTTAGCTGCTTGAAATGCTGCAATAGCTATAATGTTAGCAGCATTAGCCGCTTGAAACGCTTGAATAGCGGTATTGACATAATAACGACCGCCAATTTCAATTACTTGAGATCCATCGGAAGAACCAATAAATAACTTTTCTGAGAGATATGAGTATGCTGGTTCCGCAGCAGATAGCGAACCAGCCGTTGGTGCGGTTGTTACCGTACTTCTTTTAATTTGAATGACTGTATTCGCCATTTAGAATGTTCCTCCATTTATATTTGGTAGTTCTTTGACTACAAATTTATCGGTTGCTTCGTCATAGACTAGAGTTTCATTGTTATCTAAGCTTGTAGCATCAACATCAACTAAATTTACAATTCTATTGATAATATTAGCTTCTTGAGCAGCAATACCAACCGTTCTAATTGTTGTTCTTTGTTGATTATTTATAGAAACTCGGTTTGGACTGCTTGAATTTACCGTTACTTTGACGGCCATAGCTTTATTCCTATCTTGTTACTTGTGGCGTTACTGTTATTATACCCTCAAGCACTCGACTGACAAAACCATTGCCATCCACGGTTTCGAGATCAAATAGATATCTTCCAGCTTTTATGTTGGATGTATTCGCAGAACCCAGTGACATAGTAATCTCACCGTTGCTGGAATCTGTTATTGTACATACAATATTGGCACTTGCGTTTATCGAATAGTATGATCTACGCATTTGACTACGAACATTATAATTCAAAAGGGAAATAGTAGAATTTGTAACATCATCAGTCAAATTGATGACATTTCTAAAATTTGCTCCCTGATCCATATAAAGTTCTACATAAGCTGCCATAAATTTTTTACCTTTTTCTTTTATTTATGAGTTCGAAGATATAAGAATCCAAC
>Ga0181343_1000686_pt1 | contig 14303 bp, 10 predicted proteins | sample Su13VDMLBSD_FD_130110 | JGI IMG/M metagenome (GOLD analysis project Ga0181343, IMG submission 130110) | Freshwater viral communities from Lake Michigan, USA - Su13.VD.MLB.S.D | ecosystem: Environmental > Aquatic > Freshwater > Lake | place: USA: Michigan | collected 2013-07-15 | reverse complement strand
TTATCAAGATTAGAAGGAAATGTTACTATTTCTGTTTTAGCGGGTTGTGGTTTAAAGTTTGATGGTAATTATCTTACTTTGGATATAAGAGAAGCAACAGAAGATACTAATGGTCCGAACTCTTCTGATTTTTATATTTTTGAAAGATCAATAGGTTCTACAGATCAATATCCAAACACAACAGACGGTTCGGATTGCGAAACTTTGAGAAAAGTAAGAGCAGATCAAGTTTTACCTTCAACTGTTCAGGGAAATCATACATTTAATGGTTCTATCACCGTAGACAATGCATTTACTGCTGGTGCTTCTAGCGGCAATTCTACTATGAGATTTCGCTCGAATGCTATTCGTTTAGGTAGTCCGACAGGAAGCACATCAAAAAGTAGTATACCCTCAATAGGATTTTTCATAGACACAAATGATGATGATCCTAATTGGGTTTTCAGAGGAGATATTTCTGGTTGGTATACAAATCAAAATATAGGTATTTCTTACGATCAAGCATTTGTTTGTGATGCTCCTGTTGGATTAAATGTTGCTAAATTTAATTTTGCTCCAGTAACAGGACAACACAATACTCAACTAAATCTTTTATTGGGTGATAGAACCGCTGATGGTATTACTACCACAGACACAGATGAATCAATTTCTTTTACCGCTTTACAGGACACAAAATCCATAAGTGTAGAATATATTGAAACAAATGGACAAAAAACAACTCTGTTTACTGGTAGTAATGCTGGGGGTAGTAATGTATTTACTGTTGGTGGAAAGATTTTCATAACAGATATACAAAACTCTAGTCAATTTTCCACACAATCCGATTATAGTATCTACAAAGTTCCTCTCACAAATACTAATGGTATTTTGGATTATCGCTTCACTAATCGTTTAGTTGCTACAAATTATTCTGGTACTTTGGTAGTAGGTGATGTAGTTAGATTTGATGGCACAAATTATGTTGCCGCTCAAGCAAATAACGAGACAAATTCTAGAGTTGTCGGTATTGTTGAAAGAATAGATGGTGGAAAGGCAACTATTGCTCTTTCTGGAGTATTTACTTCATCTTCTTTGACTGCTGGTAATGTTTATTACTTAGATCAAAGCACTGCTGGTGCAGTTACTACAACCAAACCAACAAGCGGACTAATAAAAGAAGTTTATGTTGGTTTGACCACAACAACTGGTATGTTGTTTTCATCGGCAATCAGTAGTGGTCCAACTTTTGCTAATGTTCAAATAACAGGTGACGATTTGGTTACTGCTGATGTATCTGGTGATACTTTAGTTTTGACAGCAGGAAACAACATTAGTATAGAAAGAAATACAAATAACGAAATTTTGATAAGTGCAGGAACTCTTTCCGAAGCAAACTATTTTTCTACTATAAGTCCTGACTATCTTGACACAATAACAGCAGCAACTGCTAATGATACTTTAGTTGTTACTGGTGAAAGAGGAATATTAACTTATCGAAACAGTAGTAATGAGTTGGTAATTAGAGGTGGAAGATCTTTTTCTACTGTTGAAATACTAGGTCAAAATACGAATGAATTGGACTATACTGTTCAAGCAGTAACAGGAGAAGATACATTATATCTTCGTTCTGGTGTTGGTATTAACATCGTTTCATCGACAGACAATGATATTCTGATCGAAGCAACTGGTGTTTCTATTCCTGCTGATGAATCTATTACAAATGCAAAATTAGCAGATATGCCTGCATTTAGTATCAAAGGAGCACAGGCAAATGGAAGACCTACTGACATTTATGTCATAAACTCTGCTTACGAATTATCTTCTGGAAATTATACTGTTACTCCCGGCGTAGGTTTAAATCCAACAACATACACAGACAACATTACAGGTGTACCATATGCTAGTATTCAGAGTATATCAGGAAATTCTCTATTAGCAGAAGCACCCCACGAAAATATTGCTGGTTATGTTTATGGTAGATGGACGGACGAGAGTGGAAATGTAAGCAATATAATTCCTCTGCGTAGAACAGAATTGAGAAGTATTTTAGGTGCTTCACCTGATGGTTTCTTAGAGGAAAATTCTAATCTTTTTAATTCTTGGTATTTGTATAATAATGGTGTAGGTACTACCGCCACTGATTCACAAAATGCTGATGGTAAATCAGGAGAATTAGTATTCATCGCGGGTGATAATATTTCTCTTACTAAAGTTGTCAACACAGGAAACCCTGATAATAAACCAAATGCTATAAAAATAGATGCAAGTGGTAATCTTGGTTTTAACAGAATAGTCAATAACAGAACAGGTATTGATATGCTTTCTGGTGAAACTTCAGGTGTTATTGAAATTACAGATAATGGTTCTATTTCAGTAAATGTAGATACAAACAATGGTTTAATTTTTGATATTAAACCAGAGTCTGTGACTAATGAAATGCTGGCAAATATGCCTTTCAATAGTATTAAGGCAAGCGTTTACAATACAGATGAACCAAATCCAATAGATCTTGTTTTGGATACAAATACAATAGTTGGTAGAGGATCTGGAAACCTAAAAGCATTAACTCCAACTGAAGTTAGACAAATTTTGGGATTGAGTTCTTCCCAATATTTTAAAACACTAAAAATAGAAAATAGCGGAGGAGATGTAACCGCTACCGTAAATGCTTCAGATAGTCCAGATCAAGAGTTTTTTAGTCTAAGAGCGGGTTCTAATATAATTTTAACAAAAAATGATGGTACTAATACAATTACAATTTCTTCTTTAGGTTCTAGCAGTGGTGGTTTGAATACCGTTACAGTTAATGACATAGGCACTACAGTAACTGCAAACGATCTCACTACTTTAAATTTCAATCTTGTTAATTTGACTTATCCTACTGGTTTTGGTACTACGGGAAATTATAAAAATATAGATTATTTACCAACTGGTCCTACTTCAAATATTTTGGGTTTGAGTTTAGATCTTGCTTTGATGCCTCAATATTCAGTAAAAGTTGCTTCCAATACTAGCACAACAAGACATGGCGCGTCTGGCTATCCAGCGGCAAACTTGATTTTGGATAATAATGATGTTTTGTGTAGAGTTTCTAATGAAAATAGTTTGGTTGGAAGAACAGTAGCAGAACTTGCTAGTGGTGGAGGAGGTATACCATATCTTTCTTCCATAGGAGGTAATATTCTTACGCCAGGACCAAAAACATTAGATATTACTGAGGGGAGTAATTGTACAGTAATTTTAAGTAAATCCGGCGATGATTTAGAGTACACCATAGATTGTTTTACGACACTACAAACAGATGGCTCTCCTACTTTGGGTGCAAATTTAAATGTAAATAAGAAAACATTTATAGGTCCCAGCAGTTTCACTCCACCACCATCTGGAAACAGAACAATAGCAGAATTTGTTCAAAATAGACAAGGTGCATCAAATAGTGGTAGTGCTGGTGCTTATTTTAAATTCAACACAGCAAATACAAATGATGCCGCTGTTATTTCTTTAATAGAAGAAAGATTGAGCGGAGAAAATGCGGTTGGTAATAAAGACATAACCATAACTCCTTTGGGTACAGGAGGAAGAGTAAACATAACAAATGGTATTATTTCCACTGCCGCTGCTAATGGTTCTTTTACTATAAATTCTACGAGAAATGTTCCTTATGGTCAAATCACAGTTCCACTGCCAAACCATTTATTAAATCAGCACATATATTTGTTGAGTGGTACTGGAAGTGATGTTTCGATAGGAACACTCGGTACTGGTAATGTAGGTAAAAATTTAAATTTCTACGCTTCTCAGATTGCTAATGGTAATTCAGGCTCTAAAGATATAACTTTTGTTTACACTAAAAACAATGGATCGACGCAGACGGATGTTTTTCAAATAGACAGATTAATAACAAGAGGAAACAATAATAGTATCGGTATATTCACAACAAATGCATTAGGCAATCTAATCTTTGCTGCGGGCGTGGACGCGTCGAACTTGGCGGCAGGAGCAATACCAAGCGCAGGATCTTCAAGTATTCAGTTTAATTCTGATCTGCTGTTGAGCGGAAAGAGCATCAAAGCGGTAGGCAATAACATCACCATAGACACAAATACTAATGATTATACTGGCGCTTTAGTCGTAAAAGCAACAAATAAGTCTGGGTTCCATAGAGTAAAGAGCGGCACTAGAAACAATGGTACTACGACAGTAATAGACATATTACCTACAACGAACGCGACAGAAAAAGCAAACAAATATATGTTGTATATGCAAGATACTGGTACATCTTCAATTTGTGCTATAGTAGAATTTACAGTATTGGCAAACAACTCCACATATGCTTTGAAAATAAACAGCATCATAAAAAACGGAATTGGAGAAACTACTTTTGTAGAATTAAAGACAAGCACATCCCTCAGTGGATCACCTGTAGATGAGACAGGTTTAAATCCCACTCCCGATCCCGGCTCGACTTGCGGTTCATTTAGCACTACAGCAGACTTAAGCGTAGTAATTGATCCCTGCCTGAGCGGAAACTTTAGTTACACCCTATATAAGATGTCGATACAAGCATAACGACAAAGGAGATTTTTATAATGAAAGTGCGTTTAGTTGAAATTTATTCGTCTGTCAGCATTCTTAATAAGTTGGTTAATGTTTCCCTTCCCGCCAAAACATCATATAAATTTGTAAAAGTGATGCAAAAATTCAACGATGAGTTGAAGGTTTTGGAAGACGAGAGACAAAAACTAATCAAGAAATATGGCGAAGAAGTAGATGGTAATTTAAGTGTAGGTGAACAAAATAAGGAAGTTTTCATCAAAGAATTCACCGAACTTATGGAAATGGAAATGGAGATTGATTGGGATCCTATTTCTATTGATGCTTTCGGTGATGCGGAACTTTCAGTTGCAGATATTTCTAAAATTGAGTTCTTGTTGAAGGAGTAAATATACTCTCTCCTTGCTTTATAAATAATAGAAACAAGGAGAGAATATGGCCACACCACAGACAAGAGAACAATTAAAACAATACTGCTTACGCAGATTGGGTTTCCCTGTCATTGAAATAAACATCGACGATGCCCAAATCGAAGATCGTATGGACGATGCTCTGCAATTTTTCGCAGAATACCATTTCGATGGTGTGGAGAGAACTTATTTAAGTAAACAAATAACACAGACCGATATAGACAGAAAATATATCGACCTAACAGAACCAACGCTGGAGGATGCCTCTAATAACATAGTGGCCGCTCCAGCGTTGGATCCTTTTGGCAAATCTATAATTTCTGTAGTTAGATGTTTTCAGTTGTTTGATACTCTTGGTGGAACTGGTATGTTCGATGCTCGCTACCAAATCGCTCTGAACGATCTTTACGGTCTAAGAACAAACACATATAGCGATTCGCTCACCATATACAATTTCACTCGTTCTCATATGCAAATGTTACAGGATATGCTCACTCCAGAGAAAGCAGTGACTTTTAGTAGAGTCACTAATAGAATTTATTTGGATATGGATTGGAAAACACACGCAGTGAAAGGAAACTATTTGGTATTTGAAGCATATAAGATACTAGATCCAAATCTATACGGTGAAATATTTAATGATCGTCTTTTGAAACTATACACTACTGCAAAAATACAAGAGCAGTGGGGAATGAACTTATCCAAGTTTAATGGTGTTTCTCTGCCAGGTGGTGTAACTCTAAACGGCGGAGAAATTTTACAAGCAGCAAGACAGGAAATACAAGCATTAGAAGAGCAAGTACAGAACAAATACGAACTTCCTCCCAATTTTATGGTTGGTTAGGAGAATTGATTGATGGCAACTAATCCTTATTTCAATAATAACAAATACTCACCAACCCAAGATTTGATGGAAGATCTTATGATCGAGTCTATCAAAAACAAGGGTATAGATGTTTATTATCTTCCAAGAAGATTTCAAAAATTAGATCAAGTTTTCGGTGAAGATGTTCTATCATATTTTGATGTGTCTTTTCCTATTGAAATGTATTTGGAGTCTTTCAACGGTTTCGAAGGAGAAAAAGAAATAGTATCTAAATTCGGTATAGAAATAAGAGATAATATGTCTTTGGTGGTTGCTAAGAAAAGATTCGAGCAAGAAGCATTTAAAGTCAAAGATATGTCTGACAGACCTATACAACTTCAATCACCTATGATGGGAGATCTGATTTATTTTCCATTATCCAAAGGTTTGTTTGAAATTAAATATGTGGACAACAAACAAGTGTTCTTTCAAGGTGGAAAATTATACACATATCGTTTAGATTGCGAACTCTTCAAGTATTCTATGGAAGAACTAAACACTGGTATTTCCGATATAGACAGAATAGAAACAAGTATTGTTTCCTCTATTGATGAAGATGGTGATGGTGATTTTGATTATATCAAGGATAATAAGACACCAGACGATAATAGTAATATTCAAAATCAAGGATCAAGTCTTATAGACTTCACTGAAGTGGATCCTTTCTCGGAAGGTAATTACTGATGTTTACACCATTCTATCACGGACTAATAAGAAAAACTGTTGTTGGGTTTGGAACTCTTTTCAACAACATATATGTTACAAGAGAACAGGGAAACAAGGTTCAAAAGATCAAAGTTCCTCTGACATATTCTGTTAAAGAAAAATTCATAAATCGTTTAAGTACTAATCTAGCAAACCTAGAAGAGCAAGCAACACAAATAACTCTACCTAGAATGTCTTTTGCCATAACTAACATAGTTTATGATTCCGAGAGAAAAAAGAATAGTATTCATAAGAGATACAAACAAACAGTAACCACAAATGACGATATAGAGTTTTCATATCATTATTCGAATGTCCCATACAACATAGATTTTACATTATCCACTTATGTTAGAAATATGGATGATGGACTACAAATCGTAGAACAAATATTACCTTTCTTCACGCCAGAATTTACTATAACTATTAAGCCTGGTGTTTTGAGCGATGTTAATGAGAAATTGGACATACCAATAGTACTCACTCAAGTTTCTACTCAAGAGGCATTTGAAGGACCTTTGGTTTCAGAAACCACCAGATTCATAACTTGGGATCTTACATTCACCGCAAAGATGATGGTATATGGACCAGTTAAAGAAAGTGGTTTGATAAAGCATATAGAAAATAACATTTTTGATATAGATCAGGAGTTAATATGAATAGAAAATACGCTAAGATAGAAATATATCCCGTGATCTATGAAAAAAACACAAACGATGAATATGTATTAGATACGAACGGAGACAAGATAATATTGAAAAATTGGCCCGAGGTTTCTGCTACAGATGATTATGAAGTAAAAACTGTTATAACGGAATATCACAAAAATTGAGGTTTAGATTATGTCACAATTTGAAAATAATATGGAACAAGTTTTTGGGTTAGAAAACAACAAACCACAAATCCCTTCATCTGTTGGTGATATTGTTCCAGTTAAAGAAGTCATTGTAGATAAAGAAGATGTAGATAAAGATTACACCACAGTCAGAGAAAATCTAAAAGACATAGTGAAAAGAGGAGCAGAAGCAATTGACGGAATAATGTTAGTTGCTGCCGAGACACAATCACCCAGAGCATACGAAGTGGTTGCAACACTCATTAAGAGTGTCGCTGATGTAAATAAAGATCTTCTTGCACTACATCAACAGATAAAGGAAATAAAAAAGACGGAAGTGGATGCTTCCTCTACCACTATTACACATAATTCTTTATTTGTTGGAAGCACTTCGGATTTACAAAAATTACTTAAAGGTAAATTACAAGAATTAGACGAAACGAGTATAGCAGATGAGTAATTCTTATCTGGGTAATGACAACCTAAAAGCAGCAGGAGTTAAGGTAAATTTTACTCCAGATCAAATAGAAGAATATGTAAAGTGTTCTCAAGATCCTGTTTATTTTATAAGAAAGTACATAAAGATCATAAACCTTGATAAAGGTTTGGTCAACTTTGATATGTACAAATTTCAGGAGAACATGGTCAAAACGATACACAACAATCGTTTTACCATAGCAAAACTTCCTCGTCAGTCGGGAAAATCCACTACCGTTGTTTCTTATATTCTCCATTATATTTTGTTCAATTCCGAAGTAAATGTGGCAATTTTGGCTCACAAACAGGAAATCGCAAGAGAACTATTAGGTAAACTAAAAGTCGCATATGAGTATCTTCCAAAATGGCTACAGCAGGGAGTAGTAGAATGGAACAAGGGATCTATTGTTCTGGAGAACAAATCCAAGGTTAAAGCATCCGCTACTTCTTCCTCCGCTATTCGTGGTGGTTCTTTCAACCTGATCTTCTTGGACGAGTTCGCGTATGTACCCCCGAACATCGCGGACGACTTCTATGCGTCTGCCTACCCCACTATCTCCTCTGGTAAGGACACCAAGGTTCTGATCTTTTCCACCCCTAATGGGTTGAATATGTACTACAAGATCTGGACAGATGCCGAAGAGAAAAGAAACTCATTTGTGCCAATTTCCGTACACTGGTCTGATCTCCCAGGTCGTGATGAAAAGTGGAAAAAGCAACAAGTAGCAAATACATCAGCAGAGCAGTTCCGCGTAGAATATGAATGCGATTTTATTGGTTCTACAAACACTTTGATTGCTGCTACGAAACTAAAAAGTATGGTTTATAAAACGCCAATAAACAAGAGCGATCAGGGACTGAGTATTTTTGAATATCCTCAAAAAGATCACATCTATGTTTTGATCGCAGACACATCCAGAGGAACTGGATCCGACTACAATGCTTTTTTGGTAATAGACATAACAAGTATACCTTATAAAGTCGTAGCATCGTTTAGAAATAATGAAATGTCTCCGATGATCTATCCGAATGCGATTTATCCTATCGCACAAAAATACAACGAAGCATATGTTCTTGTTGAAATTAATGACATTGGTGGACAAGTTGCGGATATTTTGTACAACGAGTTAGAGTACGAAAATATGTTGATGTCTAGTTTTAGAGGACGCAAAGGACAGACTTTGGACGGAGGATTTGGCGCATCTCAAACCCAGTTGGGTGTCCGAACTACCAAACCGTTGAAAAGAATTGGCTGTTCTCTTTTAAAAGATATGATCGAAGGAGACAAACTAATAGTCTCGGATCTAAATATTATACAGGAACTAGTGACATTCGTTTCAAGGTCTTCTACCTTCGAAGCAGAGTCTGGACACCATGACGATTTGGTAATGTGTATGGTTTTATTCTGTTGGTTGACTACTCAAGGTTATTTTAAAGATCTCACCAATATGGATATAAGAAAGACTCTTTTCGAAGCAAAATTGAAAGAAATAGAAGACGAAATCGTGCCTTTTGGTTTTATTGATAATGGTTTAACTGATGATGAAGAGGTAGATGCACAGGGAAATGTTTGGCGACAATTGTAAAACTACAAAAATATACATAAATTAGTTAAATTGTTAGTGATAAAGTATCAAAGGAGAATAAAAATGCCATTTCAAATAAGTCCAGGCGTTTCAGTAACAGAAACAGATCTGACCCTAATAGTACCAACAATAGCAACTACTCCCGCAGCATATTGCGGCGCTTTCAAGTGGGGTCCAGCAAATGAACCAGTTTTAGTAAATAGCGAGAAGAAACTCATAGAAGTTTTCGGTACACCAGACAGAGATCCTGCTTACGCAAGATATTGGTTTGTCGCTCAAAACTTCTTGCAATACGGAAACAATCTCCGTGTAGTAAGAGTACTTCAAGCAGAAGACGATACTGCTTCCAGTGGTGGTGCAATTCACAACATTTATAACGATGCATCTTATTTAACAAATTATACTACTAATAGCGCACAAGGACCATGGTGTGCTCGCTATCCAGGCGTAAAAGGAAACAGTCTTAAGGTTGTAGTTTTGGATCACAATCCATTCACATCACCAACAGACACAACAGCAGAAAACGAGTATGCAGATTTCATCGACAACTTTGATGATATTCCAGGCACATCAGTATGGGCGCAATCAATAACCAATTCTACCACAATTAACGACGAACTGCATGTGTTGGTAATAGACGCCGGTGGTGCATTTACTGGCGTTGCTGGTACGGTTCTCGAAAGATTCGGATTCTTATCCAAAGCAAAGAATGCCAAAAATGCTGACGGTAGATCTAATTACTATGCGGATGTTATTAACAGTACATCTCAATACATCAGATGGTTGACAGAACCCTCTATGACTAATGCTACTGGAACTAAGGTTTGGGGTACAGATCTAGTATACGGTGACTCTGCTTTCAAAGTCATAGATGACTATATCGCAGGTCAAAATACACAATTCACTGGTGGAGCAAACAAGACACTGTCAGACTCTATTCTCGGTGATCTTGAACAAGACTGTGCTCAAGCATTCGAAACATACTTCCTTGAAGGTGAAGAAATTGATGTCAGTCTGTTCATAGCAGGACCAATGCGTGCAACTGCTGCAAGAAAAGTAATAGAAGTGGCAGAAGAAAGAAAGGACTGTGTTGCTTTCGTTTCTCCAACAAATTCTGTTACAAACGCAGAACACGATATGTCTGCTTTCACACTCAGCGACGCTCTTACATACAGAACAAATCTTGGTTTGAGTTCATCTTATGGTGTAATGGATTCTGGTTATAAGTTACAGTACGACACCTATAATGATCGTTATTTGTATGTCCCACTTAACGGAGATGTTGCAGGATGCTGTGTAAGAACAGACACCAACAAGGATCCTTGGTTCTCGCCAGCAGGATTCGACAGAGGTCGTATCAAGAATGTTGTTCGTCTTGCTTACAACCCAGGCAAAACAGACCGCGATGAACTCTATAAGAAGAGTATCAACCCAGTAGTTTCCTTCCCAGGCGAAGGTGTAGTGCTATTCGGTGATAAGACTCTACTTTCTCGTCCAAGTGCATTTGATCGTATCAATGTTCGTCGTCTTTTCATAGTTCTTGAAAAAGCAATTTCTACTGCTTCCAAGTTCTTGTTGTTCGAGTTTAATGATGCGTTTACTCGTGCTCAATTTGTCCAATTAGTATCCCCATACCTCAGAGATGTTGTAGGTAGAAGAGGTATTCAGGACTTCAGAGTGGTATGTGACGATTCGAACAATACACCACAAGTTATAGATTCTAATGGATTTGTTGGAGACATCTACATCAAACCAAACCGTTCTATCAACTTCATTCAATTGAACTTTGTTGCTACACCAACAGGAGTATCTTTCTCCGAAGTAGGCGCATAATAAATAAATAAAATAAAGTAACAAAGGAGTATTAAATGTCACAATTTAATTTAGGCATAGACAGATTCGTAACAGATTTCGATGGTGGTTCCAGACCCACTCTCTATAAAGTATCCATAACTGGTGATCAACCCGCTTCTTTTGAAGAAAGATTGACTTTTTATTGCAAGTCAACGAGTCTACCAGCATCTACTTTAGGTGAAATAATCGTACCATATTTGGGTCGTCAAATAAAGGTTCCAGGCGACAGAACATTCGAAGATTGGACAGTCACTGTTCTCAATACCGAAGATATGCGTCTAAGAGATCAATTTGAATCTTGGAATCAATATTACAACGGAGTAGTAGACAATAAAGTATTCAACAATGGTCCTTTCTGGGGTCATGTTGGTAGTTGCTCTGCTGAAGTTACACAACTAAATAGAAAGGGAGAAGCAGTTAAGATCTATAATCTTCAATATGTCTTCCCCAAGGAAGTAGGAAGTGTAGAACTCGCATACGATCAAAACGATGCGGTTTCTGAATTCCAAGTAACTTTTGGTTACACATACTTCTTGCAACAAAGTGGTTCTGGTGCTCAACCAAATCCAGGCGGTCAGCGTTAATCAACTATAAGAGAGTATTTTTATTATGTCTATTTTTGGATTTTCATTCTTTAGAAAGAAAAAAGAAGAAGAAACTTTTTCTATAGTCCCACCATCCGAACAGGATGGTGCGACTGTTATTGAGGGTGGAGGACTTCAAGGTTATTATGTTGACCTTGATGGTACTCTGCGTTCAGAAACGGATATGATTCGTAAATACAGAGAAATGTCACTTCACGCAGAAATTGATATTGCTGTGGATGACATAACAAATGAAGTCATAACCGAGGATGCAAGAAATCAAGTAGTTAAATTGAATCTTGATAAGGTAGAAATTCCTGATTCTGTAAAAGAAAAAATACAAGACTCCTTCAAAGAAGTTTTGTATCTTTTAGACTTTGAAAGAAAGTCATTTGAAATATTTCGTAGATTTTACATAGACGGAAGATTGTATTATCACATCATCCTTAATGAGAACAAAAAGAAGGGTGCTAAAGAGTATCGTTATGTCGATCCTCTCAGAATCAAAAAAGTAAGACAAGTAAAAGAAAAAGAAAAGGTAGGTTCCGTAGAGGTAGTAACCGATATGGAAGAATACTATCTTTATATGCCTTTTGATAAGTCTAGCACGACAACATATAACATCAACTACAACTCACCAGAACAAGGAATCAAGGTTTCACCAGATTCCATAAATTTTGTACACTCTGGTCTATATGATCCAAATACAAGAAAAGTTGTTGGTTATTTACACAAAGCAATCAAACCACTGAATCAATTAAGAATGGTTGAAGATGCTACTGTGATTTATCGTTGGTCTAGAGCACCAGAACGCAGAATATTTTATATTGATGTCGGTTCTTTGCCAAAAAATAAAGCAGAACAGTATCTTCGTGAAGTTATGAATCGCTATAGAAACAAAGTGGTTTATGATGCGGATACTGGACAGATAAGAGACGATAAAAAGCATATGTCTATGTTGGAAGATTTTTGGCTTCCTCGTAGAGAAGGTGGTAAGGGTACATCCATCGAAACATTGCCTGGAGGACAAAATCTAGGTGAAATGGCAGATGTTCTTTACTTCCAAAAGAAATTATACAAAGCACTGCATATACCAGAATCTCGTTTACAAGGAGATAATGGATTCAATATGGGTCGTGCTTCCGAAATCAGTAGAGATGAATTGAAATATTCTAAGTTCATTAATAGAATACGATTACGCTTTTCAGAACTCCTTATGAATTTCTTGAAGGTTCAGTGCATCACAAAACAATTAATGAATGAAGACGATTGGGTAAAAATCAACCAACATATTAAATTCGATTTCTCGACAGATTCTTACTTTGCTGAATCCAAACAAGCAGAATTGTATAAAGACAGAATGGCAATAATGAGAGAAGTTGCTGACTATTCTGGTAAATTCTTTTCGGATATGTGGATTCGTAAGAACATTCTTCGTCAGTCTGATGAAGATATTGCTGAAATTGATGCACAAATCGAACAACAAAAAGCAGAAGAAATGGCACAAATTCAAACAGGACAGCAAGGTGGAGATATGGGTGGCGCACCTCCAGATATGGGTGGAGCACCCCCAGATATGGGTGGCGGAGCAGGAGGTCCTCCTATTCCTGATGCGTCTGGTGGTCAACAAGCACCACAGGCACAAAGCACATTCATCAATAATAAAGGAGTGGACTACGACGCCAGCAGTCTTCTATAAATAAACAAAACAGGAGTAAGGGATGTCGTTTCCAAAATTCACCAAACAAGATTTTGATAGTGTAAAAATAGAAGGTTGCTATGATGATAAATGTGATGTTGCATTTATCGTAAGCAAAAACACTACTTCTAGCGGTGATGGATGTTGTGATTGTCCTCCAGGTCCAGCGGGTCCTCCAGGTCCAGCGGGTCCTCCAGGTCCATCTGGTGATTCCTCTTGTGTTAAAGTTTTTGCCGGTCCGTTATTTCCAGATCCAACAGAAGAAATAGATCCTATATCTTTTCAGTCTCTTATAGAAATGAAAGGATTTATTGTTCGTCTTAATGCAAATTATGACGACGCTGAACAAGGATATGATGCAGATATAAGAACTTCTGGACCAGGGGAACAAGGATTTGTAGATCCAGTAACAGGTAATTTATCAGGTCAATCTATTACCAGCGAAAATGGTTTTATTTATCCTATACAAACAAAAACAACAAGTTCTACTGGAAACGATTATTACAATTCTACTGTGTCTTTTAAGGACTTTTTGGAACTGAGAAGTATAAAAGACTCTACATCTCAAACAATAAAAAATTACTTAACTAATGATAGAGCAGATATACCATCTTTATTGACCAGTGATGGTTATAATGATGGTGTTTATACTTTTATATCCAAAGACAAATCAGTAATTGATAGTGCAAATGGTCCATATCAATTAAAGAAATTTAAAAATTTGACTCAAGGTATAGTCGATGGTTACTCTTCTC
>Ga0181343_1000684_pt1 | contig 14318 bp, 19 predicted proteins | sample Su13VDMLBSD_FD_130110 | JGI IMG/M metagenome (GOLD analysis project Ga0181343, IMG submission 130110) | Freshwater viral communities from Lake Michigan, USA - Su13.VD.MLB.S.D | ecosystem: Environmental > Aquatic > Freshwater > Lake | place: USA: Michigan | collected 2013-07-15 | reverse complement strand
CCCATGGGCAATCAATTACCAAAACAACCTGAAATTTGGTGTCAAATCACAGTACCTAATGAGTTTCAACCAGTTGGGAAATATAATATTGGATTGACGGCAGGTATTGAAACAACAGGTTGCCATCCATCTTGGATGGAGGGGTGTAATAGAATGGACTTAGTTTTAACTTCTTCTACTCATAGTGCTGAAGTGTTTAAACAAATTAAGTTTGAACAACGTGATAGAAACACTAACCAAGTAGTAGCTCAATATGGATTACAAAAACCTATTGAAGTATTAATAGAAGGAGTTGATACTGAAAAATATTGTTCTAAAAAATCAAATTTTGATCTATCTCAAATTAAAGAAGAATTTGCTTATTTATTTGTAGGACATTGGATGCAGGGTAATTTAGGTCATGATAGAAAAAATGTTGGCCTTTTAATTAAATTGTTTTTTGAAGCCTTCAAAAACAAGAAAAATACACCAGCTCTTATCCTTAAAACTACTTGTGTGGGAGCTTCTTATATGGATCGAGATGAGATTCTTAAACGAATTGACATGATTCGTAAATCAGTTGATGCTAAGTCTACCCCTAATATTTATTTAATTCATGGTGAATTGACTGATGAAGAAATGAATGAATTATATAATCATTCTAAAGTTAAAGCTATGATTAGTTTAACTAAAGGTGAGGGATATGGTAGGCCACTTCTTGAATTCAGCTTAACTAAAAAACCAATCATAGCTCCAAACTGGTCAGGACATAAGGACTTCCTCTCAGAAGATTTTACCACATTACTCCCTGGTGAACTTCATAACTTAGATGATAGCTCAGTGGTACAAGATATGCTAATGAAAGAATTTCAATGGTTTGGGGTTGATAATGGAGCTGCCTTTGTATCATTAAGAGATGTCTTTGTTAATTATAAAGACTACAAAGAAAAAGCCAACAGACAAGCCTTCAGAAGTAAAACTAACTTTAGTTTTGAAAAAATGGTTGAACAATTAGACGGTTATTTAACTAAATATATCCCTGAGTTTCCAAAACAAGTTCAACTTAAATTACCACAATTAAAGAAAATAGAGTTACCTAAACTTAAAAAAGTAGAAAATGTCGAGGGATAATTTAGTAATTTGTAATCGATGTGGCAGTGATGCTTGCTATGAGCATGTGATGGGATTAGAATACACTGTTCATATGTGCTATGGATGTGGCTTCACTACTAATACTTTAATGAAATCTGAGAGTGAATTTTTGGAGGAACAACTTGAAGTATTACCTGAATTATATAAAGATTTAATATATGTTGATGGGGAGGGCAAAAATTGGATGCCCTCCACCATCAATATACCTGATAAAGGAATGGTATTTATTAATGGTAAATCCGCTGAAGATTGGAAATGGATGGATGTTAAAGCTATTGAAATACCTGAAGAAGAAAAGTCTAAGTTTCCTGAGGGTAATGCTCATAAGATGGATATGGGTAATGCTAAAGAATTTGAGGAAAAAGATTTTATGGATGCCTTAAGTTACATTGGTCTTTTACCTTAAATTTATTATATTTAGGTAACAATGAAAATTAGTTATGCTATCACTGTATGTGATGAATTAAAAGAAATAAAACATCTTCTTGATTTTTTAATTCAAAATAAAAGAGAAAAAGATGAAATTGTAGTATTGTTTGATGATTCTAATTCTACAAGAGAAATGGAAGCTCTTTTACATTCATATCGTAAAGAAAAACACATTACTTTATATGTTGATTACTTTGGAGGTCATTTTGCTGATTGGAAAAATAAATTAACTCAAAAATGTTCTGGGGATTATATTTTTCAAATTGATGCTGATGAGATGCCTCATGATTATTTGATGGAATCTCTACATGAGATATTAGAAACTAACCCTGAAGTTGAAGTATACCAAGTACCTAGAGTTAATACTGTTGAAGGTTTAACTCAAGAACATATTCAAAAATGGGGATGGTATGTTAATGAAAATGGATGGATTAATTTTCCTGACTATCAATGGCGTATATATAAAAATATTCCTGAAATAAAGTGGAAAAATAAAGTTCATGAAGTTTTAGAAGGATATAAAACAGTAGCTTTAATACCTGCTTTTGAGAATTTATCTTTATACCATCCTAAAACAATAGAAAGACAAGAAAAACAAAATAATTTTTATAACATGTTATGAAAAAACAAGATATTAAAAAAACAGCCTTAGTACTTGGGGGAGGAGGTTTCATAGGAGGACATTTAGCTAAACATCTAAAAGAAGAAGGATTTTGGGTAAGAATTGTGGATATTAAAGAAAAACATGAATATTGGAATCATAATAATATATGTCATGAGTATATTCAAGGTGATTTAAGAGACCCAATGTTAGTTAGTAAAGTAATGTTTGCCCCTAACCAAGAATCAGAAAATGATAAAATTAATTCATTTGATGAAGTTTACCAATTAGCCGCTGATATGGGTGGAGCTGGTTATATCTTTACTGGAGATAATGATGCTAATGTAATGCACAACTCAGCCTTAATTAATTTAAATGTTGTGTATGAAGCAGCCAAAAAATCTGTTAAACTAATTTTTTACAGTTCATCAGCTTGTATGTACCCAGAACATAATCAGCTAGACCCTAATAACCCTAATTGTGAAGAATCTTCAGCTTACCCCGCTAACCCTGATTCAGAATATGGATGGGAAAAATTATTCAGTGAACGTCTATTTTTAGCGTTTAATCGTAACTATAATTTAAATGTTAGAGTAGCTCGTTTCCATAATATATTTGGTCCTATGGGTACTTGGAGTGGGGGTAAAGAAAAAGCACCAGCAGCTATGTGTCGTAAAGCAGCTGAGACTCCTGATGGTGGAGAAATTGAGGTATGGGGAGATGGATTGCAAACAAGATCATTTCTTTATATAGATGAGTGTATTGAAATGATTCTTCGTTTTATGAGACAAGACAATTTCTTAGGCCCTGTTAATATTGGTTCTGAAGAAATGATCACTATTAATCAATTAGCTCAATTCGCTATTGATGCCTCTGGTAAAAATATTACTATTAAAAATATTGATGGTGATGAATTTAAAACCAAATATGGTTTTAAATGTCCTGTTGGTGTTAGAGGAAGAAACTCAGATAATAAATTATATAAAGAAAAAATCAGTTGGGAACCAACCAGATCTTTATATGATGGAATTTTAGACACATTTTATTGGATTAATAAACAAATAAATAATGGATAATAATATATCAATTTTAGGTGTAGGTAAATTAGGATTATGTTTAGCTCTTAATTTAGAAAAAAAAGGATTTAACATAATTGGAGTTGATGTGTCTGAAAATTATATTCAATCTTTAAATAATAAAACATTAGTTACAAGTGAACCTTATGTTGTCGAATATTTACAACAGTCTAAAAATATAAAATTTACCACTGATCTAAAATTAGCGCTAGAAAATGATATTATATTTGTAGTTGTAAGAACTCCATCCACTCCTGATTGGAAATATGATCATACTGATATTGAAAATATAGCTAATCAACTTATTAATTTAGGCAAACAAGAAAAAAGAAAAGACTTAATCATCAACTGCACCACATTCCCAGGATATTGTGATACTTTACAAGAAAAACTAAAAAAATATAACTACTACATTTCTTATAACCCTGAATTTATAGCTCAGGGAGCTATAATTAAAGATCAAATCAATTGTGATAATGTATTGATTGGAGAAGCTGATCAATATGCTGGTGATTTAATTGAGAACATTTATAAACAAATGGTTGAATCAAATCCTATATATAATAGAATGACTCGAACTGAAGCTGAATTGACTAAATTATCTGTTAATTGTTTTTTAACTACTAAAATTAGTTATGCTAATATGGTGGGTGATGTTGCTAATAGGTTAGGTTGTGATGCTAATAGAGTATTAGGGGCTGTAGGTACTGATTCTAGAATTGGTTCTAAATATATAAAGCCTGGATTTGGTTTTGGAGGTCCTTGTTTTCCAAGAGATAATAGAGCTTTAACTAAGTGTGGTGAAGAAGTAGGAATAGATGCTATTATCTCTAAAGCAACAGATGAAATGAATGAAAAACATTTACAATATCAAATTGAGGATTTCATAAAACAAAATCCAAATAAAGAAAAAATTATTGAGATAAATTTTATTACTTATAAAAAAGATAGTACCTTAATAGAAGAATCTCAACAACTTAAATTTGCTTTAAAATTAAAAGAATTAGGATATAATATTAAAATTTTAGATCAGAGAGAAGAAGTATTAAATCAAATTAAAAAATATGAATTTACATAATAAAATATCAAATTGGTTACAAGAATATTTAGAATCTAATAATTTAGATTGTTTTGTAATAGGAATAAGTGGAGGCATAGATTCAGCTTTAACATCTACATTATGTGCTCAAACCGGTGAAAAGACTTTGGTTATTAGTATGCCTATTCATCAAGCTAAAGATCAACTACAACGAGCTAACAACCACATCCAGTGGTTAAAAGAAAAATATTCAAATGTAGAATCTTTTGAATTTGATTTGACTCAAACCTTTGAGACTTTTAAAGCATTATTTGACAAAGAAAATAAATTAGCATTAGCTAATTCACGTTCACGTTTAAGAATGGTTACATTATATCAACTTGCAACAACATATAAAGGATTAGTTGTAGGTACAGGTAATAAAGTAGAGGATTTTGGTATTGGTTTTTATACAAAATATGGAGATGGAGGTGTTGATATTTCTCCAATTGCTGATTTAACTAAAACAGAAGTTAGAGAAATGGCTGTTAAATTAGGAATAAATCCTGAAATTATTACTGCTAAATCAACAGATGGATTGTGGGAAGATGATAGAACCGATGAAGATCAAATTGGTGCTTCTTATGAAGAGTTAGAATGGGCTATGAATTATGAAGGATCCTATTCTAATCTTAATGATAGACAAAAGCAAATTATTGATATTTTTGCTAAACTTAACACGCAAAACCAACATAAAATGAACCCAATCCCAGTATTTAAAAAATAAACATGACTGTAAATTATATCTTAAATAAAAAAATCAACATAACAGAGGATACATTAACCTATAATCCACATACATGGGGTCCTCCTGTATATCAAATAGATGTTATTGAACTTTTTCATAATTTAATCAAAGATAATTATTGTGTATTAGATATAGGGGCACAGAGTGGTGCTTTTTCTTTAATGGCTAAATATCTACCAACAACTGAATTTTATGCATTTGAGCCTGATCCTATTAATTACAAATATCTTTTAGAAAATTTAGAAATCAACGACATAAAAAATGTTATAACGCATAACATTGCATTGAGTGATACAGTTGGTTATGATGACTTTAATATATGTACTACCCATAGGGGATTAAATACATTAGGAAAAAATGTTTTAAGATTTAGTGAACATGAAACACAAAAAATAAATATTAAAACAAGCACAATTGATGAATTATTTTTTAATAAAAAAATTGATCTAATCAAAATTGATACAGAAGGAGCAGAATATAATATCCTATCAGGGGGGATCAATACTATTCAAAAATATAAACCAAAAATATTATTAGAATATTATGACATGAATCTAAAACAATTTGATAAAAATTTACAACAACTAAATAAATTAATATTAGATATTAATTACAAAATAACCTGGTTAGAAGGAGATAATGCTTTAATTGAATCAAACTAAAAATAATGCTTAAAAAATATATAGTAGATGTTGGAACATCGCACAATGCTCCTAGAGGAGTAGAATTAAGAAATACATACGGATACCCGGTTATATTTATAGAACCAAATAAAGATGCTCTAGATCGAGTCCCCGCGAATAGTGATGATATAAAAATAAATGCCGCTATAACTTCACATGATGGGGAAATTGAATTTAATTTTTATCAAGATGGTACTCACTCTGTATTAAAAACTAATCTTGAAGAAATCCACAAATATATAGATGGACACTCAGGTACAAATGCTAAAGTTCAAGATTGGACAGCTTGGAAAACCGAAAAAGTTAAATGTTTTAAATTAAATACTTTAGTTAAACAGTTAAGCATTGATGAAATTATGTATCTTAAAATAGATACACAAGGACATGATTTTGAAGTTATAAAAAGTTTAGAAGATAAACTAGATATTGTTAGGTATATAGAATGTGAAGTCCAAATTACTAATTTTGAAATATACAAAAATCAGTCTAAAAAAGAAGAAATAATAGATTATCTTACAAAAAATAATTTTGTATTAATTTCAACAGAAAAACAAACTTTCAATCAAGAAGAAAATCTTATTTTTGAAAATAAATTATTTATCTAATATAAATGGATAAAATTTATTTTACAACTAATTCAGATGGGAATCATACCGAAGGTATAGGAGCAATGGCTCAATATCAAATAATATGTTATGCTTTATCCAAACTATATAATGTAGAATATTACTTTGAAGGATTTAAAAATCTAACTCACTATCAGTATTTTAATACTACTCAAGAACAATGGGGTAAAGACATAACACATTTTTTTAATTTACCTGTTATAGATAAACCTCAATCATTGCCTGTAGTTAATTTTTCCAAAATTGGATTAGATTTAGAAAATTTTATTCAAAACAATAACGCTATTATAAATTTTGAACCTAATTACATAATGCAATTTATTGATCAATATGTTGATAATACAGAAGTTCAAAATATACTTCAAGATATTGGTAAAAATTTAATATTTGATAATTCTTTATTTTATTTTAATAAAGAAAAACAAAATATAGCTATTCATATAAGAAAATATACTCAAACTGATTGTGATCTTAATTCTAGAAGAGAGTATTTTATAGAATCCAAAAAAGAATATTATATTAACCTAATAAAAGAATTAGATACCATTAATACAGAGTTTCATATATATTCTCAAGGAAATGAAAAAGAATTTGATTTTTTAAAAAAAGATAATGTATCTTTACACATAGAAGAAAATCCATTAACTTCTTTTTACCATATGGTAAATGCAGATGTATTAGTAACAGCTAATAGTTCTTTAAGTTATTTAGCTCATTTAGTAGGAAACCATAAAAAATGTTTTGTAAGAGATACATTTTTTCACAAGTGGAAATTTAATACAATTAAATTATGATATCACATATTGACATAGGATACAATGGTAGACTAGGAAATCAATTATTCCTTTATGCTACATTATTTAAGTTAAAAACTTTAGGGAAAGAGATATTAATACCTTCTCAAAATTATAATTGGAAACAAGATGGTTGTCTTGATCAATATCATAAAAAATGGATCCCCTATAAATACGTTTTAGATGAATATTTTGATTTAAGTATTATTTCTTCTAAAAATATTCCTTCTAAAATTTGGGAAGAACCTAAACAAGGGTTCCATTCTGAAGTATTAGATTTGGATAATGTATCTTTAAGAGGTTACTTTCAATCCTGGAAATATTTTGATGATATCAGAAATGAATTAATTCAAGAGTTAATATTTAAAGATGATATAAAACAAAAAGTAGACCCCATATATAATTTATACTCATCAAAACCAACTATTTGTATCCATATACGTCTTGGAGATACATTAGCTCAGCCTTGGATGCATAAAATATCTCCAGAGTATTTACAAGAATGTTTTAATTATCTTCCCCAAGATGATTTTAATTTTTTAGTATTTTCTGATAATCTAGAATACTGTAAGGATTGGTTTCCTAAAGGAGATAATGTATACTTTGCTGAAGATTTAAATGAAGCTGAAACTTTATACTTAATGTCATTATGTGATCACTTTATAATGTCCGGTAGTACATTTAGCTGGTGGGGAGCATATTTAGGACAAAAAGAACATAGTGTAGTATTATTCCCTAATTATTTTGATGGTAGTGATAGAGAATTAAATTTATTTTATCATCCAACCTGGAAATTAATTAATATATGAAAATATTATACATAACTAATCATAACGATATAGCTAGAGCTAGTGGAGGTTTTATCAATGATTATCAAAATGATTTAGTATTTTATGGTTTAAGAGAATTATTTGGTGATGATGTAGTAGATAGTACTCAAATTATATCTTTATATAAAGAATATGAGAATAAAATACCTAAACAACATTTATGGGGAGGTATGACTACATTTTGGTTAATTGGAGAAAATAATATTGATCGTTCTAATATTGAAGAAAAAATTAAAGACAGATATTATGATTTAATTATTTATGGATCTATTAAACGTTGTAAAAATTATTATGATTTAGTTTCTAAGGTATACCCACCTAATAAAGTTATTTTAATTGATGGGGATGACGAGGCTGAGTTAGATCCTTTATTTGAGAAACATTTATACTTTAAAAGAGAATTACAACATAAGCATTCTAACCTTCTTCCTATAACATTTGGTATCCCTACCTGTAAATTAGCCAACCCTAACCAACCCAAAAACCAAGAATATGCCACCTGTATCCCAGGCCAGCCTGAGACATATGTTTTTAAAGATGAAAAGTCATATTATAGGGATTACCAAAAATCATATTATGGTGTGACTATGAAAAAAGCAGGATGGGATTGTATGAGACATTATGAGATTTTAGGTAACTATTGTATACCTTATTTTATAGGGTTAGAAGATTGTCCTAAAAATACTTTAGTTAATTTTCCTAAAGAATTATTATTAGAAGGAAAAGAATTAGCTAATAACTTTGATGAACAAAAATACTTTAGTATATTAAATGAGTTATTTGATTACACTAAAAATCATTTAACAACAAAACAATTAGCACAATATATTTTAAATTATGTATAAAAACAATATCCAAGAATTAGAAGCCCAAAGAAATTTAAACTGTGAGATTAAAAGATATGATCTTATAAATTATTTAATTGAAAAAAATAAATTTCTTAATTATCTAGAAATTGGTGTATTCCATGGGGATAATATTAGATTAATTAAAGCTCTCCACAAAGATGGAGTAGACCCTGGTCATGAAGGAATAGTAGCCCCTGAAGTCACTTACCCCATGACATCAGATGATTTTTTTGAATTAATAAAGGGACATGATATAAAATATGATATTATTTTTATTGATGGGTTACATCATAAAGAACAAGTAGACAAAGATATAAAAAACTCTTTAAACCATTTAGTTCCTAATGGATACATACTATTACATGATTGTAATCCCATCAGTTATGAGGCACAAAAAGTTCCTAGAGAAACTGTTGTATGGAATGGAGATGTATGGGAATCTATTGTTAATTTGAGATTAAATAGACCTGATTTAGAAGTTAAAGTTGTAGACACGGATTTTGGAGTTGGGGTAGTTAACTTTGGAAAAATGACCCCTTATAATAAATTAAAAGATATCACTTGGGAATATTTTCAAAAAAATAAAAAAGAATTAATTAATTTAATTACAGTTGAAGAATTTAAACAAATGTACTAATGAAAACTATATTAATTACTGGAGTAGCAGGCTTATTAGGCAGTCGATTAGCAGACTGGATTATAGAAAACCACCCAGACTATAAAGTAGTAGGAATAGATGATTTAAGTGGAGGTTATAAAGAAAATATAAACTCAAAAGTAGATTTTTGGGAAGTTAATCTTATTGATTCTAAACATCAAATAGATGCTTGTTTTGAAGAAAATAAGTTTGATTATGTATTTCATTTCGCGGCTTATGCCGCTGAAGGATTATCTCCTTTTATTAGACAATATAATTATGATAATAATCTAAAAGCCACAGCTAGAATAGTAAATGAATGTATTAAACATGATGTTAAACGTTTAATATTTACTTCAACCTTAGCTGTATATGGTCATGGTTATGGTGGAATTTTTGACGAAATCCAAACCCCTAAGCCAATTGATCCCTATGGTGTCGCAAAATATGCTTGTGAAATGGATATCCAAATCGCAGGTGAACAGCATGGTTTGGATTGGTGTATTATTCGTCCTCATAATGTTTATGGTATTAAACAAAATATTTGGGACAAATATCGTAATGTGTTAGGTATTTGGATGTATCAACATTTAAATAACCAACCTATGACTATTTATGGAGATGGTAACCAAACTAGAGCATTTAGTTATGTAGATGATAATTTAGAACCATTTTGGAATGCGGCTATTTCACCCCAAGCGTCTAAAGAAGTTATTAATGTTGGTGGAATTGAAGAAATTAGTATTAACGAAGCATGTGATATATTAATTGAAGTAATAGGTAATGGAACAAAACAATATCTAGAACAGCGTCATGAAGTTAAACATTCAATTCCAACATATCAAAAATCAATTGATATATTAGGATACAAATATAAAACATCACTAAAAGATGGTTTAACTCAAATGTGGGAATGGGCTCAACAACAGCCAATGAAAGATCGTTTTATATGGCCATCATATGAATTAGATAAAGGAATTTATTCTTATTGGAAATAAAATGACCCTAAAAAACCTAATAAACAAATCAGTATATGGAACTATAGGTTATATATCATCTCAAGATGATATCAATTTACTAGAGTCATATATATTATATAATCTTCCTATTTTAAATGAATTTAGACAAATAATAGTAGTCACTAATTATTTGAACTACCCAAATCTAACAAAAGAAAATACTAAATTATGGAAAACTTATTTCCCAAATTGTACTTTAATTGATTTAGAAATTAACAGAGGCCATTCATTTGGGATTGCTGATAGTGAAAATGCTATTATAGATTATTGTAAAGAAAATAATATTGAGTGGTTATGTAAGGCTTCTAATGATGTAGTTTTCCAATTATCTATATTAGAAAAAGAAATACCTGAAGCTGATTTCTATTATTTAAATGGAATAGGTTATGGAGGAATGGTTAAATATAATTTTAATTTTGATCAAATAATTAGTAAAGATTTTTATCCCCAAACTAATTTTTATTTTATAAATGTTAATAAAACAGATTTTTTATATGATAAAGAATATGTTGATGAAACTTATAACCATGTATTAACTATCCCTAATTACAATGGAAAAGTATGGGAATATATTCAAGGATGGTCATGTGAAAATTTTTTAAAGAAATGTGTTAAAAGAAATAATTTAAAAAAACATCATTTAATACCTAAAGAAAAATATTTATCTTTACTCCAATTAGTAAAAAATAATCAAATACATGATTGTAGTCATAAAAATATAATGATAGAAGGAGTTTGCCATTTTCAATATTCTAACCAACCTGTAATTGAACTATGAAACATAATTTAGAACAATTAATTAACCATCTCTATCAAACACCCTCAGACATAAATGAACATATTCCAACTTTAATTAAGTATGGACAAGAATGTGAACATATAACTGAAATGGGTGTTAGGGGAATTTGTTCAACTTGGGCCTTTTTAGCATCTGCTCCTAAAAAATTAATAAGTTATGACTTAGAAGACCCATTAAAATGGGGAGGGGATATTAATAGTGTTTATGAAACTGCTGAATTATACAATTTAGATTTTAAATTTATTAAAGCTAATGTTCTAGAAGTGGAAATTGAAGAAACTGATTTTTTATTTCTAGATACTTGGCATGTTTATGAGCAAGTGAGAGATGAACTAAAATTACACTCCTCAAAAGTTAGAAAATACATTGGATTTCATGATATAGTTTCTTGGGGAGAACGAGGTGAGTCTGAAGGGTATAAAGGAATAAATTATGCCATTAGTGAATTTTTAGCAAATAATCTTAATTGGAAAGTTAAAGAAAAGTTCTTAAACAATAACGGATTACTTATAATAGAGAGAACCTAATGAAAACAATATATAGAATCTCAGATGTAGGTTATAATAAAATTAAACCAAATTATATTAACAATGAGAATTGTTTAAAAAATTTTTGTAATATTTTTTTGGATTACACATATAATATTAATATTATAGCAGATAATTGCAGTAAGTCTACAATAAGTATGATTAAAAAATACATAGACCCAGCCAATATTGAAGAAGTATCAGTGGGGCATGGAGCGGGTACATTTAATTTGGCTTTAGATAAAGCACTCAATCAAGATGATGAAGAAATAATCTATTTTGTAGAAAATGATTACCTTCATAAACAAAATTCTCCAAAAATTCTTAAAGAAGGCTTTGAATTAGGAGCTTCTTTTGTATCATTATATGACCATCCTGACAAATATATAAATCCTAATGAAGGAGGTAATCCATATTGTGAAGGAGGAGCTGAAGATACAAGAGTATATTTAACTAATTCTTGCCATTGGAAAATAACAAATAGTACAACTATGACATTCGCAGCTAAAGTATCTACTCTAAAACGTACTGAGCCCATCTTAAGAAAACACACATCAGGAACCCACCCAAATGATTTTTCTATGTTCTTAGAATTAAGAGAACAAAATGAATTATTAATAACTTCTATACCTGGTTACTCAACCCATGGAGAAGTGGCTTGGTTATCACCTTTAACTGATTGGGGTAAGATATGATTTCTGTAATCATTCCAACATACAAAACTCCTGAAGTTCTTGATCTATGTCTTAGATCAGCTATTGAAGGGCAAAAAAATAAAAACCAAATTATTGTTGTAATAGATGGTTTTTATGACCTTAATAAGGAAGTATTAGAAAAATATTCTAAACACATAGATATTCTTAATTTAGAACAAAATGTGGGTTTATGTAGGGGTACTAATTTAGGAGTATATAATGCTCAATATGATAAAATATTAATTGTAAATGATGATAATGTATTTCCTAAAAATTGGGATATCTTATTAGAAGAAATTTATCAACCTAATTGTTGCTTTACTCCTAATCAAATTGAACCTATTCCATCTATATTCCCACAATTTAAAATAAATAATCTAGGTCGTGACCCTAAAACGTTTAATTTAGAAGCATATTGGGATTACGCCTCTATTATATCACATCCCTTAGAAGAAGAAACAGGTTCAACTTTACCAATTTTTATGTCAAAAATAGATTATTTAAAAGTAGGTGGGTGGGATGAAAATTATGAGTTAGGTATGGTTGCAGATTGGGATTTCTTCCTTAAATGTCAACTTTCAGGATTAAAAATGATAAGAATATATAATTGTCATTTTTACCATTTTGTATCTCTTACTACACTCACCCCTGAAAAAAAACATCAGAGAATAGAATCAGAACAAAATGGGCATGAATATGCTAAATATAAATGGGGAAGTTATATTAAACATAATCCTCAAAATAACTTAAAATATATATAATATAATATTTATTATCAACACTAACTCTTAAAACCTAATTATTATGGATAAGAAAAAAGAAATATTGTCGCTAGAAATTTTATATGAGTCTAAAGAAGAGTTAGATGTGCTACTTGAAGATGAAGATTTTCATCAACTTATTTTAGATGAAGCTTTAAAAGTAATAACTGAAGCTATTGAGCAAGAATCAGGAGACGCTAAAATAGCTTATGTCTCAAACATAGCTAGTTCAGTTTTAGTACATAAGAATAATTTTAAGGAAGTTTTAGATACTGTTCTTAAATTTTATGAAAAAAAAGAAGACTACACTAAATGTAGTGAGATTGTTAAATTAAAAGATAAATTATGAAAAAATACCATCTAGTTCTCAAAGATGGAGAAATAATTAATACCATAACAACTGAAGATCTATCAGCTGCTATATCATTTTTTTCTCAAAAAAAGAATTTGTTTCCTGAACAATTATTAGAAATATACAATGTTATTGAATCAGAAGAAGGAAATACAGGAGGTACTTGAAAAAATCTTAGGCGCTCCTTTAGATTTCAAAATCCTCCCCCACCCAGATGAAGAGAAATTAAAAGAAAATTTTTCTAGAATTATAAGTAATTTTGAATTTGTTTGGAAGAGACAACTTGAATTAGAAAAATATGAGATTGATCTTTCAACTTATGATGATAAATTTTTTAGACTAGTTGAAGATCTTATTCATTTTTGTTTTGACCCTGAAGCAGCTGAGGCTATAATGTTTTATATTTACGCCCGCACTATAGATAGTGGTGAAATACAATCATTTACTGATTCTGAAGGAAAACATCATAAATTTGAAAGTGTAGATGATCTATGGGAGTATATGTTAGTTGTAGCTGAAAAAAATATGGATGACGAGATATGAAATGTATAGCATGCAATGAAGAAATAAATCCCCTTCGCCTTAAAGCCCTCCCAGGAACAAAAACTTGTGTTAATTGTTCAAATACTGGGGCTAAAAGAGGAGTAGTTATAACTGGAGGCGTGGGTGAGGATACTTATAATG
>Ga0181343_1000683_pt1 | contig 14320 bp, 13 predicted proteins | sample Su13VDMLBSD_FD_130110 | JGI IMG/M metagenome (GOLD analysis project Ga0181343, IMG submission 130110) | Freshwater viral communities from Lake Michigan, USA - Su13.VD.MLB.S.D | ecosystem: Environmental > Aquatic > Freshwater > Lake | place: USA: Michigan | collected 2013-07-15 | reverse complement strand
TATCATCAGAATAACCTTTATTTGCAGAACCTGCAGTTATACTTCCACTAATTGCTGTTCTAAATTTTGCTACAGAAGAACCAGGATCTGTAACATCTGTAATTGTATATCTTCTTGCCATATTAAAATACACTTTCTCAATATAAAATTGAATTTAATTAAAATTAATTATATTTTGTAAAAAGAAAGTTTAGAAAGTGTTTAGAAAGTATTTGGTTTATATTTTATATTGATAAATTAATTTAATTCACTCAATAACTTTTTCTTAAGCTCCAAACGAGCCTCACGTAAAGCAATATACTTTTGCATGAGCTCTGATTCATGTAACTTCATTGCCTTATAATGATCAATCTTTGCTTCAAGTGTATCTTCATAACCATCAGCCTTTACTTCTTTGGCTTTAACCTTTGAAGGATGACTTTGCTTCATTTCAAGTGTTTCATTTAGTTTTTGTCTTTCTTCCATAATAAGCTTACGAAGAATTGATTCTGTTAATTTAATTGCCATTTTGATTTCTCCAAAATTTTGTTTGTTTAAATAAAATATATATTCTTTTAATTATCTTTTTGTCAAATCTTTTGAAGAAAAAGCCAACTTTTCCCAATTATCAGCCACACCATTTCCAAATAAATCCAAAGGATCACTCTCTGCGACAACCTGTGACATTCTATCTGTCGCTACAATATTTGTTCGTTCAGCTCTATTTTGTTCATTTAATGTTGTTTTAGCTGTATCTGCAAAAATTGAAGCCAGAATAGGATCATCAGTAACTGATTTAATTGATTCCTTTAATGCTTTTGCTTCTTGACTTACACCTGAACTTAATGTACTTTTCATTCTTTGTAGATCTTTAGCTTCACTAATACCTGGTGTAGTAATAGGTTTTTTATTCCTGATTGTATCTGCTTTACTCTGGTTTAAACTTTGTTGTCCAGTTAATGATTTATTTGGCTTTACATTTTCAATTAAACCTGTTGTCCCCTGTTGTGGATCATAAGCTGGCATCGATGCCTGTTGAATACCTGACGTAAATAGACTGGTACCAATACCTTCTTGTAATATTTCAATCAATGCTTCTTTAACCAAAGCTTTTAAATCTTGATATGCTAATTTCATAATTTTTACCTTATATTTTCTTTAATTTGCGTTTGCAGGATTAATTTGTACACCTGTAAAACCATTAATATATTTTTGATCTGGAAAAGTATTTGAAGGAATACTGGTTAATCCTGCCATTACTGAACATATTGTACCTTCTTCTCCTAATATCCATAATTCTTTACATTTCATTTCTAATCTTGGTGTATAAGCACCATTATCAATTCGAATATGTCGACAACCTTTATATCCATTTGGAACAATATTACTTCCATTTTTTCCAGCAACAAAGCTAGCCAATTCAGTGTCATTAAAAAATAAATAAATATGTGTATTATTTGTGTTATTATGATTTAATATTTGAATCCATCTTGTTACCTGATCAAATGATACTTTTTTTGATGTTAATTCTCCATTATTATTTTGACCATTTGTTGGAAATGTAAATGTTTCCAAAAAAGGTACACCACTCATTTGATATTCAGGCACATAATTATGATTTGGCGTAGGCCATCTGTGATTATTTTCAACAGTCATATAAAACTCTATTTTTGTTATTAATATAAAATTAATAAATATCAAATAAATTAAATTTTAAACATTAAATCCATTATCAGTTGTTTGATCCGGATATTTTGTTGAAGGAATATTTGTTAAACCTGCCAAAACAGAAACAGTTGTATCATTAGCAGTAGGTATAATTCTAATATGTTTACATTTTAATTCTAATCTTTGAGACATACCTGCAGGAATATAAAATACCTTATCGGCATTAGAACTGCCTGTTTGTTTAAAGCTAATTTTTACAGGATTATTACAATAAACAATAAACCAACGTGTAACAGCTGGAAAATCAATATCTAAAGTTTCTGACGAATCTAAATCAGTATCAGTTATTGCCCAAGGATATCCACTCATTTGATATTCAGGCACAAAATTATGATGTGGCATCGGTACTCTTGTGTTATCCGATATTCCTAAATCCCTATCTGCAATTGTATTTGATAACCAATTACTCATTTCCAATCTCCTATTTCATTAAATATTCTATATATCTTATCACTCTTATTAAAGAAAGAATTGATTTCGTGTAATTGCTTTTGTGAAATTTCACGACCTTCTTTCATCATAAAAGCCCCAGGTGTTGAAGGTTCAGATACAAAGTCCCAACAAATTAACTGAAAATCATCTTGTACAATTTGTAAATTACCTTCAGGCTTTGTTGAACCTACACCACGAGAAGATATACCTAATGTAACACCACTTTCAACAAGAGATTGTAGAATCTTACCAGAAGGTGTATTTAAAATCTCAACAGTTCCATAACAAATATTACCTTCCATATGTGCTTCACGTATAATATGGGATGCATTCTTTAATTCAACAACTGAACTGTCAGGATGATCTAATTCACCTAATGCTCTATTTTCTTTAATGAATTTCTGATAATTTCTAACTTCTCTTTCCAAAATAACTCTTGGATATACACGACCATTTTGATTTAATGTATCAGACTTTTGAAGAATACCTTTCATAATTAAAGGACCACCGGAAACTTTGGCCTCTTGAATCACTTTTTTATCATATTCAAAAGCTAACCATTCATTTAGTATTTTACTCATTTATTTTTCCTTCCTTTAATTCTTCATTTAATTTGCATAAGGTTAAGAACTTCTTCATATTGTCTTCATTTAATACACTACAATCTACATTTTTTACTTTATTTTCAACATTATTATAACCTTCTAATAGAATTGAATTACTACAATTATGTTTAAATTCTTTTAAAAGATCTAATGATTTAATTTTAATATTTTCAAATTCCTGTTGAAGTTCCATTTTATTAGATGAATTTAATTCAACAAAAAGTTTAATGATTTTCTTCTGGTTTTCAGATAAAACATTTTCATATTTTTTATTAAATCTTTCATTCATTAGTCTAAATGTTAATTCATCTACATTGCCATGAATAATTTTTTCATTTAAAATTTCTGGTTCTTTTGTTGTCATCCATTCATGTAATTGACGCTCATATTCAGTGCAAATTTCAAAATCTGCATTTCTACCTTTACGCCATTCATTTAATAATGTTTGAACGGTAGCTAAAATCTTATAGTTATTGATTTTATTTTCAAAAATTAAACCTTTACCAAATGAATAATTTAAATCTTTAATTAGATTTGACTTTTCTTTTTCCAGATCTTCATTAGAAAAATGGTATTGACAAGCCTTTTTGGCTTCATTTATAATATTATTAGCTAAAACTGAATCAATATCACGTGTTTTAATTAGAGCATTAAAGAATTTTAACTCTCTAAATAATTGTGTGTTCTTTTTAAAATGTTCTTTAATAATTCTATTAATATCAGATACATTTTTTTCATTATTTTCAACAACACAATGACACATGTGATTTATTAGTTGTTCATATATGATGCCGACATTTCTTTTTTTATTGTGGCTTCTATTTTTCATTATTAAACCTCATCATCATTATCAATAATTATTACTTCTGAATCTTCTTTTAACAAATCTTTTCTACTATTTTGTTTCTGATTTATTCCTAAGCTACGATCCATTGAATCAAATATTTTATTCATTTGATAATCATTATAACCCTTTGAATCACCTTGGCTCAAAACATCCTTTGCAGTAGGTGCAGATACTTTAATTCCACCTAATATACCTCTTTCACCACCTAAAAGATTTGATTTTCCAAAATCATAATCGTTTCCATATGTGTTATATGTTTTTTTCTTTTTTGGTGTGTTTTTAGGTTTTATTTTATAGCTTTTTTTCTTTTGTGATTCAATAAAATCTGATTCATCAAATAATAATTTGTCTTCATCATCTTCTTCATTATCATCATCTTCACCTAATAATGTACCTAATTTCATATCACCTGCAAATAGGTCTTCCATTCCTCCTCCTTCACCTCCTCCTGCCTCACCACCAGTTTCTCCACCACCTCCAGGAGGTCCACCAAATAGATCAAGTCCTCCACCACCACCTCCTCCCATTCCACCTCCACCAAACATATCTCCGCCTTCGTCACCTTTACCACCCTTTTCTTGTTCATCAACAGCAATTGCTTCAAGCTTGATGTCTGCAATTTTATCTCTAATCTTACCTTTTTCAATACGAGCAATTTCATTATCATCAAAGTCCATAATATTCTTACGAATCCATTCTTTATCAACCAAACCTTCAGGTACAGCACCAGCAATTTCAAACTTTGTACGAATTAACTCAAGCTTTTGTTGTTGTGCAATGCTACTTGGATTTGATAACTTTAATTCAAAATCTAATAAATCTTCACCAGTATATCCATGTGAATATAAATGAATCATTGCAATTTTATTTAATTCTGATATCACGGTCTTTTGAATACGTTGAATAGTACGACTAAAACGAATATCTTCTTGTGCAAGTGTTGCCTTTGCACCAATTTCTTCATCATAACCTAAATAAGCTTTTGGAACCTTTAATGCTGAAAATAACTTCTTTTGAATATACTCAACATCTTCAATTGCTGATGTATTTTGACCACCAGCCAATGTATCAATTTTAGTACCAGTATCACCACCACGTACAGGCAAGAAATAATCTTCATCAACTGATAATGGATTATATCTTAAATCTACTTTACCTGTTGTTTTATCTACTACTGCATTTCTCTTCAAAGCTGTTTGTGCCTGTTGTAAATAATCACCAACATTTTCAGGAGGAATATTACCAACATCAATATAAAACACACGACGTTCAGGAGCACGAATAACTCTATATACAAGCATTGCATCTTCAATAAGAATTAATTGACGCCAAATACGACGAGCGCCTTCCAATACTGATGATCCATATGGTAAGAAAGCATCATTACCTAATAAACGAAAATGTGTAATTTGCCAATTTTCCAAGATTCTATTACCTTGAGTAATCCAACGAAAACGTACAGAACCTGGATCTTCTGGATCGAATCCTTCTTCACGTTCAATTTCGGCAATTGGAATAGGAAAAACATTAATCACACCATAATCAGGAGACACATCATTAAATAGAAAGAAATCACCATATTTACATAAATTTCTAATCCACATTACCAAATTGAATTCAACGTTTAATACATCATAAAATAAATTATCCAAAATTTGTTTGATTTTTCTATTTTCAGAATAAATATGTAAAACACCACCATCAGCATCAGGTGAAACTGTTTCTTCTGCATAAATATCTAATGCACTACAAATTTCTGGAGTTGAATCCATTTCACTAAAATCAGAATATCTTGCCATACGATCATAAGAACCATATGCAGAAATTGTTGAATTATAAACATCACTGTGTGCTTTTCTAAATAAATCTAAACTGGATGGACTACCAGGAGCTTTATTTTGATATGCTTTAACTTTCCTACGAATAGTCGGGCCTGATCGAAATAAATCGGTCAGTTTTTTAAATAAACTTTTACTCTCAGACATTATTCATTTTTCTCAATTATATTATATAAAATAAATTATATGAATTAAGTGTTTTTTATAAATATTTTTATTTAATCACCCAAGAAAAATCACCAATTGCCTTATTTTTATTTGCATTAGGTGAATCGATTATACTATCTGACGTCATGACAGGTAAGAATGGATTAAATCCATTTGCAAATTTATTATTATACCAAGGACTTATAACACTTGCATCTGTCGTATTTGTATTTACTTTCATTGCCTTTACCATCTCATTTGCAATTGTAGATTCGCCTGAGCTCATATTTGCACCATATTTATCAGATATCCATAATCCTATTGCAAAAGACATAATACAATCATCATTACTACCTTTCATAGCTGAAGGTTTATTTCCTAACCATACAAATGTTTTTAATTCATCATAAAATCTTGTCGAATTAATTTCAATTCTTTTATTACGAACAGCTTCTTCAAAATTTGTTAAAATTTTATTTCTACTATTTGCTTGTGTAGAAAATCCACCTTTTGCAACTAGTTCAGATTTGTCCATAGCATATAAATATTCATATTTTAAACGATCATTTTCAAAATATATATTCTGATAATTTAAATCATTTAAACGTGTTAATACAACATATCCATAGGTATTATTTTCAGGACAAACTAAAGCTTTATTATACTTACGAGCCCATTCATATATAAGTTGAGCAAATCTATCAGGTGCTATTTTTCCTTTAAATTCAACATCGACCGATTTTGTATCAACATTGAATATATGAAAGACACTATAATCTCCACCATCACCACGAGAAACGTCTGCAGATAAAACATATTTATGTCCTTCTCTTGGATATCTCCAAACCCATACATCATTGTCAGGTCCAGTCATTTCTAAAGGAAATCTTGTTAATGATCTAATATATTCAATTGAATCATTCTGCAAAAATGTTTCACCTGATGCAGCAAAGTCACACAACAATTCCTGTGCGATTTGTTTATCAGACATATTTTTCGTTTCATTTTCAAACCATTTCTGATCTCTTTCAGGATGCACATCCCAACTTAATTTAATAGGATTAAACTCATTTGTTTTCTGCTCAGCACCCATCCATAAATCATAATATTGACCACCAACACCATTAGGGGTTGATAAAATAATCGCTCTACCACCAGTTGATAGTGTAGGATAAAGACCTGTCCATATTTCATCAAAATTTCTAATAAATGCAGCTTCGTCAATAATCAAAAGAGACAAAGCTTCAGAACGACCAGCATCTTCAGATGTTGGAATAGCTTTAATTGATGAACCATTTTCAAAAACTACCTGCTGTTTATTATTAGCAGACATCTTTGAAAGAACAAGCCACGGCGGAAGATTTGCAATTGCAACTTTAACTTTCTTTACAAAGTTTTGTGCAACAGCCATTTTAGTAGCAATAATCAATATATTCTTTTGCTTATAAAATAAAGCTAACCATATTGAATATGCAGCTGTAATTGTTGATATACCTAATTGACGACTTTTTAAAATAATATTAAAACGATGATCATTAAAATCTTTAATACAATCATCTTGAAATGGATATGTGTCAAATGGCAATAAACCCTTTGTAGGGTGTTCAATTTTAAGATATTTATTAATGAAATAAACAGGTTCTTTACCGCATCTAACTATTTCATTAATTTGTTGTTGTCGTGTAGAAACACCACTCATTTAATTAGTCCGCAATTTCAAATTCTATATTTAAAATATATTTAATAATTCTTCTATGTGAATAGGGACTTGTTGTAATAGTTTCAAATAAATCATTTTCAGATGTTTTTGATATTTTTAAAGTTTTTCCAGTTGTTTCTTTAAAACCAGATTTAATTAATTTTATTCTGTCATTAATCAAAGACGTACCTTCTTGTCTACAACCTGCAGTCTGCACATGCAAACCATCTTCTCGAGAAAAGTTAATAATTGACTGAAATGTCAGTACTAATCTGTTTCCTAATAACTTCGCAGTTACTTTTCTTGCACCATCACTTGTATTATGAAAAACATTATCAATTAATGGACCTAATGCATGTGAATTTAAAATATTCATTTATAAACCTCAATTTAATTTATTATTAATTATTATTAGTATTTTTATTTATTTTGTGATAATTATCCTGATAACAATCGGAACACATTTTATAGTTTTTATATGTATCTATATCTTCTATATTCCTGAATAAACTGGAGCATTCTGGACATTCAACGGGTGTAACAACATCATTTGTAGGTCTAATAATTCTAAACTCTTCAAATTCTAATTCCTCATTATTATTATCTAATCTACTCCACTTTTTATTCAAATCTAACATAAGCATCCTTTCCATTTGATTCAATATTCAGTGTATCTTCAACAATATCTTTAATTGCATCAACGTGTGATATAATCAATATTGTTTTAAAATACTTTTTAAACCCTTCTAATAATCTAACACATGCTTCTATATTTGTTTCATCAAGTGCTCCAAAACCTTCATCAATTATAAAAATATTTGATTTAGGAAGATTACTAATGTTAATCAACCCTACACGAATTGCTAAAGAAGTAATCATCTTTTCCATACCTGATGCACATTCAATTATTCTTCTTTGATCTCCACCATAATTTAAATACACCTCTAAATCATCATCAGATATTTCAATATCAATCGTAAAATCTGCTACACCATTCAAAATATCTTTAATTTCTTTATTTAATGATGGTAACATTTCCTTAATCAACATTGATGGTATACCTTTTTTAGATAAACAACTAATAAATGATTCATGCAACTTCCATGTTTCAATTATTTCGAAATACTTTTTTTCTTCATCAATATAATCTTGAATTAATTTTGACAAATATAAAATATTTCCATTTAATGATGAAACCTCAGTATTTTTATGATTTTTTTCTTTGGATATACTCTTTAATTGATTTTCCATACTTTGAATTTCATCATAAATATTTACTGAATTTGTTTGTAATTTACTTAATTTCAACTTTAATTGTTCAATATTTTCATTTGTAGATTTGATTTTATCTAAAACCATTTCTTTCTTATGATTTAAATTTTCAACCTTTAATATGTTCTCTTTGTTCTTTAATGAAAATTCCTCAATCTTTTTAATTTTTTCATCTAATTGTTCTCTTTCTAAATCATTACAAATCTTTATAATTTCTTTTGTTGTTTTTTCTAATTCATTAATTTTATCTTCATTATTATCTAAATTATTAAAATCTTCATATGCTTTTTTAATAAACTTACAATTTGGAAATAAGTCACCACAAGGAACACTATTTAATAATTCTTTTGCTTCTTTTTTTCTTTTTAATTCTTTTTTAGCTTGTTCAATTTCATTTGCATTAATTGTTAATTGTGATTTTAATTGTAATAATCTTTCTTTTTCATTTCTCAAATCTTCAATATTGAATTGTGATTTTAAAATTTCAAATTTATTAATTTTAACACTTAAATCATTAATGTTCGAATCAATTTCATTTAAATTATTATTTTCCTTAACTAAAATATTTTCAAATCTATTTAAATTTAATTCTAATTCATGAAATTCTTCAACTTCTTGATTCTTATTTTTAATATTTTGGATCTGAACAGTTAAATCGATTTCTTTTTTATTTAATTCATTTACATCTTCATTTATTACTAAAATCTTGTTTTTTGAAGCTTCAATTTTCTTATTTGTTTCTTCTTTTAATAAATTCCAATTCTTTTCTTGATATTGTTTTAATTGACCTTTAATTTCATTTGATTTATCTTTTGCAATTCTACTTAATTCTTCAAAGATATCTAAATTCATAAATTTTGATAAATAATGTTTTCTTGATCCACTTTTTTCATTGATAAATGAATTAATATTACCTTGTGAAGCAAAAGAAGTCATTAAGAATTCATCAGATGTACCAATCAATTCACGTAATACCTTTTCAGTCTCACGTCTTTGTTCATCACTTTCATTGACAATATCACCATTTTCATTTAATCGATGTAATTGCAATTCAGTAGGTGAATAAAAATCATTTATTTTCTTTTTAATTGGTATTTTTTTAATATTTCTTTCAATTTGATACTTCTGATTATTTACTTCAATGATAGATTTTGTTTCACATTTTTCTTTTCTGGTATTAATTACGTGAATATTTTTAATATTGCCACGATCAGTTCCATTAAATAAATTATACATTAATGTTCCTGGAATTGATGACTTACCTGCAGCATTTTTACCAAAAACACCAATAATTCCATTCAAATTATCAAAATTAATTAAATTATCTTCACCATATGAAAATGTATTACTGAATTCTAATGATTTAATTGACCAATTTGTTGGCTTTCTATTTTGATCTTCAGGTAATTGATCTAATGCTTCTTTAAAGAATGTTGAAATCTTACCAAATTGATTATCATTTAATGAATCCTTAAAATAATTCTTAAGCATTGAATTTCTTGATTCATCATTCCAAACATTAAAATTTTTACGTGTTTCTTCAATAAATTTAATGCTTTGATCAATACCATCATTTTTAAAAATAATCTCTTTTGCTTTTTTCTTTTCTTTAAGAAATGATGTAATTAATTTAATTTCACCTTGATTTAAAGCTAAATCAGATTTTATTCTAAAACGAGACTGATCTGGATATTTAATGATTTCTTCAATTGTTTTATCTACATTATCCTGCCAATCAATGGTAACATAAGGATGAGGATTATTTAATTTATAAAATGTAGATTTATAATCCCATTTACTATTGATTTCCCAGAATAAAAATCCTTTATCAAATTCTTCACCATAGTTTTGTTGAATAGTTGAACCTGGATATGCTACTCTTTTTTCAAAATCTAAATATTGCTTTTTATGAATATCACCTAAAAATCCAAATTCATAATCTTCAAAAAACTTTAAATTAACTTCACCTTCTAATTCCCAATCAGAATCAGTTAAACTACCTAATACTGAACCATGAAATGTAGCAATATTGATTTCATTTTCAATAGGTTTAACATTTTTCCAGCCTTCTTCATCAAAGCAACTAAATACACACCAATTAAAGCCTTGTATACCAGTTGGATATACTCCACTTTTCTTATAAAGAAACAGTTTAGGATTGTTTAATGCTTCAATAATAGGTGTAATTGCATCCATTCTATTTTGATTTAAAATTAAACCATCATGATTACCTAAAATGATATGAGTAGGTGCAATTGAAGCTAATCCAGTAAACCACCAATTTAAAATATTGATTAATTCTGGGGAAATGCCTTGTGTTTTTGAATGAACAATATCACCACCTACAAAAATAATATCCGGATTTAATTCTTTGGCCTTATCAAAAAATTCATTAAATACGTTTCTATATTCATCATGTCTTTTAAGTCCACGAAAATGAATATCAGAAATATGAATACACTTAAAAGTCATAAGTTTCCTTTATAACTAAAATTAAATTAGAGAAATCTTATTTAATAATAATATATTTTCATCAAGTTTACAAGATTCTTTATATAATTTTTCAAAGGTTTCCAAAGACATATCACCTACATCTTTTTCACCTGATGTATCAATTATACTTACATCAATATTATATTTCATTAAATCACCAGCAATTTTTAATGATTTATTATATGCATCATGATCTAATGCTAAAATAACAGGAGTTTGATTTTTTACTATTTTTCTAAATAAAGCACTGTCTCTGGGTAATGAACTACCTAATAAACATGTTGCATTATCATTTGTCTTTAATAAATCTAAAGGTCCTTCAACAATAGTTAATGGTTTTTTCCAATTAATATTAATATCATTAAAAATAATCTTTACTCTACTTGCATGACAATTTATATATTTTGACATATCGGTAGTGCTAGCATCAATTCTTCTACATGTATAAAAATTAATTTCACCATTTTCATCTAAAGAAGGAATAATTAAAGCTCTTCTAAATTTAGGATGAGTACTAACACCTAATCTTAATAACCACATTTTATGTTCAGAGCATCCTCTATTTAATGCATAATTTACAACATCTCTAACGTCAGGGTCTATAGAATTTTTATTTAAAGCACATAACAAGAAGCCCTCAGGTATTTCTACTTTTTCTTCAACTTCTTCAATTTGTTTATCATAAATTAAATTTAATAAATCAGACCATTCATTATTCATATGAACTGAATTGTCAACAAAAAAGTTTTTTGATTCATTATAATAATTTTCATTAATGTTTTTAATTAAAAATGGAATACTTTTTCCTTTTGTATTACAAACGAAACAATGAAATAATTGTTTATCTACATTTACAATCATTTTTAATTTTTGTTTATTGTTATTTTTACAGAAAGGACACCAGATTGCAATTTCCGGATTATCTTTAGAATTTTTATAATTAGTAACAACTTTTTTAATGAAATTTAATTTTTCACTTATTGTCTTCTTGCTCATTTATTACAGCTGCCTTACCAATGACATAAGCGTCTGCCATATCATAACAAGCTGGTTCAAATTTTACATCACCTTTGTTTTTACCTCTAACAATATTTTTTATAGGCCATGAAATATCATTTTCTTGTGATTTTACCCAAGCCAGTATTTGCTCCTTAGTATCTATTCCACTGGCTTTATCTAGTTTAATCCCCAATAATTTGCGTGCTGTTGAGACATTATAATATATAGGTTCGGTATTGAATTCTTCATATGATATCTGGGATACAACTCCGTTAAACCTCGATAAAATTGATAAAACCTGTGCTGATGAAAAACCTTTTCTAAAAGATTGTGCAGATTCTTCAATTGAAATTTTTGAAACTTTAAATTTTTCTTTTAATTCACCGAATCTATTACGAACAAAATCTGCTTTTTTAAACAAAGAATCTATTTTTCTTAAATCAATGTAATTTAAATAAACTAATTTATTATTCTCAAATAATGATACCCCTATTATATTCGTTGATATATCTAAACCCATGCAAATTGTCATATTTTAATAATCCATCTTTAGTCTAATATTATAACGATCGTTTTGTCTTTTTACAATAGGTTGAGCAAAATTGGCTTTAGCAACTACATTTAGATTTTCATCATGTAAATTTAAACCAGTAATATATACAAAATCCTCTTCATCAATATCATATAAACCTTCAGAAGGTCTTAATTTTTTATATGTTTTATTAACTGATTTATTTAATTCTCCTTTTTGTACAGGGACATTAATCTCATATGTAAATAATTTATGATCACCCTTTAATTCACAAACAAAATTATTTTCACCAAAAGATGATAAACCAGGATGCAAAATATTTACTAAACCATCTCTATAAAAAACATGACCAACATAATTCCATTTAGCATGAGGAGATAAACAATCAGCTCTATACATTAAACCTTTTCCATCATCCTTTAAATTAATACTACATGCACCACCAGTTCCAGATATGTCATAATCAGTTATTTGTAAAGATTCTTTTCTTATTCGACTTGAATATAGCTTATTTGATATATCAAATATTACTGAATGAGTTTCACCTATATAACCTTCAATTTCCTGAAGAGATAAATAATATTCATATGCAAAAAACTGAAATAATGAATTAGGAAGTATCGTAATTTGATTATTAATTAATCTTTCAATGTTTTTACCTTCTATAATAATTCTTTTTTGATTATTTTCATATGTTATATCGTCAATATTTTTAAAGACGGAATTGATTATCAATTTTCTATTTGTTTGTGACACTGAATTTGATTTCATTTTAACAAAATAATTCTCATATAAAGCTTTATCATTTAGATTGTAAGAATTATTATTTAAATGATTTGAGTTTGTTTCATCTAATAAAATATCTGAAAAATACAAATCATATTCTTTTGAAAAATTGCTAATTGAATTATTTTTATATAGAATACCTGCTAAATTAAATTGAGGTAAAGGTGTAAGATCAATATCATTAATAATTGAATCCATAACAACTCTATTACTAAAAAAAGATTTACCAATATTTTTAATATTTGTTTTTAAGAATATAGAATCATTAATCATATTACCATTACAATTAACACGCATAACATCACTTTCATAATAAAACTCATTATAAAAATTATAAGAAGTATAAGAAAGATTAATGTTACTTAATTTATTTTTAATAAAGCTAGTATCAATACTAAATTGATTTAATCCATTATCACAAGGTAAAATAAAATTATTTCTATAAATTAAATTATTTTTTATTAAATTATCTAAACTTTGATTTATTAATGGATCTAAAAACAATAATTCACTGGTAAATATTTTATTATATAGTTGATTTGGAGTTTTATGATATTTGACTAAATCAATTATTAAATTTCTTTTTTTAGTTAAAAGATATTCACCTTCTTGTGTATCTTCAAATGAAGAATCTATACTAGTGATTGAATTTTGAATTTCAACAGAATCCATTCCTAAAATATATGGTCTTCTTAAAGAACAAATATCAATAACAAAATTTTCAATTGATAATTCATGACCATTTGTTTTATTTGAAAAAATAGGATTAATAAATGAATTATAATTTATAATATTTTTTTCACCTAAAGTTACATAGGATTCTCTAATATTAGGTATAGTCAAATACATACAAGGCAAATAAAAGGAATGAATATCTGAATTTAATAAGGAATTATCATAACCTTTCATAAAGTCCGATAATGCATTTTTATTTAAATTTCCATTAAATATAACCAAGCCTTG
>Ga0181343_1000682_pt1 | contig 14338 bp, 7 predicted proteins | sample Su13VDMLBSD_FD_130110 | JGI IMG/M metagenome (GOLD analysis project Ga0181343, IMG submission 130110) | Freshwater viral communities from Lake Michigan, USA - Su13.VD.MLB.S.D | ecosystem: Environmental > Aquatic > Freshwater > Lake | place: USA: Michigan | collected 2013-07-15 | reverse complement strand
CCTCTTGCTGGTCCTAAAACTTCGCCAAATGGAGGCGAAAGCGATTCATCCACTATTCTTATTGTAACATTTGGTCTTGCCATTTTTTCTTCTCCTTGATCGTATTAGAATATGTCTTAAATTATATATTGTTTTCTGGGTTTTGATCAAAACCATAATTTCATATCAATTGGCGTATCAAATTCGACCTTTTTTAATGGTTTATCGCTAAGAATCCAATAATCTTCGCCAATTTTTTCTGATTTTTGGGTTTCTGGTGTTCCATCGTCAAAAAAACCAAAAGGCATAATTTCTGATTCTATTTTTTCTATTTCATTTTTATACATTTCCAGACGAACATCTAAATCTGTTAAATTTTTGAAAAAATCTTGTCTAGTCGCCCATGCAAAAAATACCAAACACATTACTAAATCATCATTGTGACCATCATCTGCTTCAAAACTATTCCTTTTTGCTATAAAAGTTGTTAGTTCGTCAATAACATCAATATCTTCGACAATTAATTTATCTTGTTCTATTAAATTTTTAAGAACAGAGCATCCTAATTTCTTAACAATTGTTGTTGTTCGAACACCCATTTGTTGGGATCGACCAAATTCGCTAATTATTTGTCCTTTTCTTCCTAAAACATTTACTTTAATCAAATTTTCATATTCTAAATCATTATGCAAAATATCAGCAACCTGACCACCAATATCATTTACTTCGACTAAACAATACGCATTATTATATTTTTTGCCTATTGATCGAACTATTGATGGCAGAACCAATGGTGAAATTATATTATTTTTATATTTTGCGACTATTTTGTATGGGGTTTGGGTGACATCTAATACAACAATTGCACTATAATCTTTTCCCTGTCCTCTGGATGTATCCACCGTCATGAAATAAACATGATCTTTTACTACATTATCTTCTTCTTTTTGATGTCTTATTGGTTCTTCATAAATCCAATATCCATCTTTATTTTTAATTAAAGGTTGTTTCCAATACAAACTATTTAATTTGGTAGAGGATATTAAAGTATTGCTAGAACCAATAAAATCACACTCGAATTCTTGTTGAAATTGCCTTTCGGATGTGTTTTGTATTGTCTTGCTTTTCCATTCTTCGTCGCGGAGAGGTCCACCGGGATATGTTGGAACTTGACTCCAATGCACCTCAATAGGCACATATTCGTTTTTGTGGTTGATTGCACCTTTCCAGAATTGATAAAACATATTCAATCCGTTGGGTGTCGAAATAATAATAACTTGAGTAGTCTGACCAGATGTTACTGTTGGATAAACTGAACTGAAAAATTCTTCAGAGACATTGGTGGGAACGTGACCGAACTCGTCCAAAAGAATAATGTTAAAAGATCCACCACGGACGGCACTTGAACTCGTAGCAGCTGCAATTATTCTAGAACCATTCTCTAATTGAATTGAATGCTTATTCCATTCAACTATTCCTTGTTGCATCCATAGGGGCAAGTATTCATATGCCATTTTAATTCTTGCAAGAACTTCTCTTGCCGCAGATTGCTTGTTTGCAAGAATAGCAATATTCATGTTTTGATTGAATAATGCTTTTCCAAGAAGATAACCAGGTCCAACTGTTGTTGTTTTTCCAGATTGTCTGGGGAGTTTGCAAATAACGTGTCTATTTTTTGCTAATGTTTCTACTATTTTTTCTTGGTAGTCATATAAATCAAAAGGTACAACGCCCGAGTCTAGAGATACAACTTTAATATAATTTTTTGCAAAGTATAATGGATCATTGGCGCATTTTAAATATTCTTCAACTTGATCTTTGGTGAAGTCTATTTTTACGCCAACTGGTTTTAAGTTTTTATTTCCTAAATAACCTTTTCTGTTGTATTTAACTGGCATCTTCTTCGCTTTCTACATCTATTACAGTATCGTCTTCGGAATCTGATTTAAATTGACTTCTCGATTTATTTAATAGATTTTGCAAGTCAGTTGTAGAACCAACGTATATTGAATTGTTTGTTGTGTTCTTTACCGATATTTTTTCTTTTTCTGCTTCATTTGCTTGTTTGTGTATCTCAAGCAAATCTTTATTCATATCGCTAAGAGTTTTAAGAAGAGTTGCAGCAACTTCGTATGCTCTTGGTTGATCCCCTGCAATAGCAACTTTCATTATTCCATCAACAGCATCCATACCTGTGTTAATAAGATCTTTTATTCCATCTCTGGCAGTATCAAAATCTGTATTAAGAAGTTGCTCTCTTCTTTCTTTTTTCATTTGTGCAAGTTGCTTTTTATCTACAACTGCTTCCTTTGGTTTTTCAGAACCTTCGTATTTTATTTCGAGAGCTTTTGATATTTTTTCTTCAGACATATTATATACCTCATATTACACTTGATCCATTTGTACTTGTTGTACTTCCAGTTGCAGAGTCTCCTGTCCAACCAAAATCTGTTAGGAAGTTTGAAGGACTTGCGGTCGATCCCAGTAAACCATCGAAAAAGTTAACTTCAGATGTTTCGATTGAAAGTGGTGTTCTGTCTTTGATTTGACCATAAACATATGCCTTTGCAGTAAAATCAAAAACAGTCGTTAGCAGTCTTCTGTTTCCAAAATCACCTTCATAATCTTCATTAGACGCGACCGAGTTTAAAATAATCGGAATGTCTACCTTTGTTGCCAATTTATTCATTTTTAATGTTACTGTAAAGTCTGGAGAAAAATTTGGCAATACTTGTTCAATTATTTGTAAATTATCAGTAACATTTCTGGTAAAAAGATATAAACCAAAATTTATATTATATGGAACTTCGGCCCACATTGAACTTTCAGTTCCATTGGATTCACTGACAATTTTTTTCATTTTATTTATTTTTCTTGTCGGATCATACAAATATGTTGTTATATCAAATCCAAACCTCGGTAATGTAATTTGAACATGGGCGTTATCGGTTATTGTACTATCTTCCCTCAATCTACGAACAAATTTTTCTTTTGGACCGTATGTTATTGGAACTCTTACTTTTTCTGTAACATTTCCAGATGCATCAAATTTAGATAAATAAATTTCATTAAATATCGAACCAAACGCTATTACGAGCTTTCTTATACTTTCATTATAGTAACTTGAGTCTATTCCAAACATTAATATTTACCTTCCGAGAATGGATCTGTTTCTGTGAAGTCGAAAATTGATCCGCTTGTGTTTTTGAATTGCAAAATATCGTTGTCTTTATCAGCAGAGGTTGTATTCGTTGGATCTTTCTGTATAAGAACATTTGTAGTAGTAGTTTGTTGTACTTGGAATTCAGCACCAGAGTTTGCTCCTTTAATTGTCTGTCCAGAACCAGTAACAAAGGTTCCAGAAACATTTCCAAGATACAAAATATCGTAAGTAATTCCGTCTGTTTGCTCTACTAGTGTTGCTGTTGCTGTTGCGTTTGCCAATGTTGCTCCTGCACCACTTATACCAGAAACTTGATATAAGGTTTCTCCTGCATAATAATATCCATATACGGGATCTTGTGCAGTAACTCCAATAAACATTTTAAGAGCGTATTCTTTTCGATCATCCTCTATCGTGTCAATATCGCTTATACCTGTGGTAATTTCTTCATTGCTATAGGAGAAGAGTTCACATTCTAGTGTATAAGTTGTTAGTGTTCCAAATTGATAAAATGGATCTCTTTTGTTTACATAGTTTATTTCAAACAAAGAATTGCTTAAAGGAAAGTAAACAAGATCACCAACTCTTGGATATTTTATTTCAGAATCTTTGGTTGTTATTTCTTGTTCAAACCGTGTTTTTGATAAAACTAAAGAAACTCTATCGGTAATGTTAATTCCAAATTTACTGATAACATCACCCTGTCCATCAAATTGCAAGACATTTTTAATATACATTTCTATTGCATATGCGTCTGTGAATTTGTTTTGAATATCTTCGCCAAACAATTCATCTAAATTTACATAGTTTCTTGGTATGTAAATCATATCTCTACCCATTGCACGAATTGTCTCTATAGTCAAATCGTTGAGTAATCTTTGTTCTGCTGTGCTGTCACGAAAGAATGGATTAACTGCCATTTATTATCCTACCATAAAATCTACGGGCAATTCATACGATGTAAGAAGTTCTGCCTCAAGTGCTTGTATTTCGGCTTGTGCTTCTTGGTATATTGCTGCTCCCTTTAGCGTTATACCGCCAGGGAGCTGTACGCCGTCATATTTTGCCATATTTGCTCCCCATTGTCTTTTTATGAGGGCTGTTAGGTATTTTTTCAATAGACGGTCGTTATATATTTCTGTATATTTTTGTGGATCTAACAATACAAACGCTTCGATAACAACATATTGACCAACAATTAAATCTGCTTTTCTTCCAAGAATATGAATTCTATTTGTGACTTTACTAAATTCTACTCTTTTCTCTGGTTGGAAAAAATCTTGAATTAATTTGATATATCTTTTTGCCGAATCATATGATGCAAGACCCATTGACGGCGATCCAGCAAGGCCTCTATTGATACCAAAATAGTCAGTCAAAGCTAGTTGATATCGAATATCAAACATATCTACAGTTGTTAAGTTTCCAAATTGGAATATTTTTACTACACTTAATATATCATTTCCTGTAGGCCCATCTCCCCCGACTCCATTTGTTGGACCGATATTTGCAGTTTCGATATATCCATTTGTTATATCTGTTTGTGTTAGTTGATATTTAAAATACGCTCTCTCGACTCCATCGAAGTGTCTTTCGGCAAAATATTCAAGAGCTTCGTCAAGACGATCTTCGCATTGCTTATAGTCTACATTTATTTGAATGACAGGATGACCCAAGTTTCTTAGGGCGTAGTCTATTATTGTTTCTCTTGAATTAATTGCCATTTAAAAATCTCCTTACTTATTTATAAGGAGATTTTGTTTTATTATTGTTTTGGTTGTTCCTCTGGTTTATTTGCCGGAGGTTCGTGAGTACTCACTGGTATTTTTTCCAGATCTTTATAAGATATATTTTCAATATAATATCTTCGTGTAATCGGAGAAACTGCTTCTTCTGGACTAGATGCCTTATAATTTGTAAATCCGGGCATTTGGAGAGGACAATTTAACTTTGGGTAATCCAATTTGCTATATTCTTCACCATTGGACACCAACCATGTTCCTTTTTTATCTCCACACCCACAACCACCACAGAAATGCTTTCCGGGTGTCGTGCTTTCCTTTAGATATTCGCAGGGAGGTAATTCTCCACCTTGGTTTTTATTTCCAAAACAACTCAATACTCTAAGTTGTTTTGTTGGTTTGTTTACTTTTTCATTTTTAAGACCGCGAGAAGTCAAAGCAGTAGCAAAACTCTGAACCATGCTGATCTTTTTTGATAAAGTATTTTGTTCTTTTATTTCATCTTTGCGAAATTCAGGTTCATTATTATTCATATTATTTTTCCTACAATTGCACCCCATAATATAACTCCATTTCTATTTATGTCAATAAAATTCTTCTAAAAAACAGTATCGAAAGTTTAGTAGTAAGAGTTGATAATACCACTCTTCCATAGTTTGTACTATCATACAAAGACAGGTATTGAGAATAAAGCAGCTTATCCCTATAAAGCGTAGAGGTCATAAACGCTCCCTTTGGAATAAAGTACTGCTGAATACTATACGCATAGGTTTTATATTGATTTGTGAAAAACTCCAATTCCTGTAAAGATGGAACATAAAAATCAACAAATGATTTTCTGTTTTTTCCACAAATTGTATTTGTTAATTTGCTTTTTATTCCATTGAATGTTTTATTATCACCATAGAAATTGTAAAAACCATCGTATTTGGATAAATTAGTATATGCTGTTTGCAATACTTCAGTTGAGTCCAAGAAAGAAGTTGTATAAATTTTTGGTTCAACTAATAAAATCCATTTTTTGTTTTGTTTTTCACCTTTAGAAGATGCACTTGATTTTAGACTGTGTGCATTTTGTTCGGAAGGTTCTGATCCATATAGATCAGACCCAGATGCTGTTATCGGAGATCCCGGTTCATATTTTCCAATATAAATTCCGCCTTTATAGAAAGAACCAATATTTAATTCAAGAGAATCAAATGCAAGTTCAGACATTGCTTCTGGTTCTATTATTCTACTCCCCGATTTTACTGGAACTTGTGGTGCATATGCATGGTTACAAACTTTCATATCACCCAACATTGCTGTCCAGTAACCATCACACGAAGATTCGTTTGTGAATTTGCATTCATATGAATATGCACCATTTGTTTTTTGTAAATCAAAACAAGATCCATATTCAAAATCTTCAAATAATTCTGTATTTGTTGTTATCAAACTAGCAAACTTACTAGCACTGCAATTTTGTGCAGGATTACCTCCAAGTGTGCCATTACATATTTTTTCTTTTGAAAAAATTGCAGGTTCGCTTGATAAAGTATATCCAACGCAATCCGCACTTCTACAAACATTTTGACAGGTTATACCAATAGGAACATTCAATTCATCTCTTTGCATATAGCAACATGCTCTTGGTATTCTTGCATCAACCTGACAACCATCAAATGCATCAGTTAAACACCTAGATCTTGCTCCTTGGACGCTCATTGTACTAGTTGGACATGCACCTGATGTCCATTTACCACCAAGTCTGTCGCACTCACACTTTGTCGTATTCTGAAGACCTTCTATTGTTGTGTCTGCTTCACCGCAACTAACAACATAATCTCCATCAATATTATAATTTCTAGCAAATGTTGCGTTACACGCGCAACAACATCCAATTTCTCCTGCGGTTGGGCATGTTACTTCATCGATATTTCCATATTGAAAATTTCCACCTATTTGAAAACATTCTAATAGTGTTTTTTGAGTTTTTGTTCCATTAACTTCACAACATACTCCGGTTGATTTTAAATCAGTGGAGTAATCAATACTGCTCTTTGTTCTTGTTCTGAATTGTATTGCCATTTATTCCTCGCAAAGTTCGTATTGTGCCAGTAAAGCTTTATCATATAGAACAGGAACGCACTCGTACTGTGTAGAATCCTCACTATTATATATTTTAATCCAAATTAGGTTTTCGTTTCCATTTGCATCGGTTAGTGGAGGTGGGTCGCCTATAAATCCGGCCGGCGGAGCACACCCCTGAATCATATCAAAGATACAAAGATTTGATAATGAATTACCTACATGGAAATTTGGATCTTCGCAATCTGCGAGACATATCCATTCTGGTGGAGCCCAACTATTAAATTGAGTCAATCCAATAGGTGTTTGTAAATTTTCTTTTGTTTGTGCGTATGTTCTTTCTTTTGTCCATAATTCAGAATTTTGCAAAGTAGTCGGAGTAAAACAATTTGTTGCAGTCGATGGACATCCTTCAGGAATTTGTTCCCAGTAAAATTGCAAAATATCGTCAGAAGATGTATTAGATGTTACATTTCCATATTGCAAAATTTTGTAACTTTGTCCTGCATTACTTGCAGCTTGTTCGCAAGTGCCGGGAATTCCATTAGTACAAGATTTTCTATTTTTTGGTTCAGATGATGATTGATCTGACAAATTTACCGTATATTTTACAAGTCTATATGGTCCTGTTGCTAGTTTGCATTGCTGTTCTGTGCCATTCGTTTTTGAAGTGCTTTGATTAAATGAAGCATAATATGCAGTAATGTCTGTTGTTAAAAGTGCAGCATTGAATGATGAATCCAAAGCACTATGACAAGTTGTAGTCGGCCCACCAGGTCCATTGGGAGGAGAAACAGTCGATGGAACGTATGCATCTTCTATTCTATAACGAACTACTATTAACGATATCGGTTTTCTAGTGCTTCCCGAAGGACAAGTTAAATTATATTTTTGACTTGTATTATTTGTATATTGTTGCCAATTTGTATAAACTAATTTATCAGTTGTATTGTCCCAACAAGAACAACGATAAATAAATGGAATTGCTTCGTCTGTTCTAACTATAGTTCTTAGCCAATCCAAATCATTAATAAATTTTCCTGCTTCAATTAAACCAGCATTTCCTCCACCATTATCATTATAAAAATTAATATAATTTTCTTTGGCATCAACTGTCAAAAAGTTTTGAACAAGATCATTATTTACATTTATTATTGTTCTTGTATCGAATGATAAAGATAAATCATAGGGTCTACTAACCTTGTATCCACCACCTCCTATTCTATTTCCATCGCTGGTGACAGAACCTTCATTATATGGAAATAATTCAATAAAAGCACCAGAAGGAGATAGAGTTAAATTTGATCTTGCATATGGAAAATTTGAATGTGGAACTGCTGTATAACCTACCGCAGTATTATTAGTATTCGATGCTGGTGATTGGAGTCTTCTACAAAAAGATTTAAGTGGATTGGAGGAACTAAGGTTTTTATAACCAGCCAATCTGTCATTATATGGAGCAATACCATCATTGTAATCTGGAGCACTTGCTGTTTGTTTATTTGAAACAGCAGCACAATCACTAGCTCTTACATGTGTTCCCCAAACTTTATTATTTGGAACTATTAAATTATATAAAAATCTTTGACCGATTGGTCCGATATTTGCGCCATTTACATTATAGCTATAATTTACCAAAGAACAAGGGTCTGATGGTGGATTTGTTATTGTTACAGTAAACTGAGATGATATGGATGTTTCGTTATTATTATCTGTTGCGCTATAAGTTACACCATAAGTTCCCACAGTATTAAATGTAATACCAACAGATGTGCTATTAGTTAATGTTGGTGGTACTACTCCCGTAGTTGGTGTAACTGTCCATTTATAGGAAGAAATAGTTCCATCCGAATCGGTTGCTGCTCCACCGTTTATACCAAATGTAATTCGAGAACCAGGCTGTGCGGTGGAACTTCCAGTAATTGCTGGTGTAATTGGTAAAGCGTTTCTTCTTATAGTAAATGTTCTATTAGAAGTTGCACTTGTTGAAACAGCAGTTGCAGTAACACTAACTGTATAATCTGTACCAGCGACCATATTTGGTATATTTGAAATTGTAATAGAATTATTGGTAGTGTTTGTAATTTGACCAGCCGGAGGAGTTATTGTTGGACCACTAGGTGTTACTGAAGTTGTTATTGTTACTGGACCAACTGTCGTTTGATTTGCTGCTGAACTTGCATTAGATATAGAAACACTCAAAGATTGATTTGTCGATGTATTGTTGTTAAATACAGTGTTATTTGGAAATGTGTCAAATGTTGGAGTAAGTGCTGCATTTAAAGTAACAGTTACATCTTCTTCATCGAAAGTTCCTTCATTATCTGTTGCTTTTAATCTAAAAACATAAATTCCAGCAGATTGAAAATTTCTAATGTTTGTTTGCACAGAAGTTGGAGCAAGAATAGTTGGTGTTGATGGACCACTTACCTGTGTCCATGATGTCGTAACAGTACCACCATCTGGATCACTTACTGATGCTCCGTTTCCAATTTGAATATTTTGATTTGTTCCTGTCCAAGTTGCTGCTGCTGGATTTACTAAATTAATAATTTCTGGGGCACTACTATTAACCACAACATCTGTAGTAGAAGATGCTGTATTTGTTCCATCAGAAACATCAACTTTGAATGTATATGTTCTACTTGATGGGGTGGTGGAGGAAGAAGAAGGAACAGTCATTCCAGAAACTGTTGCTGTGTTTGCACTAGTACCAGAACCGGCTACTATTGTTGCTAGTGGAGAAGCAGGCAAAGTTTGTGTAAAATTATATGTTAATGGTTGAGAATTAGGATCAGTAGCACTTACAGTTAATGATGTACCAGCAGAACCGTCTGATATAGTTACTGATGTTGGGGTTGCAGTAAAACTACTAATACTTGGTGCGGGATTTGCGTTTACAGTTATTGTTCTGCTTGCGGATTGTGATTGTCTCCCATTATTGTCTATTGCAATAACAGAAATTGTGTATGTTCCTGCCGCTGCAAATGTTACTGTTGGATTTGATACTACTGTATTACTAAAAGAAACATTTGCAGAAGGAGAACTAGACCAAGAATATGAGGAAATTTCACCATCAGAATCTGTCGCATTTGTTGCAAAAGAAATCTGATTTATTGGAAGTGTAATAGATGTATCCAATGCTGGACTTGTTATAGAAATAGTTGGTATTACATTTCTTTTTATAGTATAAGATCTTGAGGTTCCAAGTGAATTTGGATCCCTTACTATTAAAGTAAATCCATATGTTCCACCTATTTGCGGATCTGTAAAAAATACATCAGTTTTTCCATCACTTGATGATGGAATCTGAATGTTTGGAGTTCCTGCCCCTGTGGGTCTTATTGAAGAACTTGCAAGCCAACTAAAGGTGAAAGGCCCTGCGGGGTCGTTTACATCGTTTGGTGTTATATTAAATAAACTTGTATTAAATGATGGTAACTCAAAATTTTGAACTAATGTTCTAGTCGTTTCTGTTATAGTTGGAGTAGAATTTGCAAATGCTAAGTTTTTTCCTGAAGATATTACAGTCTGACCTTCATCATCTGTTATTCTAAAAGAAAAAGTATATCCGCTAGCTGTTCCACTAGGAATTAATCTTGGTCCTAAAGTACAAGTTGAACTATATGTTGTTCCTGCGCTGCTTGTAGATGATATTGTTGGATTTGTAAATGATATATTTCCAGTATAAGTAGAAGGAAATGCATCACATGTAAATATAGGCGAAGTTAATGAACCTCCATCTGGATCATTTGCAAAACCAGTAATACCAAAACTATAAGGATTATTAAAATTTACATTATTAATTAGAATTGAAGGTAAAAATACTTGCGCCGTTGGTACTTGATTATTTACTCCAACTGAAACGGAATCTGATGTTATGCTTTGCGAAAAATCGTCAGTTGCTGTTGCAGTAAACGAATATTGTCTTGTAGTTCCATCTGAGTTCGTTTTGAATCCACTTATAGTTCGCGTCCAAGTTGTTGGACCATTTTGAATTGGTGTTATTGTTAAACCACCAAAACCGCTAGTTTCATTTATTGTTAAAGTTTGGACATCGGATGAAGTGGTTGCAGTCAATGTAACACTATTTGTTGGAAGAGTAATATTTGTGGATGAAGTATTTAATGTTACTGTCGGCGGAGCATCAGAATTCAATATAATATCTACAGTATCTTCTGCTGACGTATTTCCGTTATTATCTGTTACGATTAGTCCAAATGTATATGTTCCAAAATTACTTATTGTTGCTATAGGATTTGAAATGGTTGTAGAATTTAAAGAGGCAGCATTTTCCGGATTTGTAATTATTCTCCATGTATATGCAGAAATGGATCCTCCAGTTTGATCTGTTCCAGATCCAGTTAACTGGAACGTTTTTGGAAATACTGTCGAAGACGCAAATGTAAATGGTTGATCGGGTCCTGCGTGTGCATCTGGTTCTGGATCTCCGACAATTAATGTTCTTGTAGCAACTGATGATTCGACATTGTTTGCATCTTTTACATACACACTTATTATATGTGTTCCTTCTTTATTCAAATTAGAAAGAACTGTTTGATTTGCAGATGAAGAATTGTTTGTGCTAAAGTTAAAAGTTGTGCTTGGTCCGCTCAAAGACCAATTATATGTTAGTATTCCTCCATCTGGATCTGTTCCTACTGCTGTTAGATTTAGTGAAATTGGTAAATCCAAAGAAACACTAGATTGTGATGGATTTGTTATTTGAACAGTTGGAACTGAGTCTTGTATTTGTAAGACATCAAATTGCTGTTGTGTTGAATTATTACATAAATCTCTAAGATTTAGTGCTAATTTATATACTCCATTTGGAGTTGTTGAATTTTTTGGTCGGAGTGTTATGGAGTAAACACCCACAAATCCATCAGGAATACTTATACTTTGATCTATGATATCATATTGTGTTAATACTGTAGAAAGAGTATCACCAGCGTCTATAACTGCTGCGGCAACAAGATGACCGTTTGGATACAAAACATTAACATTTATAATAATATTATTAGTAGTTGGATTAGATAAAACCTGAACCGTTGGTTGGGTAAGAGATGGAAACCCTAAAGAAATTTTTTGTACATTGATTGTATGGGTTGCAGTATTTGAAATTTGAGAACCACTTTCCCCAATTCCAAGTTCTGTTATTGAACTAGAAAATGTATATATTCCCTCTTTTGGTATTCTAAATGTTCCTCTAATTTTTCCTTTTTTATTATTCAGTGAATCTGAAATAGTACTCAACGAACCAACTAATGTAGGTTCTGAATTTGTTGGCCAAGAAACAGGAGTTATTAGTGGATTTATTAAACTTGTAAATAAAGTGATATCATCTTCGACATCAGATTCGATAACAATATCTTTTGGAAACTCGCTACAAGAAACATCAATTGATGTTGGATTATTTGTCATACTGACAACTGGAGGCAAATTTCTATTTACAATTATATTATTTGTTACTACTCCTCTTTGTATTTCATTATCTCTTACTGTGTGTGAAATAGAGTAGGATCCAGTTTTTGTAAAATTTAATATTGGTGTTGTGGTGTTTTGTGCTGTTACATTTGTTAGAGAAGCATTAATTCTGGTAGTATAAGTTCCAAGTGATCCTCCATCTGGATCTGATGCAGTAATTTGACAATTAATTTGAAACGGTGAGTTTAATAAATTTCCAGAAGAATCTGCAAATTTGTAAAATGGAAGAGATATTTCTGGATTATAATTTATAGAAAGTATTGGTGTTAGAGAATTTATTGTGACTATAGTTCTTTTTGTGGTTTCATTATTTAATGAGTCACGAACAAATAAATCAACATAAAAATTTTCAGTAAATGGTACATTATCAAGTCCACTACTATTTCCACCCAAACCATTCGTTTTTGTATATGAAATAGTATTTCCACTCAAAGGCAAATAACCAGACGCGGGAATAGATTCGAATACTTGGCCATTATTTTCTTTAGTTAAAACCCATCTATAGGAAAGTGAATCATTATCCGGATCTGTTATATTTGATGCAGTTACTGTAAATGTTGTATCTGGAAAAATAGTAAAATTGGAACTTATATTTCCAATAACAGGAGCACCACTTCTCAGAATATTAAGAGATGTTGTTTCCGTGTCGGTATACAAATAAGAGTCAGAAAGAATACATTCGATTTCATATTGACCCTCTGCAAAAAATTTCCAAGTTTGAGAAAATGTATTATTTGTTTTTTGAACGGAATTTACACTGGAAACAAACCCGGAAGAAATAGTTTGCTGAGAAGTAAGTGGCAAAAGTCTTGGAGCAAAGACTCCATTTAAAGTATCAAATGATCCATCTTGATCGATTCCCGTCATTTCAAATGTTGCTGTTTTAAAAGTGCCAGGAGTTCCAACTTGCAATGGTGGATCACTTACTGCAAGTGTTATTGTTTGTGGGTCACTTACTGATGTTATTGTTGGCCCATTATTTGTAATTTTTATTGCTTTTACTTTTGAAGACGTATTAAAACTTGTATGTGGTTCTTCGCTTACTGTTGCAGATATTACATATATTCCAGCAGTTATTCCAGAAATAGAATTTCCTATTGGTATAGTCAATTCATTTGCTTGACTTAATATTTGCGTATTTTCTATTACTTCCAATGACTCTGGAGTATTGTTCCAGACTCCAGCACTTAGTTCTTTGTATAAACTTTTATTTACATTAACTCTTAGATTTCCTTGATTTTCTGGAATTCTAATTTTAGTAATAACATTTGTTCCAATAGAACCTGCTGTTGGATAATTAGAATTTGGTGTTCCTGTCCAATCTGTTCCAATTCCGGGTTCGAAAAATACATCAAATACTGGTTTTAAATCTTTTATAAATTGAATTGCTGTACTAACAGAAGAAGTTTCTCCTTCATCATCAGTAATTAAACATTTAACAACAATAACAAACTGATTTGGATCATCTTCGTTAATGGTAACATCGAGATTTGCTTGATTACCTGATTCTGTCAAAACTGCATCAACATTTGCTGTATTTGAATCAATAGAAAACAAGTAAGATGTTATAGATCCACCATCAGGATCCGATGCAGAAACTATAATTGGTCCTACATTTTTTGATGTTGGATAATTTACTATTTCAACAAGAATTGGTTCAAATTCTGTTATTGTTGCTTGTGGTGCATTTGATGATAATGTAACTATTTCTGATTTAGTTGTAGTATTATCTTCTTCATCTTTAACAGAAACTATTATTTCATATTTTGTTAAAGAAGTAGAAACTTGAGATAGCGGATTTGTTGTATATTCTGTTATTTGTTGATTTTGTATCAACAGATATTCGGTAAAATACACTTCATTTTCGGTTGGTAGTATTTGTTTTACTGTAACTTTG
>Ga0181343_1000681_pt1 | contig 14343 bp, 20 predicted proteins | sample Su13VDMLBSD_FD_130110 | JGI IMG/M metagenome (GOLD analysis project Ga0181343, IMG submission 130110) | Freshwater viral communities from Lake Michigan, USA - Su13.VD.MLB.S.D | ecosystem: Environmental > Aquatic > Freshwater > Lake | place: USA: Michigan | collected 2013-07-15 | reverse complement strand
GCGGTCCTGGCTTCCGGCTCGTCCGTGCGTGGACGGGCTTTACTCGTCAACCTTTGCCGCTGCAATCCAAGCGACCTTCACAGGGTCGGGCATCTTGCGGAAGTCGGTCCACTTCCGAATCACATAGCTCTCGTGGTAGGGGAATGTGTCGTCGTTCAAGTGGTCGCCAGCAATTCGGCACCATTCCGCTTCGATCTCGGCAACTAGTTCTGGACGATGGCGCCGAGTGCTGTTTAGCAATCGATCGCTGCCTGGCTTCTTTCCGGCCGTGATCCAGCGGTCGTAAACCAGCACGATTGCCCGGCAGAGATTGATCGGGTCAGCCTCCGCGTAGTAATCCCCCATCAATGGCACGGACCGCGTCGATCCGCTGCCCGATCCACTTGACGACGTTGACACAGAAGGCGTTTCCGATTGCCTTTCGTCGCTGTGGCTCTGACCAACCAACAATGTTTGTGTATCCATCTGGAATCCCCTGTAGCCTTTCCATTTCCGTGACAGTGAATTTGCGGCACATACCGCGACCAATTAACCCGATGCCCTCACCGCCCTGCTGTGATCGCAAGGTGGGCACAATCTCAACTCCGTACTTGGGTGTTTCGTCGCCTGTCCAGCCAAGTAGCTGCTGATCGCTTTCGTCAGGTGATTCGCCTTCCCGTACTTGAGGAGACGCTCCTGCAGGCGAATCAAACTGTGGTCCGTCAAAGAGAACTGCTGCAGCTCGGCGCCAGTCTCGATAATGTCCGACAACAAACACACGTCGGCGTCGTTGGGCGACTCCAAAGAACTGTGAGTCCAGAACTCGGTAAGCGAGCCCATACCCGAGTTTTGCCAGCGATAAGAGGAAGCACCCAAAGTCGCGTCCCTGGCCGGATCGCAACACGCCAGGGACATTTTCCCAGACGACCCACCGAGGACGTACTGAATCAAGGACCCGGCTGAATTGCAGGGCAAGCTGACCACGAGGGTCATCCATGCCTCGCTTTGAGCCTTGTTCGCTGAATGACTGGCACGGCGTCCCGGCAATGACAAGGTCAACTGCCGGTGCGTTTTCGATTTTCGTGAGATCGCCAAGGTTGGTGACATGCGGATAGCGTTCTTTCAGCAAGGCACAACAAAAGGGATCGACTTCCGAAAACCAAACTGGCTTCCACGATTTCGGAAACGCCAGTGAAGCGGTTTCGATACCGCTGCAGATCGAGGCGTAGCGCATTAGGTCGCCTCCCACCAATCCGCCCACAACGTCATCACCATCGCCCGCTGCTGCGGACTACAGGCGTCGAACAGTTGGCGAGCAACGTGGAGCTTGTCGGGGTGCGATGTGATCAGCTGTTGCAACTGATCGTTGTTTGGCTTCGGTGGCGTGGAATTCGTTTTCGACGACGGCTTAGATTGACTCTTGCCAGCCAGTTCCTTGACCTTCGCTGGCGTTACTTTTTCGCCGGTCGCCGCAAGCTCTATCGCAGCCTCGCGAACCTGCTCTGGCTGACGTGCGAGATCAAACACCGTCCGCATTGGCTGGCGTTGTAAAACTGTTTTACAACGGTCGTCTTCGCCAAATGCCCGATAGCAAGCCATGTAGTTGTTGGCCGTCATGCGGGTGAACGTGAACTCTTTCGCCACCCAGGCGCCGAACGTACCGCGGTTGTGGTTTGCCAGTTCTGCATTTGCTGCATTGAGCCGCTCACCGATTGCAATCGCACCGTCCAAGTTGGTCTGCTTGTGCAACTGGCGAATCTCTTCTGCCAACGACGCCAAGTCGCTTTCCAACGTGTCGATCGCCTCCGCTGTTGCAATCATGGCAGGCTCCTTCGCTTCGCTTGTAATCCGTTTACCCAGACACCGCGCATCAATGCGGTGCTGTTACTTCTCTTCCGAAAACAACCACGCAATAACTTCAGCGCCCTTGAACCGCAGTTCACCGCCCTTGAGCGTTGGCTTGACGATTCCCGACGAACGAGCGTCATCTAGTTGCCCGCGAGACAAGCCCCAGATCTTCTTGGCGCCTTTGATTGTGCAAACGTCGTCGGGGCGAATGATGCCTTCCGCTTCGGTGTGGGTGCGGGTTTTGGTTTCGGTGGTCATGCGCGAGACCTCCGATCGGCAAGAAGTTGTTCGGCGATGCTGTCTCGCCCTCCGCCATCGCTTGGCAAGAGAACGCCGTCGCGCATCAGGTCGCTTTCGGTTTCTTTTCCAGTGCGAACCAGATACATCAGGCTGTTGTAGCAATTGCGATGATCGCCACGAACAATCTCTTTGTTGCCGTAAGCCTCGCCGCAAAGCAGGCACTTCTTCGCCTTCACCTTGCTGGTTACTTCCTCGTCAACCGATTTTTCTCGTTTGATCTTTACCACGTCGAACTCCCTCGCGACGCGAAACTCGATGATGCTCATTTGAGCCCTTTCGTTTCGCCGTCCTTGATGTCGAAGACTTTCGCAATCCATCACCGCGTCAGTCGTGTGGTGAAATGTATCGATACTCGATCTAGTTGTCAACTAGTTTTCTGCGAGTCCTAAGCACGATTAATCATATTTTCTGTAAGTCTTTTGGCAGCAAGGGATTGCGTTTTTGGGTTTTGCTTGTTTTGATAGTTGGCATGTTGAATTCGCAACAAGAACTCGTTGACAAACTTGCCGCGACTATCGCTTCGATCAACGAAGTAATGGCTGACATGCGCGGCGAGTCGCCATTCAAGGTGGCGGTAAACACTCGCGAGCAAGTCCTGGCGATCCTTTCGCAAGGCAAGTGTCTTAATGGAGCCCACGAGATTCCTAAGGGGATGGCTGTTGTTAGGGGCATGTGCCGCGAATGTTACAACGCCGCAAAAGCTGCAGGATTCACCGAATACACGCTGGTAACTCTTGGTCTGCTTACTGTTGAAAAGTCAAAGGGCGGAAGGAAAAGAACGCTTCGCGAAAGTCCTCTGCGGCAACTGATCGAAGGAAGATCGGTAATTCCAATTGAGGCACCACCAGACGCAAAGGCTTCCGCCCAAATGGCTTTGGACGATGCCACTCGAAAAGGCTTGAACACGCCGGACCAGACTAGTCAATGACGCTAGCGACTATGCCGCCCATGAGGATTATTCCTGCTGGGTGTTGCGCCGGGCAAACAGGAGCGAGCCCGCCTTTGATCGCAACAAGACGTTGGCGGAGATGCACCATGTTGAAGTTCGCTTTGGGAGAGAAGACAGGCTTTTGGTATCCGAAGGAAAACAGATTAGGGGCTGACATCGAATGGACGTGGCGCGAGATTGTGACAACTGCGATTCGTCGGCTTTCAAAGAAGCCGCTGAGCCTGCAGGCGCTGCAGGATCGCCCGTATCTGAAGCGAGGCGAGGTGTTGATTTACGGGCTAGAAAACGGCGAGCCGAAGAAGTTTTACCTATCAGCGATGCGAGGCTTCGATGCCGACGTACAACTGCAGTTGGTCGCAATGGATTGGTCGCACCCCGACGATAGCCCCGAGCCTCTGGGTAGGTGCTTTGCGCTGAACCCAAGCGAACTGGGCGTGCTGAATGAAACGATATTGCTCCTACGAAAGTCGCTGAAACTGCCGTCCAACTACAGCCTGCGAATTATGCCAGTCGAGGTGCCGCATGATTAACGTCCTCACCCGCAAAAAGCGCAACCGCCCGACGTACCAATTGTACTACCTGGACCCGACAACAAAGCGTGAAGTCTCGCGCACCAGCGAAGCGACCACGGCGAAGGATGCCGAGCGAGCGGCACGCGATTGGGAGAATGAGCTAAACGACTTCCGTGGTGCCGATGGTGATTCATGGGATTACTTTCGGCTGCGGTTCAGGGACGAGCACCTGGTTTCACTGTCTGACGGTGGCTCAAAGGCTTACTACACGGCGCTTGAATCCTACGAGTTGGAAATGAGCCCCAAGTCTTTAAAGCAGGTCACGGCGTCTGCCATCAGCGAGTTCAAGGGAAAGCTACTGAGCCGCAAGAAGCCGGTGTCGATGAACACGATTGCCAACTACCTGACGCACCTGCGCAGCGCCCTCAACTGGGCTGCGTCGGTGGGGGTGATTAAGGCTTGCCCCAACATCTCGATTCCGCAGGTTGGAACGCGGCGAGTGAACCGCGGCCGGGCGCTAACTCAACTGGAATTCAACAAACTTCTAGGGGCGTGTGCCGAACGAGTCGGCGAAGCCTATGCCGAACCGTGGCGACGATTCCTAACGCTGCTGTGGCTCTCTGGTTTGCGCATCAATGAAGCCTGCGCTCTGTCGTGGGATTCTCTACCGGTGCAGGTGGCGATGGATGCCCAGCCGTACCCGTGCCTGATCTTCCTTGTTGAGGGTCACAAGAACCGAACCGACGAAGCGATTCCGATGGCACCCGATTTCTACGACTGGCTGAATGAGACTCCCGCGATAGATCGTCGCGGCTTGGTTGCTCCGCTAGCCACAGAGAAGGGGCAGCCGTTCAACGTGAAGAAGGTCGGGCTGAAGATCTCCGAGATTGGCGAACTTGCCAAAGTCGAGACGCCGAGCGGGCTCGCTACAGCTCACGATCTGCGCCGAAGCTTCGGCCAGCGCTGGGCTGCTAAGGTACGTCCGCTGACACTAAAGAAACTCATGCGCCACAGCAGCATGGAAACAACTCTTAAGTTCTACCTAACATTGTCTGCAGCAGATGCTGGCCAAGACTTGTGGCAAAATGTCCCGAGAATTGTCCCGAAAACAACTTCGCTTCGGGTTATTGGCGAATAGAACACCCTTAAAAACAAGGCGATTTTCGCGTGCAAGCTACTAATAAATTCCGTGATAAAGATTTCGAATCAGTCTCCTAGCCATTCGGATACCCTCCGTAGATAAGCACTTACGACGAATCCGGCTTACCTTGTCCCGTCAAGTGTCCCGAGTCGGGAAGTGCTTGACAGAATGGAGAAGGATACAACATTACTGAGAAAAGAAAAGAGCAGCGAAAACGCGGCCAAGCTGGCCGACTTTTTGGGGATCGTGGTGAGCTTTAAGCCGAAGTGAGTTGCTTTTCGGGTGGGGAAAAGAGAGGATGCCGCGACTATGAAGCCTCAAGAGCCGTTGCCGTGTTGGTTTCCGAATCTGAGCGAAATATCGGGCAGCCTTTTCTTGCTCGCAGCGCTCGTGAATTTGCTTTTGGCGATGGACGCGCCATATACCGTCCTCGCGTGGATTGGGCTGGCCATCGCAAGTTTTACGCTTGGTGTTCTGTGGAGAATCCACGAATGGCAGCGATTCAAAATCCAACTTGATCGTCAAGATGAACCAGCCCCGCCGCCTCTCTATCGCACGGATGATCGATGACGCGCAAGCACTACACGCTGCTGATGATCTTCGCCACGGTCGGCCTCTACGTAGTCGGCGGCGTGTCGTCGTTCAGGTTCTGTTTCTGCACCTTTCAGGACTCAATCATCGCAACCACTTGGCAGGACTACTTGACCTGCGGCATCTACGTCATGGGCTGGCACGCGGCGTCGTGGCTTCCCCTGATTCTGCTGCTTTGGTTTCTGTGATGGAGATCGCCGGCCACTTCCCAATTGGGCAAGTTTCGGTAGCCATCCGAGCCTTGGCCGAGAGGAAGCAACCGCACTTGCCGCAGCGATTCAACAGCGGCTGATATTCGGGGCAGACTTTGCAGATCGCGTTACACTCGGCTAGTTCTTCAGTCGTGCGGAGCGGACTACCGGCTGCAATCCATTCGGCGGTTGCTTTGCTGACTTGCTTGACCTGGGCGACGAACGTCCCCGCCTTTCGTCGCTGGTAATTATCCCGCCCCCAGCAGACGGCGCATTGGTCTTTGCTGAACGGCTCGCCACCGCGGAAGTTGCCGCACTGACAATGGATGTTGTTTTTCATTCGGTGATGACAAGGTGAATAGTTCCGGTTCCGCACACAGCAAATCCTGCGTCGTACACAGTGACATCAATGTCACCTTCCCAGTAAAACGGGTCGCAGACTAACCCCGTGAGTGGCCAGTCGTCCGTAGGCTCAAAGAAAATTTGGCATAGAGTGGCGGGATCACGGACATAGATTGCTTCGCTGTCATACACAAATACCCCATCGTCGCACCTGAGCACTGAAAATTCAGCGGTTCCGATTGCAGGATCTTCGAGCCAGAATGTTGATACATCGCCGCACGCAGTTTCGCCGCCACCATCGCCAAACGATCCAAGCGCAGTGATTGACGGAAGGCAACCCGCATCGCATGTTTCGCCGCCGTCCAATGTCAGGGCGCTGATTGTGATAAAAAGTGGCTTGTTCGCAACACCCTCGCAGCACGGCGTACACCCCTCATCGCAGCAGCAAGTCGCATCCATCGCGATCGTGCCGGTCGCCTTAAACAGAATCGTTCCGCTGGTTTTGAATTGCACGGCCACTAGCAGTCGTCCCCGGTATGCCACGTCTGCCAGCTTGGCGCTGTCGTTGTGCAAACCTCAGCGTAGATCGTTAGTTCTTTCTTTTGCAGCGTCAGGCCGCTCACCTGAACATCGACCATCACCGTTTTTGAATGCTTTGTCACATCGACCACTTCCCACGCTGGCTGCGGCATCGTGTTGTTGGCACGACGTAAGAGAACTACGTCGTTGTTCAATCCAGCATGGCCGCACGTATTCGCCGGCGCAGTGGGCGCAGTCGGTGGGTCGCCAACATAATCGCCGGTTGGCCTGACAACAAAGGTATCGATGCTCATGCTGCTGGCGCATGAATCGGCAGTCAGCAGCGCCCCCGCGAACAACGCCACTCGCTGGCAACTCACTACGCGATAGTATCCGCTGTGGTAATCGTAAACAGCTGTTCCCTTCGCGCCGCTATGGACGTCGGGGAACTGCTCCTGCGGATCGCGAACGTCGAGCGTTGTGCCAGGGTTCTTTCCTTGATGGTCGTACCAGTTCACCGCCACAGGCATTCGATTGGCCGTCGTCTCGCCCATGTACCCGATGCTGGTGAACTGAATTGTTTGCGCGATCTGTTCCATCCAGACGATGTCATACTTCTTTCGCTCTACGTCGTCTTCCTCGTCTTCTTCATCCTCGCCGGGATCGGTGTACGATTCGCCGCGGGCGATTGCGAAACCCTGATAGCCCGTCAGCCCACGCCACATCCCCTCTGATCGATATGGGTCGTAGACTTCGATCTCAACTGCCGGGTCATTGTCTTCCCATACACTAGTGCCGATGTCGGGCTGCATGAGCTTGGCCTTGGCGTGGCCAGTTAGTAGCAAGTCTTCGAGCAGTTCGAAGCGAACGAGCCCTTCGCCAAATCCTTGCGGAATCAGCACCCACTTATTTTCACTCCACAGCACCAGCACTTGCGATTCTGCAGGCAGCGTTTCGCCTTCCTTCAGAAAGAACTCGGCAACGTCAGCGATGACCATTGCTGACTCTTTCCACTCTTCATCATCGGTCGACCAATACCACACGGTGACATCGACAACATCACCAGCCGGTAGGTCGGCGTTTGTCTTGCCAAAGAACCGGCCTTGCCGTGGTGGCAGCGGCATCGCCTCGCGTACTGGCCTGCGCGCTAGCTCACGTTCCATCTGAGCTAGTTTTCGCTCAAGTTCTGCAATCCGGTTATCGGCAGTTTTCATGCGTCTAACTCCGCGAATTGAGTTAGATACGTGGCAGTGCCAGCACGCATGTCAAACGTGCATTTGGTAACGACGCTGTTGATCGTCTCGGAATTCTGAGCCCCGCCAACGGTCAGAACTAGCTCGCCGCGGGACCGGACAACGGAAAGGTCGCGAATCGTGACTTGGATTGACTTACGCTCTTGCCCGTACCACTCGAAAGATGAGCGGGCCACGTTCAACAGGAAGCCGGTATCGTCGCGAACGTAGCCGCCGACAGTTGTATGGACGTTGCCTTGGCTGTCGATATCGATCACGGTGCCGGGGACAAGATAATCCCGCCGTGCGTTCGGTACGGTAATCTTAAGGATCTTCAGCGTGTCAGGATTGGCCAGGATAACGGGCGGGTAATACGCTTCAATAAACCCATCGCCCTCGGCGCACACCGTAGCGTAAATGTAGTTGTAATCAATGGATGCTTCAGCGTCGGTTGCGTCGTCGTCGTCAATCGGGGTAAACGTGGTTTTTGCAATTTGATGAGCCATAGGCGCATCGATGATGATGCCGAACGCGTCGTCCTGCATCCGCAGATTACAGCCCCAGTGACGCCCACCGCTTTCCATTTCCACATCAATGCCGCCGCGGCCAGGTCGATCAAGAAAGAACGCCCGCTCACCCGTTGGTTCGTAGAACGCAAATGGACGCTGATACTCCCATTTGCTGCCGGTCCTCATTGCGTCGGTAAATGTCACCGGGTTCGTGTAGTCGTGCTCCAACCGCAGCGGCAACTTGTCTTGAAGCCGCAGTCCAGGCCACCACGAGGGCAAAGTCGAATTGATGTTGAATGTTGGCCAGATTGCATACGCACCCACCTTGCCATTGAACGTGGCTGGCGGGATGCGGAAGTAGCGAAACACTTTCTTTACAGCATCGACACTGCGGGCTTGTTGATTGGCTGTGTGCCGATAGGTCGAATCATCAGACGCGATGTAAGCAGCATCGGCCGTTGCGCCTGCTCGATATATATCTTGCTGGGCTGTAGTCCAGTCTTGTTCGAGCAAACCGTTCTGGATGCCAACTGTAAAGCATCCGCTTGGCGGCTCCCCTTGCGCTACAACTTGATCGAATCGCGCGGCATCGTCGGTGGCAAGGGTGAACCGCTGGACGAGGTTGTTCCGGTCGAAATCCCAGTTCGCCGTGTTCGTGTTCGCCGGGATGGTTGTGCCATCAGCCAGCAGCACCGGGTTGGCATTGAATGTGAAGATATCGATGAACGGAAATTCAAGTCCGTTAAGGCTGCGAACGTGAACGCACCACCCCATTAGCCGGCGACGATCGATCAGTTCGTTCATCACTTGGAAGAACGTTTTCCCTTGAACATTCAGCACCGGCTTGTAGGGCTTGAGGATATTCAGGTCGGCAAATGCCGCTGACCACAATAGGCTATCGACACCCGTTTTGTCGGTCGGCACTTGGTACAGCATCAGGTAGCGGAAAATTTGCGCCGCCGTCCATTCTTCTGCTTTATCCTTGTGCAACGTCTCAGCAAAGATATTCGCCCCCTTCGCACCGAAGCCGAGGGCCGCTTTCTTCATGTTCCCTTGCCGCTCACCCGAGGATGGCAAACCAGCCCCCAGGTTGAACCCAATCGCCCGATTGATCTTCTGCTCACCGGCCGAGGTGGCAACGTAGGACGTTTCGATTTGCTTCCGCTGCAGTAAGAATTCCAGCCCGCGGCAAATGAAAGTCTGCTTGCCACGAATCACCATCTGCCCGTTGACTTCGTGCTCGCCACCTCGCTCGTTCATCTGATCGATACAGATGCCGTGCCACGTTGACCCGTTCTCAACAACGATCTTGACGTAGCGGTCTGACAAGTCGAGCGGAGTGTACACAGCGTAATCGTGGGCACCCATCCGCATGATGTTACCGTAGTTGTATTCCAGGGTTGCGTCCGACGTATCGGGACCGCACGCAAACGAGAACTGCGGGGCGCGAAGATGCTGGCGCAAGAACCAATCGTCAGCCCATAGCTGCTTGGTGTAGACCGCGTGCGCTTTGAAAACGTTTGGTTCGTGCATTAGCCGAGCAAGATCGTGAGTTGGAATTGCTGAGTCGTTGTTCCGGCGACGGCGATAGTCCGATCACCAGATGCGACATCAGGAGTGGCGTCGTTGAAAAATTCCATCCACGAGCCACCCGTATAAACCGGCTGCGTCCAGCTTGAACCGCGCAGGGCATAGCCATTGCTTGCGCCTTCGCTGAATGTCATCGTGTTCGCCCCCAGGTTCTTCACTCGAATGAACTGCACCTTCAGTCCGGTTGCGGCGATGGCCACGCCGTTCGTTCCGGTTTCGGTGGTCAGGTCGATTGTGTATGCGCCAGCGGTGAGCGATATGGTTTTGCAGATGACCTTGGTGATGGGTGGCGTGCTGGTGGCACTTAGTCGCACCTGCGTATTGAACGCGTCGAAACTGATCTGCGGCGAGGTAGCACCATCCGCGCCTGTAAGCGTTTCCTGCGGCGTTGCGGTAAAGACAATAGTTGCGTCGACTGCCATTGATTGACTTCCTTAGATATGCACTGCGATAAGTTCCCAGCGGCATTCGAGTAGTGCCCCTGCGTAGGCGGATTGTTTGTTTCCGACAGCCGTTGAAATCGCCTGGCGGTTTAGTTTCGTGACTGAGAGAACTTTGAACCGATCGAACAGAGCTTCGCCATCTTTGATGATCGACACCGAGCCCTGCGCTACCAGTTCCTTGTACAGACGCACCACAAGATCGGCGTGGAGCAGATCGTTGCAGTCGGTTACAGTGACGAGGGAGAACGCGTTCGCCTTGTTGCCTTCGTCGGTGAATTCAAAACCGTCAACGCCCGGCCACGAGTCGATGCTGATGGATGCCTGCGACTCGTCCGGCTCGCCGTTGATGGCGATAAAGTTGAACGTCGAAATTCTGTTGACTTTGTAGGCCACGGTTATTCAGTGTGTTGGTCGATGTTTTTTGTGACTTTGCCCTTTTGATCCACTCGCATCCCCTTCATCTCGCGAACCAGCTCTTTCATAAGCTCACTCAAGATGGCGACTGATGCCTGGTTCGCTGTGCGGGTTTCTTCTGGCAACTGCGGATCTTGCAGTTTCCTTCGATGCTGAATCAGGCTGTCCAATGCCGCCACGCGCGGATCAGCACCCATGCCTGTTCCAACGTCAAACCGCATCGCGTACTTACCGCGATCCGTTGAACTTGCCCCTGTGGCTAAAAGGACTTCATTCATGCGGCTGCGCATCGACGCATTACGCGCACCTGGCACGTCGGCAAGCTCAGCTGCGTTGGTAGCTGCGGCAAATCCGCGATCTGTCTGTGCCAATTGCTGGATATCGCTTCCATAGGCAGACTTCAGCCAGTCGCCGGTTAGTCCAGCCATCTCGGCATCAGTTCCAAATCCGCTGAGGTTTGAGCGAAGAAGCTTGTCGGCTTCCGAGCCCTTGGTGACGAGTTCCTTAAACGCGATTTCGGCGTGCGTTGGAATGTCTGCCTTGGGCTTGCCAGCTCCGGCGCCCTTGTACCACTTCTTCAAAAGTTCGGGGTTGTTCTGCAGGGCGGTAATGTGTTCGAGCGGCGAGCCTTTTTCCCCGTAGATGCGATCAAGTTCGCTGGCGATACGGGTGGCTGAGCCTTGTGTCTTGTCGCCTTGCTGATCGTTCATCAGCGTTGACAGCGTAGTATTCAGCGCCATCGCTTCATTAGCAGTGCCGCCGTAGCCCTTCACGCTGACCGCACCTGGAATCAGGTTCTCTGCGATCTTCGGCGTACTGCGAAAGCGGGCCTGTTTGCCCATCGCGAGAATGGCCCCCATGTTCACCCGCTCATCCATTGAGCCAGTGAGGCGGGTTGCATCGCCAAGACCGCCTGCGATCGTCTGGGCCTCTGCAGGGTTCTCGGGCGAAACCATCATCGCCAGTTCGACGTTGCGGCGCAGTTGGTCGTTGCTCTGGTTGCCCTGAGCGCTGCTGGCATCGGCAATAGCCTGTTGCACAGCTGAAACTGTTTGCCCGGTTCGCTGTGCCATGCCGCCGACTTGGCTACGCCAGTAGCCGTGATCCTGCGGCGAAACATTTCGCAACATCGCCATTTCAGAGTTGGCGGTGCTGATGACTGTCCGTGATGCTTTCTGCTGACGTTCAATCACAGCATCGTATTCGGACTTGAGAACCCTTACAGCCTGCGTAAGCACTCCAGCAATAGCCGCAGCACCTGACATCGACCGAACGAACCCCGCAGCCATCGCTTCGCCTTGCTTAGCGCTCCTGGCGAACGCGTCACCCTGCTTAGATCCGGCTTCTGCGGCCCGCTTCGATGCTTCGACGAGCTTGGCCTGAGATGCAATAAGCTTCTCGTTCTCTTTCACTACCTTGTTGTAGGCAGCGAGAGCGCCTTTCGGATCGCCATCGATATCGAAAACCAGCCCGTCAGACATCGTTTTCCTTTATGCTTCCGCCAGCGGCAACGAACAGCTCGCCGCGGGACGGTCGGAAATGGGGGAAACGTCCGGCAAGCCAGTTGAGGAATTCGATTGTTCGGCTGTCAGCTGCTCGCTTTTTTTTTGCACCTGAATCAGTTCGCGCACGCGCTCGAAGTCGACCGTCACCATCAGGATCGGTTCGACGTTTTCGCTGTCGACAAGATTGAGTAGCCGCTGTTCATTTGGTCCGAATCGGTAGTTGATGCCGATTGCATCCACAGCCAGTTCGTGGGCGCGAATTTCGAGTATCTCTTTGCCCGCATAGATAAAGTCAGCCACTTCGGCAGTTGCATCCCAGTAGCGGCGATAGGCTGGCTTCAGCGTTTTGATGAGCCTCCCGCCCTCTACGTACTGCGATTGCGGCAGTGACGTTTCGCCGTCCGGTGCTCGAATCACCGGGATCGAATACACGTTGCCGTCAGCCAATTGCATTTTGCAGCCGATATACGCCTTCGTTCGCTGCATGTCCTTCGGCGTCGCTGGGTAGTCGTTATGCAAGCCGATCCACAGCTTTGCGCCGTCGTCAATCGCGTGCCACGTTTGCTGCTCAGGGAAGTAGCCGAACCGTGGCGGCATATCTCTGTTGTCGCAGTAGCAAACGATCGATCCTGAGCCACCGCCAGGACCGCTGCCGAGCACTTCGTTAAACGCCAGCGATTCTGGCTTAACGTCTGCGAACACTTCGGCCAACCCAGCCGCTTGTAAGACGTTTCGACGCTGGGCCGCCGACGTATCGCGCGTGATTTGAATGCCGGGCAGAAAGTAAATTGGCTGGGCCATTAGGAAATAACTCTTCTGCGTTTCTGCAGTCGATAGGTTCTAAATTCTCGAAGGATAAATCTCTTGAATTCGGCAATCAGGAACTTTGCTTCCTCGTCTGTTAGTGCAACCAGTTCCCGCTTTTTGTTTGGTTGGTTCGTTCCCGCTTTGAAGTTCAACCGCATGTAATTGGGGCCACGCATTTCGACTCGTGCCCGCGTCGGAAAGCCACGAACAACAGCACCGGAAAGCAGCTGCCGCATCATGTCGCCGGTCAGCACGTTGTCGACCACGCCCCCAAGTGCGGCCTTGCCTCTTGCTGCCAACTTCCGTTTCTGTTCTTGGTACTTCCTGCTCCGCGGCCGGTGGTTGTATTTGTGCTTGGCTTGAACGGTGAAGTGCTTTGGGAAAAAGTTCTTGAACCAGTAGTTACCGATGTGAGCGAATGCTTTGCGGCATATCACCCGAAAGGCATCACGCGCCACGTCAGGCGGCTTGTTCTCCTTCACCGTGATCGATAGCCGTGGGATCATGTAGTAATTGCAACCGCGGTCGATGTGAGGATGATCGGCAGTGCGGTGTCGCTGGCCGAAATCGGATTGAGCATCAGCGTGGTCGAGTTGATCGACATCCCATCGCCACCGGTGCGTCCGATGCACGCCAGGCCATCGGGCACCGAGAACTTGATGTGCTCCGCGGTCGCGTTGGCCACATTGCCAGTTCGGCTCTTTTTGCGGAGATAGAGCGAGCAACTGGAGATATCGAACGCCAGCCCCGCGCTCCAAATACCTGACGGAATCACGTCAACCGTGACTTGCGGCGTCATTTGCAGTTGAGCGTGGAACGTGTTGTACAAATCGCCCGATCCACCCCCCTGGAAGATGTTTTGCCCGAAATTGATGTCGAGGTTTTGCGGGCCGTCCAGTTCGGAGCTATTCAGATACTGCGGGCCGAGCGTGAAGTGCTCGTCGCTTGCCGGTGTACCCGAGAGCGCCACCGAGCCGGTATAGGCCAGCGGTGCATTTGTCCCGTCGTAGCTGCAATAGATCGTGCATTGCGCCTGAGCCTCGCCGCCGTCGTGGCTGGCCGTGATTCGCTCCAAGACGAGGAATGCCTTTGTCGCTCGCAAGCGATGATGTAGCGTGCTGGCGGACGCACCGCGGTTGCTTTGGTCGGCGGTCGCCTTGAAATACAGATCCGTGTTCGATCCGCTCAGGTCCGCAATGCCATCAGCGCCGGTCAAGTCCAAGATCGTTTTGATCTGCGGCGTTGTGAACCGCTTCGTTGGGATCACGCGCGCAACGCTAGCGAACTGCGGGAACGGTTGGCCCGCGGCGTGAGCGATGATCGTTTGGATCGATGGCGAGACTTCTTGCGAAGTGAATTGGCTGATGAACGTGGAGCCGTTCAGGATGCCGTGCAGAATATCGACGTTTGCTAGAGGCATAGTTATTTCCTAAACACCCGGTCCCCACTCAATCAGATAAACCGATTTGTG
>Ga0181343_1000680_pt1 | contig 14371 bp, 8 predicted proteins | sample Su13VDMLBSD_FD_130110 | JGI IMG/M metagenome (GOLD analysis project Ga0181343, IMG submission 130110) | Freshwater viral communities from Lake Michigan, USA - Su13.VD.MLB.S.D | ecosystem: Environmental > Aquatic > Freshwater > Lake | place: USA: Michigan | collected 2013-07-15 | reverse complement strand
GATCAACAATATGGCCATGCTCTACGACAAGGGCAAGATCAACGGGGTGCTGATCGTAGCGCCCAAGGGCGTGTACCGCAACTGGTACGACACCGAAATCCCTAAGCACTTACCCGAGCATGTCGTCTATCGCATGGCCATCTGGTCGCCCTCGCCCAGGAAGGCAGAGCAGCGTGCGATGGACGAGCTGTTCAGTGTCACGGAGGACCTCAAAATCCTGGTGATGAACGTCGAGGCCTTCAGCACCGCCAAGGGCACGGCCTTTGCCAAGCGGTTCCTGCTGGTGCATGACGCGCTGATGGCGATCGACGAGAGCACAACCATCAAGACGCCTGGCTCTACGCGCAGCAAGAACACGGAGAAGGTGGGCCGTGGTGCGCGGTTCAGGCGCATCATGACGGGCTCCCCGGTCACGAAGAGCCCGATGGACTTGTACCAGCAGTGCGCGTTCCTCTCTGACGGGTGCTTGAACGTGAGCAGCTATTACGTCTTCCAGGCTCGCTACGCGGTGACGGTGGAGCGCCAACTTAACACGCACAGCTTTAAGCAGATCGTGGGCTACAGACGCCTGGACGAGCTCAAAGAGAAGCTCGACCGCTTCGCGTTCCGCGTGAAGAAGGAGGAGTGCCTGGACCTGCCGGACAAGCTCTACGTCAAGCGCGAGGTGGACCTCACTGACGAGCAGGCCAAGGCCTACAACGAGATGCGCACCATGGCGCTTGCGCAGGTCAACGGCGGCCTGGTGAGCACGGTCAATGCGCTCACGCAGATCATGCGCATGCATCAGATCGTCTGCGGCCACGTGAAGATGGACGACGGCACTGTGATGGAGTTGCCCAACAACCGCATCAAGGAGCTCTTGAATGTGGTTGAAGAGACGGATGGCAAGATCATCATCTGGGCCAACTATCGCCACGACATTGAGGCCATCAAGATAGCCCTGGCCAAAGAGTACGGCATGAACACCATCGGCACGTACTACGGCGACACCGACGATGATGAGCGCAAGCGCGTGCTGGAGGAGTTCCAAAACCCTGACAGCGAGATGCGCTTCTTTGTCGGTAACCCAAGCACGGGCGGCTACGGCCTGACGCTGACAGCGGCCAGCACGATGGTCTACTTCAGCAATAGCTTTGACCTGGAAAAGCGCTTGCAGTCCGAGGACCGTGCGCACCGCATCGGTCAGACGAAGAACGTGACCTACATCGACCTGATCTCGCCTGGCACGGTGGACGAGAAGATCGTCAAGGCACTGCGCGACAAGATTGACATTGCAACCCAAGTGTTGGGAGAGGACCTCAAGACATGGCTCATCTGATCCCCTTTGATCACAGCTTCATGTACAAAAAGCTCGAAAGAGTGGACACGTCGTCTGGACGTGTCTACAAAACCGAGAATGCTGTACATGTCCCGTCAGTCACCACGATCCTGGACAAGACCAAGGACAAGAGGTCCCTTGATGCGTGGGCCGCGCGCGTGGGCCGGGAGGAGGCGGATCGGATCAGGACTGAGGCAGCCCACGTCGGCACGAACATGCACGCAACGCTGGAGGCCATTCTTGATGGCACGCCAATGAAGTTTGGCACGGACTGGTTGGCTATGCGTGGGCACGAGATGGCGCTGAAGCTGGCCAACACCTACTTCAAGCAGCTCACCATGGTCTACGGGACAGAGATCAACCTGGCCTACCAGGACCGCTACGCGGGGACGACGGACTTGGTGGCGGAGTATCGAGGCAACTTGGCCATCGTCGACTTCAAGCAGTCGGTCAAGCCCAAGCGCCACGAGTACATCACCGACTACTTTCACCAGTTGGCGGCGTATGCCATCGCGCACGATGACATGTTTGGCACCAACATCAACTTCGGCGCGGTGCTGGTGGCCGTGCAAGACGGCACCACTCAGGAGTTCACTACGACGGGCCGAGAGTTCCAGGACTTTAAGGCCGCGTGGATGAAGCGGCTGGAGCAGGCCGAAGCCCTGATACGAGGCTAGTGGGCTACTGCTTGCTTTTCGACAGCATGGTGGCCGCGATTTGCAAGAGCACTCGGTATGCTCCAACATCCGGCGGCTCTTCTTTCCACCCCACAGTTATCTGACCCACGAATTTTCCTTGCTCAGGCGGGACGCTGATACGGCAGCCGTAAACCATACCCTGCTCTATGTACCACAGGCCGATCTCGCTTTGGGCGGTCTTGTAGTGGCCACAGGGAATCTCTCCCGCCATGAGCGTCACCACGTCGGCATTGTTTGCTGCGTTGGCTGTAAATAGGCCGACATCCAGCCCCTCATGCGTTTTGTCGCGGCCGTCGCGGGTGTAGGCGCGGTACAGGATTCTGGTTCCAAAAACGGGGTTGACTTTGAAGACCGCCACCACTGCAGCTCCGGTGTTCTTGAACAAATGCGCGACGGCATCTTCTACGCGATCCTCAGCTATGGAGGGCAACTTTTTTTGCTCCTTATACGCGCCGATGAGGAACTCTTGGTTTTGCCAAACGAAGTAGCCTGTGAATGCAAAGACGGCCATCAACACAAGCGCGAACAACTTGAATGGCGAGTCGACATACTTGAGGACCTTGTCAAGAATGCTTGAGGAGGTGGTTTCGTCGCTCATACGTGCATGATGATGTAAACGAATCCGATCAAAAACGAAACAAACCCAACGGTGATGAAGATGTACAGCGTCATCATCGCCATCTCTTGTCTACGCTTTAGCTTTGCGGCCTTCTCTTCGGCCTCTCGCTTTTTTCTCGCCCGTTGAATCTCCATGTGTTTTTGCAGAAACAACGTCCACAGCTCTGGGTAGCCCCCGTAGATCAACTGGTGTTTTAGGTGTTCCATGTCTTCACGCAACTTATTTTGTTTCATGACGATTTCCATTGCCTGTGCGGCATCGGACTTCCCGGCGTTGGCCTCGTTAGCGGCCCGATTAACAACATCGGCTGACTCAAAGAGCGCCGAAAACTCTTTAATACAGGACGTTACGTCTTTGCCGAGCTTGAGCGCTTTTTGAATTCCCGCAACTGCCGACTGCGCCGTCGCAAACGCCACGCCGATAGATACGGGATCAATCATGATAAGCCCGTGGCTACGTCGGGGGTTGCCCTTGCGACGCCATCGCGCTGATGGTGTCAAACGGGAAGAGCGACTGCATCATTGCGCGAGCATTGGGCCCGGAGGGCGCAGCAGAGCCTTGCTGTCCACCACCAGGAGGCCTGGGAGCGGCAGGCGGCTGATTCGTGAGCCCCGGCACACCGCGCGTGCCTGGCGCAGGGGGAAGAATCCTTTCATCCCTCGGGAGCATGCGCAATTGTCTTGCGGCTCTTCCTTCTGGGGTGTAGGGGGCCTGCTGTAGCCCCCTGTTTTGCCTGATGCTATCCGCGTTGTAGTAAAAACGCTCCATGCCCGCAGGGGTCGGACCACGTGAGTTGAACTCAGGCGGGAGTTGCGACGGACGCGGTTCCTCAGGGGAGATGTAGTTGAGCGCAGGGGTGACGGCGGTCTTGCCGACAGATACGCCCATGGCACCGAGCTTGTCCAGGAGCCGGTTGTAGATGCTGACCTGCTGTCTTTGCGTCCTGCCTCTTTCCAGCAAGAGCGCCATCATGTCCGGGTCCTTGGAAGCGTTTTCCAGGATTTGGCGCACGGTGGCGTTGGGCAGCGCGTCGAAGATTTGGCGCACTGCACGCGAGCCGGCAGAGGCCGCGATTAGGGAGCCCGGGCCCCCAGGCGCAGCAGCCGTACCGATCTGTGAGCCAACCACTCGAAGCGCGAGATCAGTAACGGCGTCAGCGCCCTGGATGACGTCGTCGATTGGGATGCCATTGCGCAGCGCCTTCTCGACCTTCTCCATTGGCTGTACTAGGCGCATGATGTTCTTGACCTCGGTCAGGGACATGCCACCACTGGAGCGCAGGATGTTGATGAGCGAAGGCTGATTGCGTGCAATGGGCTCAAACAGCGCGTCCTTGTAAGCGGAGATGCTGAAGCGGCCCGACATGCCGCCCGCTTTGGTGTAGGCGTAGTCCAGCACAGAAGACTTCAAGCCATTCAACGCGTCAGGGCCCCCAGCACGAGCCAGCTGGACGATGTTGGTGAAGTTCTTGACGGGGAAGTTGCTATTGAGCACGTCGCCCAACACCTGCGTGGGATTTTCCGACGACAGCACTTTGGCAAACGCGGTCTGCTCGCGCAGCGTGTTCTCCATCACGTTGTTCTGCTTCTTGACCTGCAGCAGCAGGTTCTGAGCATGCGTGGCATTGCGCAGGTCGCCCATGATGCCGAGCTTTTCCAACGTCGGGGCAAACTGTTGAGCAAAGCGCGTGAGCTTGGCGGTGTTGAGCTTCTGGACATACGCGCCCTTGCTCTGGTCGTACACCGTCTCGATGGCGTCCCCGGCTAGCAGGCGCAGAACGCGGTTCTGTGCGTCTTGAATGGAGACAACCCTTTGGTCGGCCAGTTCCGCCATGGGCTTGAGGTACTTGGCGTACTCACTGTTCTTGCCAAATTTCGCAGTGGCATCGTCGTACTGAGTGCGCAGGAACTTGACAGCGTCTTCCACCTGCTCCATGCGCTGGATGGTGACGTCAGCGTTGTTGCCAAACGCGCGCATGACAAGGATTTCAGCGGGCACGCGCTCAGCCCCTGCCTTGGTCACGTCACCAGTGATTGACGCGGTCTTGGCAAAGGTGCGCGTGAACACATCGTTGAGCGCTTGGGAATAGGACCGCGCCTGGTCGAACAGGGGGTTCTTGACGGTGTTCAGGTCATCCAACATCCCGTCTGCCAGACGGCCGTAGAACTCGGCATTGTTGACGTCGCCCTTGCCCGCTGCCTCACGCGCCATCTTCAACAGGTTTGAACGGTAGTTCACCAGCTCGGACAACGGCACGTCCTTGCCATCGGGTTTGTACCTGGAGGGCACATTTCCGCTGTTGACGAATTCCTCGGTGTTGCGGCCAAACTTGTAGGTCTGCACAGCGGCCTGGTCGACGCCAAAGCTCTCCATGATCTTGCGAACCACGCCAGGCACAGCGTCGTCGTATATCGCGTCTCCGATGTTCGAGGCGCGGTCTAGGAAGGCCTGCACAGTAGACGACGGCTTGATTTTCGGGGTGACTAGCCGCGTCTCGTTCCACGACCGCTTGACAGGCCTATCAAGAGTGTCAAAGCCGATGGTTGTCGTAACCCGATTGGTCACGGATTTCGGCTGCGTCATGTTATTGACGGCAGCCGTCCACAACTCGCTTTCAATGTCGCGCGCTTCGCGAAGTGCCAGCTCCGTATCGGTTTTGACGATCTGCCCGATCTGACGGCGGGCGTCCGGGGTGTCCCTGGTGATGCGGGCGATCTTGGCCGCCGAATCCGCATCGGCCATCGACAGCCGGCCATCAATCATCGCCTGGAACTTGTTCTGGCGAAGTTGAGCGGCGATACGAAGCGCCTCGGGGTTGCCCAAGCGCTGCAGGTTTTCAATCAGTAGTTCATAGGCGTCTAGAGCCTCACGCCCCTGCCTGGCAGTCTGGCCACCAAACTGCACGTGGTGCTTGCCCAGCGACGTCTCCAGGTCCATAAGCGTCGGGCTGGCAGTCTTTTGGGCCGAGGTCGGCGTAATGCCAGCCGGCAGTTGTGCTCTTAGAGCACGTGCCAGTGCAACCGGGTCCTCCCTGTTCTGTTCCAGGATGTCTGCCAGAATGTTGGCAGCCTTATCTTCCATTCTGGTCGCCCGGCCCGCTGCGCCACTACGCAGCGCTTGGATACCTTGAGTCGCAGCATCCACTCCCGTGAGCAACAGACGAGAGGGCATCAATATGCCCGTTCCCAGTTCAGCTCCCAGACGCACGCCTGTCTGCCCTGGGAAGTAGGACTCTGCGGAACCCCCAGCAATGCCCATGCCCGTTGCCGTCAGAGTTTCGGTGGCCATGAAAGTGCCAGGGCTGCGTCGTGCCGTCTCGCCAAAAGCAGAGATGAACTTAGCCACACGATTGCCCGTCATGACGGGCAACGCAAACGCCGCCGGAGCAGCGCCGATTGACGATCCAAAAGTCTTGCCGCCTTCCCGGTATGGAACTAGGTCCTCGCGGGACACCGCAGGAAACCAGCGGTCCAGTTCCTGGCCGAATAGATAACCGGCTCCTGCTCCGAGGGCCGTGGTTACCAAAGGAATCGTTGCGGCAAACGGTCCAATGGCGGGGGTAGCAGCTGCAGCTAGGGGCATGCCCAAACGAAGCCCCGTCATTGCTCCTGCGACTACAGGCGTGTCGCGTGCGATGCCTTGCAACGCCCCAGTACTAGCTTCCTCGATCCGTTGTTTGAGGGTCGGGCGCGACGCTTCAAGGCCCGGGGGTAGTTCAGAGGGTGCAGCGTCCCCGCTGAACGGCTCCGTAAACATGCGCGTGCTGGCCGACCCGCCAACGGGGGCCAACCCTGGAGGAAGCTCAGGGGTTGCTGCAGCTACTTCTTGCGTGTCATTCGGGTCTGCCATGCTCTTCCCTTACTGTACTTTTGCCGGTGTGCGGCCCATCCACAGCACTTCAGTTCCTGGCGGAAAACGCTTGAACTCCGCCTCACTGTACACAGCAGGCGGCAAGCCCAGCATGTTGTACTGCCTGCGCAGGTCCATTGCACGTTGCCGCGCCTTGCCCTTGTCTTCAGGCTTCAAACCTGAGTTGTCCAGGCCCTGGGAATCATACTCACGGATCATGTCCTGCAGCGTTGCACCCAGTGCAATCAGTTTGGTGCCGTAGGCATCCGGGTCCAGCGTGGCATTGGGAATAATGCCGATGACGGGACGCAGGCGTTCTTGTTCCCGCACGCTACCTGCAGTGCTCTTCATCAGCGAATCAATGACACGCTCTGCTTGCTGGGTAGCCTGCTGGCGAGCCAAAGTGATGTTAGCCGCAGGGTCACCTAGGCCAGGAATGCCCGAGACGAAGTTGATCGCTGCAGAGATGGGCCCAGAGACCTTAAAGCGATCGTTCCACAGCGATATAGTCGGAGGCGCGCCCTCAGCAGCGGCTGCAGGCGGCGGGGCTGAACCAGGAACAGCATCAGCCCTCGCGCCACCTGGCGTTGTGACAGTGGTAGGTCCAGAAGCACCGCCTGGCGTTGTGACAGTGGTAGGCCCAGAAGCACCACGAGGCGTAAGCTGAGGCGTGGGAGCCGGAGGCAAATTCAATTTGCCACGAGCGGCCTCCGCTTCCTTGACAAAGCCGGGCAGTATCACAGGCATTTGTTTGGTAAACGGCATCCTCGTCACAGGGTCGAATTGCGTCTCAAAGCGCGGCGTATTGAACTTGGTGATGGCAGATTGGACCAAGCGCGTTTCGCTATCGTTGGTCTGTCCAGTGCCATACTTTTCGAGCAGGCCCGGCATGTTGACCACGTTCCATTCCCAATCGCCTTTGCCAAAGATTGAAGACCCAAGGCCTTTCATCTTCTCGGCTTGCAAGCGCGCGTCGGCCCTGAGGACTTCCCTGAACAACTCGCCCTTGCGCTTGAGCAGGTCGGTGTTCTGAGCGACCACCTGGTCGATGTCCTTCTCACCCTGTTGAACGGCCAACAGTTTGATCTGGCGGTCGATCTTGTCCATGGCCTCGATGTTCTTGCCGATGGCATTGGGCAGCGTCTTGACAGCGCCCGCCAGGCGAGCACCAAAGCCGCCCCGCAGGGGCCTGCCGGCTTCGTCGACGTTGGAGGCAAAGCCAAAGGCCCGTTGGCCGAGTTCCAGCAGCATCTGAGCCTGAGACATCTCCTTGTCCGCGCCCAGCAGCTTCTGGTACTGAGGCAGGCGTGAAGCCGTCGCTGTTTCCAACGTGGGGATCGCTGCCGCTCTCCGGTTCATCAGCTCCGTTGTCCCGGCCTGTGCAGCGCGCACAAGCTCAGGCGAATAGGCCAGCAAAGGGTTTTCTGAGGCGGCTTGGTCGTCAACGGGGGTCACGCCGCTCTCATTAGACCCCGCTTGAAAATGTTGGACATAGCCGCCACGAGCCATGCCTATCGGCGCAGCAGGAGGCTGTGCAGGCGGCGCGCCCATCGGTGCGCCCGCAATGCCGCCAGGAGGCAGCGGGCCGCCCATAGGCTCACCCACACCAGGCGGAGGCATCATCGGGGGCTGTGGTCCTTGAGCCATGGCTTGTGATTGCGGCAGCGCGCCCAGTCCGCCACCACCTTGCTGCGCCAAGATCGGCTGCAGCATCGCGAGCACCGGCTCGGGCGTCTCGGTTGCAGCCTGGTAGCCCACCAGGTCGGCCAACTCATCGCGTCGCGCATCAACGGAGCGCATGTCGCCGCGAAGGTTGTTCATGAGGATTTCGGGAGACTTTGGCGAGCGCTCCATCTCCGGCATGCTCTCGCCCTCGTCTTCATCTTCGCTCTCGGCCTCGCCGTCTTCCGACACAGAGTCCATGAACCCTTGCATGATGCCGACGTTTTCGATGTCGTCTTCCATTGGTTTCTTCATCATATCGACCTCTTAGAAAAGTCCCGCCTTTTTGACACCGGCAGCCGTGGACAACGCGCCGAGACCAATGCCGACCGCTTGCTGGAACGGGCTTGCAGTGGGCTGACTGGCCACCGCTGTAGACATCTGCGTGGACGGTGCGCCCTTGTAGATGTCGGACAGAAAAGCCGCCTGCTGATACGGGGCATAAATCTTTTGCAGCTCGTTGGCACGACTTGCGTCCAGTGCCTGTTGGTTGAACGCCTGCTGTGCCTGGCCAGTGTTGTACAAGAAGTTGATGTCGCTCTGCTGCAGCGCCTGCGCCGTCTGGCCCAGTGCGCCTTGCTGCATGCCCAACTGGCCAAGTTGCCCGGCCAACGCGCCGAGGCCCTGGGCCTGCTGCTGGCCAATACCAAACTGTTGCGTGGCCAACTGCCCAATGCCCTGGCCAAGGTTTTGAAGCTGCTGGCCTTGCTGACCGTAAATGCCCGCTGCTGTTTGAGCGGCCTGGTTGCGCGCTTGGCTCTGCTGCATCATCAGGTTGGCGATGTTCTGGCCAATGGCCGCCTCCTGGCCCGCCAGTGCGCCCTGCTGGGATGCCAGGTTGCCATATTGCTGAGCCGCCTGGCTGTAAAGATTGGCCGCGCCCTGGCCCAACTGCGCTTGTTGCACGCCAAGTTGGCCCAGGCCTTGTCCCGCAGCAATCTCGTTCTGCGCCAAGTTGCCGTAGAGGTTCGCAGCCGCCTGCCCCAGCTGAGCCTGTTGTGCAGCCTGTTGGCCCACCTGGGTTCCGGCTTGAACGCCAAGGCCGGCCTGTTGTGCAGCCAGGTTGGCAGCGTTTTGGGAAAGGCCCGCTTGCTGCATCGAAGCAGCAATCTGACCTTGTCCAGCTGCCTGTAGCGCCTGTGCAGCCGACTGTCCAAGGCCGGCCTGTTGTGCAGCCACCTGGGCAGTTTGCGTGCCCAACTGACCAATGCCTTGACCGGCTTGTAGCTGACGTCCTTGCTGCTGCTCAAACGACGCCATGGAATTGGCCTGAGCCTGCGTGTAACCTTGAGACAAAAGGTTGGCGATTGTCGCCGCCTTCTGGTCCATCAGATTGCGCTGCATCTCTGCGCGCTGGATGCCCTCACGTTCCCCGCCAAATGCCCCAGAACGGATAGCCTGAGCGGATAGCCCCTGTTGTGCAATTGCCCCCTGACGATCGAGCTGCCGCATCGTCTCATCGATGACCTGCTGCCGATACGGGTCCATGAAGGATTGGGCCGAAGCGGGGTTGTACGCCTGCTGCGCACCTCCCAGCGTCTGCATGCCCTGTCCCAAGGCCATGTTGGCAGCCATGAAGCCCGGCTGTTGGGCAGCCAGAGCGGATTGCTCTGCACCCCCATACAAGGCACCAATGCCGCGACCAATCCCCGGTTGCCGTGCTGCCTGCGCCGCCATATTGATGGCTTGTTGGCCCTGGCTAAGCCCTTGCCCAATAAGTGACTGTGAGCCCCCGAAGTCAGCTCCCTGAGCTCCCAGGGTCATTTGCTGAGCCTGGCTAAGCCCTCCAAGACCCTGCCTGTAGGCATTCATCGCCGGGCCCAGGTCTGCCTGGCTGGAGCCAAGCGCAAGCTGTTGCGCTGTACCAAGCGCTCCAAGCCCCCCTTGCAAGCCTTGCCGCGCTGCACCAAACTGATTTGCGGTATCAGAGGCGGCAGCCCTTTCAGCTGCCAGGTCAAGGTAGCCAAGCCCTTGATTGATTTGCCCAATGCCGGAGGTGACGTTGCCGGCGGCTTGTCCCGCTTGCCCCATGGCTGCCTGCGCGTCCGCAAACTGTCGGCGCGTATCTGCTCCCCGCATCAAGTCGGCCGCCTCAGCGGTGGTCGTATATGCCCCGCCAAGCGCCTGATTGGCCGCCGTCATGTATGGCGTGAATGAGCCAACGCCCATGTTGGATGCCGCCTGCATTGCCGCCTGTTGTGGGGCGGTAAATCCTGCGACGTTGTATTCCGGAAGCTGCTGGGCCAGCGTTTGCTGTGCGCCAGTGTTGAAGGCCAGCTTCTGTGCTTCTTGTAGCAGCCGGAGCTTGTACGCTTCGATAGCCGGGTCTTCCCGGACTATCTGTTGGGTGACTGTTTCGTCTGCCATGGCTTACCCCCTGACGGGGCCTCCTTCGAGCTTTTTCATGAGCTTGTACATACGAGCTGCGCCCTTGCGGCGACTGCCGCCTCCGGCATTGCGAACGGCTTTGGCCGTGAATACAAACTCGCCGTCCGACAGCATGGCCGGAATTGAGTCCGAGGTTCCCGTGCCGGGCCCATTGATAGGCCCGTTCTTGCGTGGGAACTGCGTCATCTCCATCTCGCCACCTTTGGCTCTACCAATCGGATAGACCAACGGGACGCCATATAGGCCGGCCATGTTGTAAGGCTGTGCCACCCCGGCCGATGAAGCAGTGATTCCACCAGGATTCACTTGGCCTGGGCCCCCCATCGGAATGCTCCGGGAAAAGTCTGTTTGGACAACAGGGCTTCGCGGGGTGGTCGGGCGCTGGTAGCTAAAGTCCAGGCCGCCCTGGAACATGTTGGGGTTGTCCCGTATGTAGTCCAGGCCCGTGTAGTTGCGGTTGAACGCAGGGTTCGGATTGGACGGGCTGCCTTCCATACCGCCCGCTGCCGCAACAACAGCAGTGCCTGCTGCAGCCAGAGGGGCGTACCGACGAATCAGTCCCGCATCGGCAGGCAAACCAGGCCGGTCCGGAGAAAGGTATTCGTTATAGATGTTCTTGGCCCCAGACGCCATCTTGTCAAAGAAGCCCGCCGGTGCAGCCGAGGGCCGGACATTGGACAGGCTGTAATTGGTCGCTCCAGTGGGGGTCGTAGTGGTTCCTGGCGGGGCCGTAATGCCCGATCCCAAAGAGCTTCCCATTCCAGGAGCGCCAGCCATCGCAGTCGTCCCAGAGCTTAGCCCGCTTCCCATCCCGCCGTCCATCCCCATTGCCGTGGGCATAGCAGGACCTGCGCCCGACAGGCTGTAGTCAGGAGCAAAGTTGCCCGCTGAATCCAGCATGCTAGGGGGAGCCATCATGCTTTTTGGCATCTGCAATCCACCTGCAGGATTTGGGCCAGAAGCCAGGACGTCCTGTGCCGTCCCAGTAGCTCCAACTGGACCAGGGGCTTGGATTCCTCGGCCTGCTGAAGAAGCCAAATAATCCCGCATTGCTCCAACGTCTGGGTTGGGCGTGCTTACCAAGGCTTTTGCCGCTTCATCCCCGGCCAGAGCGCGCTCAAACACCTGGTTTTTGATGCCCACATCTGCGCGGTAGTTTTCAAGGCCCTTCATTGCCCCGGCAGATATGCCTGAGGTCAGGCCCATCTTCAGCGCGTCTGCGGTGCTCATGCCCGCCAACTTACCGATGCCAGTGCCGATGACGCCTGTTGCGAGGCCCGTGTTCAGTGCGCCTCCGGCCGCGCCAGGCAGGTATTGACCAACGGACGTCAAGGGATTGACCCCCATGATCGTGCCGCCACCACCAATGTAGCCCATGGCACCTGCGACCAAAGCATCCTTGATATTGCCGCCCGCTGCCAAACTCACAGTACCAGATGCCAAGGCAGCAGTGCCTGCAGAGCCCAGATACGCGCCAATAGCCGTTGGTCCGAGGACCGTGGCCAATGCAATGGTGCCCAGGATGCGCCCGACAGGGCTCTTTAGGACTTTCTTGGTGACGTCGACGACCGATTTGACGACCGACTTGACTGCGCCAGTGACCTTTTTCCACGCATCACTCAGCCAGCCGTACTCAGGCAAGCCGGTTACAGGGTTAATGGTTCCCGCGCCACCGCGTCGCTGCAGCATTGCTGCCTCACCGGGGGTAATGTGCGCCAAAACACGGTCCCCGCCACGGCCTTGAGACTGCAGGTATGCCGCCACGTCCGCAAGACCCCCTTGGGCAAACTGTGCGGGCTCTAGGCCTTCTACGGTGGGCCCCATGCTCGTGACATCTTGCACGGTTTCCGAGACCATGCTACGCATTTCATTGAGCACGACAAGAAGAGCGCCCACAAACTCAGGGTCAAACTCTTCCGGGACATCCATGCCATCGGCACGAGCCAGTTGTGCAAATTCGGGGTAGTCCTGAGGCGTTTCGGTCAAGCGCTCCAAAATGCCAATCAGGGCATCGAGCTGTTCGGGAGGGATTTCAACACCCTGGAAGGTGTCTCGAAGCTGCTGTTTGAAGGCTTCAAACTCTTGCGGATTGGTCATCCGGAGAGCCGTCAGGGAGGCGTCATAGGCGTCTGCGCTGGAGACGGCTACGGGCTGTTCTTGCGCCGCTTGGGCCTGCATTCCCATGCCTTGCGGCAGGGCCATGATTCCTTCATTTGCCATGGTGGTCCTTTCCAGTTTTTGCCAAAGGCCCTGTGTGGGGCCGCGCGCCGGGAAAGGACGCGGTAATGGCGGTCATTATCGGGGAATAGTGGGGGCGTTGTCCAGCCATTACGTACGGTCCATTTCGAGGTAGGACAGGTAAAAGTGGACGTCGGCCAGGCTCGACTCCACTTTCAAGACATCCCCCGTTTCCAAAACGCAAGGGATGCCATTGAAAACGTCAAACGTGCTGTTGACCGTCAAGGATCGATTTTTTTGCAGGTAGTAGGTCGTTCCCGTGCCGTTATGGGTAACCGTGATGGCCGAAACGCCTGCCCCTGCATTTGTCACCCGCAGCGAGCGAACCACCGCTGAATTGGCTTCGGGAACCGTATACAGGTCCGTCTCCGTTGCAGCTGTTGGAATGAGGTACTTTCGAAAATACTTATTTGCCATGGTCGACTCCTATCGGCTAATTTCTTCCCAGTCCAACGAGCCAAGGACCTGATCCCCGTTGGATGCCGCCGTGCAGGCCAGCGTGATCTCGTAAGCAGTCGGAGTGAACGGATTGCGCTCTAGCTGGGTAGTGAACAGCGCTGCCTTCAAGATGTCCACGCTGGTCGTCCCTTGGTTAGAGCCTTGGAAATAGCCCGTCGCCAAGATGCGGCCCCCGGTAGAAGAGAACGATGTGCCGGTGATGTTGTATTCAACCGAAGAGTTTGTCCCAGCGCTTACCCAAGTTCCGCCGGTCGTGGTGCCAGAAGCAACTACCGACCACTGGTAGTTCGCGTTGTTTGTGATGCCCAGGATAGAGATGGCCGTCAGGATAGCAATTGCATCAAGCCGTGTTGATTTCAGGCGAAACGACACAATAGGGTAGGTTGTCCCGGCGGTGGTCAGCGTTTTGGGTGTCGTAACAGGCGTCCCTGCGGTCAACTGAGCGCCGCGCAATTCGTAGCCGCCCTCAGAAATAGCAGTCGAGCAAACCTGCTTGAGGGTGCTGGCCCCGGTGGTTGCCGCCGTGTTGGTCATCTCGTAGCGCAGCGGCAGCGAGGCGGTGGTGATGTAGGTGGTGCTGACGATGTTGGCGTGGTCGAAGTTGTGACACGGAACAAAGACCCCATCAATGATGAAACCCGTGCGGACCGTGCCTAGCCCTAGCCACTCAATATCCATGTACAGGATTTGCGCTTTGGAGGAATCCAGCGTCAGCCCTGATGGGCCGCTTCCGTCCAAGGGGTCCTGGTTCCAGTTTGCCTGAGCCACCCGGGTGTTGACCACGGACCCTGTCACGCTGCTGCGCTCGACCATGTAGTTGGTCGTTCCATCGCGCTCAAAATAGATGCCGTTAGCAGCGCCATAGTATCCCGCACGTTGACGGAGGCCCGCCTTGGCCGTACCAAACACAAAGGTGTTCATCACCAGCAAGCTCTTGCCCGGCTGATAAGCAAAGACTTTAATGGTCTCGCGGATGATCTGATCACCGCTGGCCGAGCCAACAGTCAGGTTGACCAAGCCTTCATCCGCGCTGAACGTGGCTGCTGCGGTGCCGGTGATGCTGTTGGCCCACAGGTTGTT